>Ga0268262_10003322_pt1 | contig 17545 bp, 16 predicted proteins | sample TergutNc150P3_FD_190354 | JGI IMG/M metagenome (GOLD analysis project Ga0268262, IMG submission 190354) | Nasutitermes corniger P3 segment gut microbial community from laboratory colony in Florida, USA - Nc150 P3 (SPAdes) (version 2) | ecosystem: Host-associated > Arthropoda: Insects >...
CTCTTGTCAATTTCAGGAGGATTCTTAAATGAAGAAAGCTCTTATTGTTCTATTAATCCTTGCCGTGGCAGGGGGGTTATTTGCCCAGTCTTGGAGCGGGAGTGTCAACACAGGCGCTAAATTTACATTTGCTGACGACATGCCAGTTAATGCTGATGACGATGACGGACACGCTGTCAAAGGGCGCTTGAGCTTCACCAATTCGGGAGATGATTGGGGGGTGAATATTGGCGTTAATGGGGATGTGACTAAAGATGATGACGAGGGTAAACACGCTGCTACCATTAATATTGGCGATATGAATGGCTGGGTGAAGTTCGCTAACATGTTTAAACTGACCGCCGGTAAAGGAATTGACGGCGCATGGGGAAGCGGTGGCAATACAGATACAAATATTAGCGGTAGCGATGCTGGTGTCAGGCTGGAAATAACACCCATTGACGGCTTAAATTTCGGTTTCAGGTTTGGCTATCCCAATGGTGGTGTTCAAGCTAAAAAAGTCGCGAATTTCTTCCAGGAAATCGGTATTGGCGCAAAATATAGCGCTGATGTATGGTGGTTTGCCCTTGGGTTGGATTTGGACAGCGAAGAGACTACAGGCGATGGGCTGGATGGACTCTTTTATTTCGGCTTTAATTTCTCAGGCCTTTCCCTCTTTAATATCCATGTAGGCAGCAGAGTCGAAAACGCGTTTACTGATGGTCGAACAGTAAAATTGTTTGAAAAGTTTGATGGTAGTGTTGCTGGTTTGAACTGGTATTTGGAGGCTAATGAAAAACTAATCCCTGACCCGCTTGCGGTTGGTCTTAAAGTCGGCCTGTCATACGGAATCACGATTTCCGATCCAGCGTCAGCAGAGATTGGCGCATCAGCAGAAGCTTCTTATGCTGACGAATTTAGTTTTGATAAGTGGGATATTTACGCCAAGGTCACATATAAATTTAATGGCAATGTCTCGACGACAGCTAAACTTGATATTGCTGGAACAGTAGATCCCAGCAAAATAACTCCCTCTTTGTTGTGGACAATTGGCTACAGTTTCTAAGAAAGAGTTTGCTTAATAAAAACCCCGCTCAGGCGGGGTTTTTTTGTGGGGTAAGGGTTTTCCTGCGGATTCTATGTTCCAACTAGCCCAGAACAAAGCAAACTGCGGAAAATTCCAACTTGATTAAATTAATAAAATGTATTATTATATATATTATAATATATATAATAATACGGAGAAACATATGATGATAGAAGCTAAACAAATGGTACCCATTACTCGGCTTCAAAAAGAGCTTGCTCAAACGGTACGAAAATTATCAGATTCGGGAAAAGCTGTATATATACTAAAAAATAATAATATGGAGGCCGTATTGCTTTCATATCAGGAATATGAGTACCTAAAAAATATTGAGGAAATATTTGAACAATATGAAATAAAAAAAATGGTAGAGGCGCGCATAGAAAAGTATAATCCAAAAAAAAATGTTTCATGGGAAGACATTAAGGAAGAGATTTAATCTGTGGATATTCAATTTATTCAAGAAGCCGAAAAGGACTATAAATCACTTGATGGAAGTATAAAAAAATTGGTTAATGAAAAAATTGATAGTTTAAAAGTCAATGCATACTTAGGTGAAGAATTAGGAAATAAAAACAATATAGATTTAACCGGATATTATAAGATATATGTAGCAAAGAAGAAATACAGAATTGTTTACAGGATAATAAAAAATGAAATTGAAATAATAGAAATATACAGTATAGGGAAAAGAGACAAAATGGAAGTATATAAAGATGTCGAAAAAAGAAAAAATCTCCATTGGAAACCTTAAAAGGGATAAAAACCAATGCAACAAACCTTTCAATGAGCGACATTCTTGATACTATAAGAGAAAATCGGGAACGCTATTGTTAGTTTGGATATATTCTTGTTTATTGACATAGTAATTACTATATGGGATTACTATATACACTTGGAGGTAGATATTTTGGAGACAATTGCACTAGATTCAAAAACTCTGGTTATAAAAACTGATAATGAAAATGATTTACCCGAGATTATTGGTTATATTAACCTAAAAAATAAAAACATAGACTCTTTTTTTAGTTTTGCTTTAAAAAATCGAGTCAACGCCAAAAATTATAAGTTTAATCGTGAAGCTTGTTATAACAGATAGAATATTTATTGATACAAATATTTGGCTGTATCTTTTTCTTCAGGATTCTTCATTTTTCAAAAGATACATTATTTTTAGCATCTTCTTTAAGGGAGAGATACTCATTTTCATTTATGCAAGATGGATTAAAAATAGATAATATGATCATTCGAAATATCTTCGGGCATGGATGATCCGCAGGAAAAACCTTACCCCACAAAAAAACCCCGCTTGAGCGGGGTTTTTATTAAGCAAACTCTTTCTTAGAAACTAAAGCCAATTAACCACCTGAGGTAGGCACTGATTTTAGTATCATCTCCCATATCACCATGAAGGTTAAACTTAGCTGACGTATTTACATTGTCGTTAAATTTATATGTGACCTGGGCGTAAAGGTTCCACGCATCAAAACTAAACCCGGGGTCGGAGGCAAAGGAGGCATTTGCTGATGCGCCAACTTCCGCTGATGCTTTATCATTAATCGTGATTGGGTATGACGCACCAAGTTCAAGACCAATTGTAAGCGGATCAGGGGTTACTTTTTCGTTTGCCTGAAAATACCAGTTCACACCAGCAGCACTGCCATTAATCTTTTCATACAAAGTTACTGTTCGACCATCAGTAAACGCGCTATCGATTCTGCTGCCTACATGGATATTAAAGAGGGAAAGACCTGAGAAATTAAAGCCGAAATAAAAGTCCCCATCCAGGCCATCGCCTGTAGTTTCTTCGCTCTTCAAATCCAACCCAAGGGCAAACCACCATACATCAGCGCTATATTTCGCGCCAATACCGGTTTCCTGGAAGAAATTCACAATTTTATTGGCTTTAACGCCATTGTTTGGGTACTTAAATCTGACGCCAAAATTAAGACCGTCAATGGGCGTTACTTCCAGCCTGACACCGGCAGCGCCATCGCCGCTAATGTCTTTATCTGTATTGCCACCGCTATTCCATGCGCCGCCAACTCCTTTACCGGCGGTGAGTTTGAACATATCAGCAAACTTCACCCAGCCCCGCATATCACCAATATCAAGACCTGTAACAGCAGCCTCAGTATCTACTTTCGCACTGGCTCCAACTGTGATACCCCAAGTATCATCTCCGTTTTTGAAGCTCAATGAAGCATCAACCGCAGCATCATCATCACCGTTACGAGTAGCCATAACCGGAATGTCGTCATCAGTGAAAGTAATTTTAGCGCCTGTGTTGACACTCCCGCTCCAAGACTGGGCAAACAACCCCCCTGCCACGGCAAGGATTAATAGAACAATAAGAGCTTTCTTCATTTAAGAAAGCTTTTGCCAAAGAATGACAATTCTTAGGATGGCAATCCTAGAATGGCGATTCATTGAAACAGCGAATTATCAATAATTTCTATTGCTTTTTTTGCCGCCGCGAGGAGTTCTTTTTCGCCCCTCTTGTCTTTGTGGTTATAACGCTCGCTGACATTTTTACTGACCTTGTGGCCCATGAATACTTCCTCGACATCTCCCATATTGTGGAGATTCAACATGGTCTTGTAAAAATGGCGTCCTGAATAAAAAGTGATGTTTTCATTTTCCAGCTCGTTTTGCCCTTTCCCTAAAAGCGAACCCATGAATATACAGGCTTTTTTTGCGTTTTTAAATATCCGCTTATTACAGTTTCTTACAAAAAAATAGTCTTCGCCCGAAAGCTTGTTCTCTTCTATCCATTCCTCAAGTGTTTTCCGCACTTTAGGATGAAGCGGTATGGTTCGTATACCGCTTGAGGTTTTGCTTTTTTCAATGTTAAGAAAATCCACGTTTTCCCTGACAATAAGGTTTTTGACCTTTAAATTCTGTAACTCGCTGTTTCTGATACCGGTGGAATATATGATCGAACACAGCAAATAGGATTTTTTATCTTCCCATGTATCTTTGAATATTCCCTTTAGCTCGTCAACCGAATAGCACCCTCTGATCCTGCTATTGGCGGTTCTCAAAGGCGATATGTCCTTTACGATATTGTTTTTAATTACGCCCGCCATAAATAAATGGTTGAATATTGCCTTGATTCCGCCCATTTGCCGGTTAATCGATTGCGGGAGCAACTTTTTTTCAATGAGCAGGTAGTTTTGAAAGTTACGCATTACAACGGGCTTTATATTGCTAAATCGCCTTATTCTGTTTTTTTGCAAAAACGGAATAAAAGTATTGATGATAAATCCATGTAAAATTTTCCTTGATGTTTCGTTTATTTTTCTTCCTCTGGCGGTATCAATAATCAGATAGGGACTGTTCTCGGTGTAATAGTTGTGCAGAACAGCAAAAAGTGTATTCGCTCTTTTCTCTTTTATATAGCTGCCCAGTGTTTTTGTGAAGGCGATCATAATAGAACTTCTTAATGTAAATTGCAGATTTTGGGAAGTATATTCTACTCTATATGTTTTTACGTGTTTCTTATGTATAATAAATTATGAAAGAATTACAGCCCATCGCAAAATTCGCCGGAAGAATCAGGGAAAATATCGAAACTGTTTTCCTTGGAAAAACCGCTGTTGTCGATATGCTTATAACCGCTTTTCTTGCCCGCGGGCATGTGCTCCTGGAAGATGTACCAGGTACGGGAAAGACAATTTTGGCGCGTTCTTTCGCTTCAAGCCTGAACCTAAGCTTTGCCAGAATCCAGTGTACGCCGGATTTGCTGCCCGCCGACATACTCGGCGTTTCGGTATGGCAGCAGGACGATCAATCTGAAGACCGTATCGAACCGCGGACCAGTGGTCAGCAGACCTCTGGTCAACAGACCTCTGGTCAACAGACCTCTGGTCTGACGGTTCGCGGGCGTTTTGTGTACAGGCAGGGACCGCTGGTGAATCAATTCGTGCTTGTGGACGAAATAAACCGCGCAACCCCGCGCACCCAGTCCGCCCTTCTGGAAGCCATGGCGGAAGGGCAGATTTCCGTTGACGGGAAACGATATGCCCTGCCCGAGCCTTTTTTTGTTCTGGCTACGGAAAATCCTATTGAATTTGAGGGAACCTTCCCCTTGCCTGAGGCCCAAAAAGACCGTTTCCTGCTCTCGCTTGGTATCGGTTACCCTGACACTGAAACCGAAGCCCAGATTCTGGAAAATCAGCGCCGCCTTACGCACCCGGTTACCGACATTAAGCCGGTAGCTCAGGCAGAGGAAATAGCCCCGCTTCAGGACGCTGTAAGCCGTATTCATGTTGACCCTATGGTCAGGGATTACCTTCTAAGTCTCGTAACGGCAACAAGAAATGAACACCGTCTGCGGGTCGGTATATCGCCCCGCGGAAGCCTTGCCCTGTACCGTTCGGCGCAAGCCTATGCCGCCATACAAAACCGCGACTACGTTACCCCGGAAGATGTAAAAGAAATGGCTGGAAGCGTATTCCGGCAGCGGCTGCTTTTATCTTCCGAGTCTATTGTGCGCGGAATACAGCCTGAGCGGATCATCCAGTCAATACTTGATACGACTCCTATTCCCGAATACCGGACTTCATAATGAAACCAGCCTCTTCTTGGGATACGGTACAAATAGGAAGTGGGAAAATGCTAATATGGGCAATCTTCATATTGCTCGCAATTTTCCTTTTTACGCCCATTGCGCTGGTTCAGTTTTTATGCCTCTTCTTCCTGTTCATGTTGACAGGCTCAAGACTCTACGTTGAATACCTTATCAGGAATATCCGGGTAATCAGGCCGGATATAGAATTGAGGGTGTTCCGGCATGAATGGGTGCAAGTGGAATTAAAACTGGAGAACCGGGGAATGTTTCCCGTCTTTATGCTGGTTCTGGGAGACGGATCGGGAAATCTGCCTGTTTTGAGGTTACGTAAAATTATCTGCGCTTTGGGAAGGCGTTCATGGACTATGATGCGCTGGCAGGGTTACTGTGCCGACCGGGGGATCTTTACCCTTGGCCCCGCCATGGTGCGTGGAGCCGATCCTTTGGGGTTGTTTCCGTTTCAGCTAACGGCAGTGGAAACGACGCTGCTTTATGTATACCCTGTTTTATGTCACATCAGCCTTAAAAACCCTATAGGTATTCCCCTGGGAAATATGATAAGCCAAAATCCCCTGTTTGAAGATAATACCCGCTACAGATCGCTGCGCCCGTATAATCCGGGGGATGAACCCCGCCGCATCAACTGGAAAATGAGCGCTCATATGGAATCTATTATGGTCAATGAGTACGATGCCACCGCGTCGTATCCCCTCATGATTTTTCTTAACGTGGATCGAAATGAATATCCGTTAAAAAAACGGGGAATCTTTATTGAACGCGCTATAGAAGCCGCCGCCGCTCTTTGCCTGAAGGCCGCGCAGGAACGGCAGGAACTGGGGATTGTTTTATACACATCTTCAGAGGAAGATGGAATCTCCGTTATCGCGCCGTCCGCCTCCACCCTTGTTTCCATTCTTGAACGACTTGCGACTCTGAACTGGACAGCGGTAAATGTTCCGGTAAAAGAAGGCGGCAGCGCGTTGGCAATGCTGGAGCAGGGTAAACATCTGTCCTATGGAACCCGCTTTCTGTATACAGGCCCCGATCTGGGCGATGAGGCGTATATCAGCCTTAACTCGCTAAAAAGATACCATCTTTCGCTGGAATACCTCGTAATTGACGACCATTCCATGCCTTCCCTGGTTCCGGGGAATTCCCGCCGTCATAAAATGAAGGAGAGCGGGCGTGAAATTATCTGATTTTCGCGCCAAAATGGCAGACAACGGGTTGAACGGGTTGAACGGGTTGATTGAAGGCATGTTTCTCTCCAACGGCCCGCTCTATACGCTTCTTGCGATATATATGCCATTGTCTGTTTTAACGGCGCTGCTCTTTCTTGCAAGGGCGCTCATTCCTGTGGCGCTTCCTTTAGCTTCCATAATCTCAAGTTCTTGTGTCAGCGCGGTCATCGCTTCCTTGTATTGCGACTTTATGAAGAATGTAAAATCCAGGCTTCTTGCCGATATCCGGGGCGCGATAATTGTCTCGGTTGTTTTCTATGTTTTCGTTTCAATATTCCGCCGTAATCTTCCCTTTGGATTGCGCTTCCTTCCCGGCATTGTCAATATACTGTCCGTTGTGGGGACGCTCTATGCCTGGTGTTCGGTTATTTCCCTGAAACAGCTATTCAGCGCCCGCAGGCGTTTTGAAAAATATATGGAACTGAACCAGGATGATCAACTGCAAAGTTTGTTACGCGAAGATATAAGCCTGTTACGCTACATTGAAGAAAAAATCACCAAAAGCAGACGCAACTTTATTGTACAGCTTGTCATTATTGCTATTCTCACCGTTACCAACGTGATAATGAAAGTTTCCATATCGTTACCCTTTTATTTTTTATTGATTGGCATTCTTGTCGTAGGGGTATTTATATGCGGCTTTTTTGAAATCATGCTCCGGGAACAGTACTACGCGGTAGAAGGGATCGCTATTTCAGCCGCCGACAGGCTTAAACATACCGAAGGCATGTGGCTGGTCATCCTGATTTGTACCGTCTGCGCGATTTTTGCGGCATCTAATACAAGTTTGCTTCCATTTTCAAAACTTGCCGCTTTTTTCTTGTGGCTTTTTTCCTTGCTCAGCCGTTCGTCTTCTTCGCCCCCAAGGACTTTTGAGCCTGAACCTTTTGAGACTATGGGATTGCCCGCGTTCATTCCCCCTCCAATTGAAGAAGCTCAGAGTTCGTTTCCGAAATGGCTAGTTGAATACGGCGCGATGATCCTGAAGTACGGTTTGATTTTTCTTGCGGCGGCGGTTTTCATCCGATTTATGGTTTCCCCCTTGCTGAACAGGGGCAAGCCCCTCGCCGGAGAGATAAAGTTCCACGAAAAACTGTGGCGCATAATCGCGGAATGGTTCAAGGGAATGTTGACCGCTCTGTCATCTTTTTACGCTTTTTTAAAAGCCAACAAAACCACGCGAAAATTAAATAAATTTAACAGCGAAGAGATCCGCCGTACTACCGCGACGATTCTGAACGCGTATTCGCAGGCAAAAAGGCAGGATATACGGCGCAGCGCGACACTTTTTGCCCGTCTGATTATCTGGGGCGGCGAAGTCTGTCATATAGATTGGAAACCGTCTTACGCTCCGGGCGAATATTGCGACATTCTCGCCGCTGCCACGGCTGCGTTAGGTTTTGCTGCCTTAGATTTGACAGGGGAAAAAATTATCCGTTGCGGAGAGCTTTTTGAGCAGGCGCTATATTCGGCGGAGGTACTTTCCGCCGCGGAACATCGGGAATTTAAAAACCTGGTGGAGGAAATTACCTCGACAAATGCGCCTTCTACCTTAGGTTAGGACTACAATAAATATCAGCAATGTTTTATACTTAACCTAAATGACTTATCCGAAAAAAGCCCTCCCGGTTTCCGTTTACAAGGTGTTTTTTTTAGCATTTGGGCTTCTCTTGCCCTTCGTCGCCGCGGCTCAATCGGTAAGGCCGGTTATTTGGGGAAATGAATACGGCCTTTATAGCCGGGATCAGGCGGGGCGGACAGAAGTTGTCTGGTCGGAAGGCAAAATTAAGAAGGTAATTTCGCTGGGACAGGACTCTTCCTGGGCGCTTCTTGCGGATAACGGGATTTGGGTGTCTGAAAATTTACAAAACTGGGAAAAACGCAGCCGGGGCTTGCCCGAAAAGACCTTAAAACTATATGAAAACGGAAGAAAATCCTTAATTACGGAAATTCAGGACATAAAAGACCTGGAAGTTGACCCGGTAAACCGGGATATTATGGTTTGCGCCATTAAGAACGCGGTTTACCTCAGCCAGAACGGAGGGAGAAGCTGGGAAAGCCTTGGGATGCCGAATTACAGATCAAACGGCATAAAAGCCGTTGCGGTAACCAGTTCGCCTGAGCTGACTGTTTTTTGCGCCCACAGCATTTACGGCGTTTATTATATTAACCCCAAAGCGCAGGGGGCAAAGTGGATCGAAATTAGCGGGGGCCTTGAAAAGCTGGAAACCACCGATAACCCCGATGAGGTTTCCGACATCGCCATTGCCCTGGATTCTACAGGCAGCGCCGCTATTTACGCCAGCCAAAGCTTCCGCCCGCGCCTTTACAAACTGGACTGGGCAAGCAAAAGCTGGAACCTCTTGTGGTCAAGCGGCGCGATTTTTGGGCCTGTAGATTCCCTGCAGGCCGGAAGGAATTCCCTTACCTTTGTCCGGGATGGCGGGGTTTTCACTTTTCAGTTGAACGTGGGGAGTGTCGATGTCCGTTACAGACAGGATCTAACGGAAGCCATTGACATATTGCCTGGAAAAGCAAGCTGCGCTGTTTTTACCGGGAGCGAAACGATCTGTCTTTCGGAGCTGTGGCTCATTTCAGAACGCGGTTCTTTTGAACGTAGTTCTGCCGGAAGCCGCCAGGCAAGTTTTGTTTCGGTTTCTCAGGGGGCAAACGATAAAGAAGGCCTTTACCTGCCTGTAAACCATGCCATGGACGCGGGCAGCCTCCGGCCTTACCTGCAGACTCTTGAGAGCCACAAGCTCAACATGGTGGTTATCGACATGAAAGATGACTACGGCAGGCTGCGGTTTACGCCCAGTGACCCTTCAATGCTAAATCTTGGGCGTGTTTTCCGGCCTGTAGACATCGATACGTTTTTAAAAACGATGAAGGAACGAGGCATTTACACAGTTGCCCGTATCGTAGTTTTCAAAGATCCGGAAGCGGCGCGGAAAGAAGGTGAGAAGTACGCCGTATGGGACAGCGCGAAAAATAAAGCCTGGGAGGGCTACTACGATACCCGCCGCAAAAAGACCAATGAGAGCGAGGAAAGCGGGTCCGCCTATGTTACCGCTATTTTGCCTGCCGACGATCCGAATTATGAAATACTACGGACATGGTATGATGAAAAATGGGTGGATCCATACTCGGAAGTAATTTGGGATTACAATGTCTCGGTAGCGCAGGAACTATGCCGCAGGGGCTTTGATGAAATTCAGTTTGACTACATCCGCTTCCCCACGGATGGGGTGAACCTTGGCGATGCCCGCTACCGCTGGCGTGATAGCGGAATGGACATGGACAGCGCCATTGAGTCATTTCTAAAATATGCGCGTTCCAGGATAACCAGGCCAATTTCCATAGACATTTACGGCGCGAACGGCTGGTACAGAACAGGGGCCAGAACCGGTCAGGAAGTCGAGCTGCTTTACAAATATGTAGACGTTATCTGTCCGATGTACTATCCAAGCCACTTTGAGCAGACTTTTCTAGCTCAAAATCCGCCGGAAGATCGCCCCTACAGGATCTATTATTTTGGGACACAAAGAACCCATATAATAGCCCGCGGCCGGGTGATAGTCCGCCCCTGGGCGCAGGCTTTTTACCTTAATGTGTCCTATGACCGGAAGTACTACAACGGCGATTATGTGCGAAAACAGCTGGAAGGAGTCCGCGGGGCGGGCAGAGGCGGACTTACCTATTGGAATAACATAGGCCGTTACGAGGATTTGCCATAGAAAATTACCAACAAGGGGAGTTTGGTATGGGAAGTTCAACAGCGACAGCGTCCGTTACCGGGACTTTCGGTATTCTAACCGCGGGCGGGGATTGCCCGGGCCTAAACGCGGCCATCCGGGGCGTTTGCCGCGCCGCTACCAGCCGTTACAACATGAAAGTAATTGGTATCGCCAATGGTTTTAGGGGGCTTATCAACGGGGATTTCCGAAACCTCTACCCGGATGATTTTTCCGGCATTTTAACACGGGGTGGCACTATTCTTGGGACAAGCCGGGAAAAACCTTTTAAAAGCGAATTCCTTTTGGGCGCGGAATATCGAAACTACAGCGAGATCGAGGAAGACAAGGTAGCTGTTATCATCGAAAACTATAAAAAACTGGCCCTGGACTGCCTGGTTGTGCTGGGCGGGAACGGGACCAATACGACCGGATACCGCCTTGCCGGGGAAGGGCTCAATGTGCTTGGGCTTCCAAAAACCATAGACAACGATATCGAAGGCACTGATCGTACCTTTGGCTTTGACTCAGCCCTTGCCATAGCCACAGACGCTATTGACCGCCTGCATTCAACAGCGCAAAGCCACAGCAGGGTCATGGTCATTGAGCTTATGGGCCATAAAGCCGGCTGGCTTGCCCTTTACGCGGGAGTAGCGGGCGGCGGGGATGTGATCCTTATTCCGGAAATACCTTATGATATAAAAAGCATTGGCCGTCACCTTGAGGAACGCGCCAGGCACGGCAAGAGTTTTTCCATCATCGTTGTTGCCGAAGGGGCTCTTTCGGTTGATGAGAGTAAAATGGACAAAAAGGACAGAAAAAAATACCGCGCCGAAACTGTAAATCCCTCCATCGCTTACCGCGTAGCCAGGGAAATTGAAGCTGAAACAGGCATGGACACCAAAGCAACCGTTCTGGGCTACGTGCAAAGGGGCGGTATGCCGGTGGCTACCGACCGCATTCTTGCCACAAGCCTTGGCACTGCCGCGGCGGATCTCCTTGCGCGCGGTGAATACGGCCGCATGATCGCCCTGAAAGGAAACGAAATTGCCTCGGTAGACCTTAGCGTTCCCGCGGGAAAGACAAAAACCATCCCCCGCTCCCACTACATGATCGACACCGCGCTTTCTGTGGGTACCTGTCTGGGAAATCCTTAATTTATCTCTTTGTATACATCCATATTAGTTAAAATAAAATCCATTGAAGGTGTGGGCGAGCGCCACAGCCAAAACACGTGTAGAATCCGGCTATGAAGCCGTCGCGAACTGAAGGTTCGATACCAATTGGTCAGGCCTTTACTCCACTTCAACGGCAAGCCTTTATTCGTTCGTCTTCTCCGCCGGAGAATTCCACATTGTTTTGTCTGCATCGCTCGCCCGCACCTTACTGTGTTTATTAGGCTAAAAGTATGACAAAAAGCATGGTAAATTAAGGTTTCCAAGCAAAAAACAGTCTGCATATCACCATGCCATATAGTTTTGCCCGCTTTAGCGGGGTGAGATGCAGATTATTTTTGCTAACAGGAACTATAATTTGTTGATTTGTATCCAGCATGATTTTTGAGCTGCTGGGCTTAGCCTTGCCGTGGGCGCACGGCGTGAGATCATAAAGGCCAGGCCAAAGCCTGCGTGCAATAAAGCCACGACCGTCTAGCCCACGGCAAGGCTAAGTCCAGCAGCTTTAGGGTTATGTTGAAAATAAATATTAATTGCGTTTTTTAAAGATTATTAGTCCCTATTTAACCTGTACCAGTCGCTGATACGGCGTTCCAGGGATCTAACTTCTTCCCTGGTGGCATGGCGGATTCTATCCCGCAGATACGGGAGTATTACCCGCTGTTTCATGGCTATCCAGTTTCTGGGCAGTATGTTGGGCGGCGAAAGATAACTCTCGGGGGGCATACGGCCCAAAAGGTCGGGGTAGAATTGCGGGAAGACCTGCTCTGTTACGGTTCTCATGGCAGAAAAACCTCCGGCTATGCCAAACGATGACTCGTGCAGCCTGTTACTTCTTGCCGTCTCCAGAAACAGCTTTTGGGTTTCCGCAGCGAAAAACCACTTTGTAAAGGCTTTGGCGGCGTTTAGGGCTTTTGTTTTCTTATGAATACCGTAATATACACCCCCTTCATCCAGGGGGATCACGTCATCTGCGGCGATCCAGCGGAAATCCAGGTTCGTCCGCCGTTCTTCCGGAAAAGTAAAAAAGCTGGAACTGTCCATAAACATAAAGAGTATGCGCCCTGAATTAACCAGCTTGTCCGGCGGGTCGTAAAAGTACTTGAATGCGAAGTCATCTTCCACCTGAATGCTGGTATTTGCCTCTTCGATCCACTTCTGAACCCAGGCTATGCTTTGCTCCAGAGCCTGGCTCTCCCATGCAATGGGAGCGGCTTCCCTGAAAGCCGCGCCGAAAAGAATCGCCACGACAAACAGGAATTCGTCGTTTGATGAGAGTGAAAAGCCCATTCTGGAATAAACGCCGTTTGAAACAACGTTAAAAGCCTTGCTCTTTTGCTTGATTTCTTCCACTTCGATGGTAAAGGGGTTTGACGGGGGATTCCTTGATTCCCTTGAAAAGATCATTGCCGGGATGTTGTAATTCACGGGCAGGAGGTACTGGTGGCCGTCTACAATTCCCTGCGCAAGGAGCTTTGAGTAAAAATCGGAGCTTTTTAAGCCGTCTTTTCCCAAAAGGCTGTCCAGAGATCTAAAAAAAGTGCGAACTGAAGCGCTTTTCAGCCAGCTTGCGGCTACAATGTCAGGGTATTCGACCATTTCCGCAAGCCTGTGGGCAGGAGACTCAAAATAGCGTACCTCAACCTTGTATTTATCCTGACTTGCGTTGAAATATTCACCGTATAAGGCAAATTCGCTTCGATCTGTCCAGAGAACAAGACGGTTAGACGAAAACAAGCCGCATGAGTTAACGCTTGCCAGGGTTATAACCACAAGGTAAATCAGAGTTTTCCCTGCCGTAAAAAACCGCTTTATCATAAAGAAACCTTATTCAAAATCTTCCTGCTTGTCATTTGTGATTGATTTATAGTATCATAACAGCAATAATAATGGGAATCGTATATTCTCCAGCTCATTTCCGGGGGTTTTTTGTTGGTAAGGGACGCTCAAGTTGTCAGATTGGTTGAACGCATCGGTGACCACTACCGGACAAATATTTCAAACCGTTTTATTCGGCCCACGCTGCTTACTCTGCCTTTGGAAAAACAGACATGGGATTTGCTCGAAACTCTTACTGAAAAACTGGAGCAGTACCGCTATCAGGGTTTCCATCTGGATGAGCTTTACCACCAGATTCTGGCCGCGGCGCGTTTTGTGTCGGTGACGCGCAGGGATCTGGCTCCGTCGTTGCGGAACCGTCTTACCGGCGGAGGCTCCGGTCCCGATCGCGTGCTAAGGGATATGGCGGCAAACAATTTCTCCAGCAACCTTCAGCTTTTTGCTGATTTGGTAAATGAACTTTACATTTGCCTGGTCGAAGTGGACAAAGAAAGCGCTAAAGGACGTCGTCCCGTTTATATGTCCATTCCCGAACTTAGTGACGTAGGCCGAATGTTAATTGGAAACTAGCGTCAAAATGGAAATCACTGAAAAACCTGGTAATTTTGACAATACCTCAAACGCTTCGGAACAAATTCAGTCGGGGCAAGTCCCGTCGGGACTTGTCCCGTTGGAATTGCTTAATACCGCCCGGAATGAAATGGCCAAGCGCATTGTAGGTCAAAAGGAAATGATCGACGGCCTTCTTACGGCCCTTATCGCCGGCGGACATATACTGCTCGAGGGTGTTCCCGGCCTTGCCAAAACCAGGGCTGTTAAGACCCTGGCGGAAATTACCGGGTTGGTTTTTAAGCGCATTCAGTTTACCCCGGACTTGCTGCCGGCCGACCTTACCGGAACGCTGGTGTGGGAACAGGCGACCTCTTCGTTTTCGGTGCGCCGGGGGCCGGTGTTCGCGAACGTAATCCTCGCTGACGAAATTAACCGCGCGCCCGCAAAAGTTCAGTCCGCCCTTCTTGAAGCCATGGAAGAACAGCAGGTAACGATAGGGGAAAAATCCTATTCGCTGCCTTCGCCGTTTTTTGTCCTGGCAACGCAAAACCCGATTGAGCATGAGGGTACGTACGCCCTTCCCGAAGCGGAGCTGGATCGCTTTTTGTTGAAGCTGCTGGTACCTTATCCTGACCCTGAGGAAGAGCTGCGTATCCTGGACTTTGCCGTTCCTTTTGACAAAAAGGATGCAGCCAAAAAAAGCGGTAAAAACAACGCGGACGGTGTAACCGATGTTACGCTGGCCCCCGTATTAGGCCCGGGGGTACTGGAGATTCTACGAAAGGCGGCTGATTCAGTTTTTACAGACGAGCAGATTTTAAGGTATATTGTTTCAGTTGTGGCGGCGTCCAGACCTGCCGCTTCCCGTTCCACCGCGGATGGGCTGAGGTCGGGCAGGCAGAGGGAAGGGCTTTACCGTTACATAGCCTTTGGCGCTTCGCCCAGGGCCTCTCTCGCCCTTTACCGCTGCTCAAGAATCAGGGCCTTTTTTGAGGGCCGTTCTTTTGTTACCCCCGAAGATGTAAAAGCCGCGGCCTTTCCGGTTTTAAGGCACAGGCTGGTTCTTTCCTACGAGGCCGAAGCTGACGGCCTTGATTCGGATACGGTGATTTCACGGATTCTGACCCTGGTTCCCATGCCATAGGGGAAGATCAGTGGATCGTCACGACATTCTAAACAGGATTACAACTTTTCCCCTTTTTGCCCGCTCGCTTGCGGAGGATCTGCTTTCCGGGGATTACCGCTCTGTTTTTAAAGGCCAGGGAATGGAATTTGACGAAGTCCGCCACTATGAACGGGGTGATGATGTACGTTCAATTGACTGGAATGTAAGCGCCAGGTTCGGAACGCCCTATGTAAAAATGTACAGGGAAGAACGCGAAATGACGGTTTGCATCATATTGGATAATTCACTTTCCATGCATACGCCGGGGGGGAGCCTTTCCAAGTCGCCGGGCAGCGATGTAAACCGGTATGAGCAGGCTGTCCTTGCCGCGGCGCTGATTGCCTTTTCCGCCGAGCAGGCGGGGCAGCGCCTTTCAATGATCTTCTTTGACCAGGAGATAAGCAAAATTATTCCGCCGCGGAAGGGGCGTTCCCATACAATGGCGGTTATAAGCGCCGCTATTGAAGCCAGGCCGGAGGAAAAGGGAAGCGGCCTGGGAAAAGCCCTGATAGGGGCGGAAAGGCTTTTAAAACGCCGGAGCCTGGTTATCATTATCTCCGATTTCCTCTGCATAAACTGGGAGCAGGAAATAGGGGATTTATCCAGAAGGCACGATGTAATTTCCATTAAAATTTCCGGCCCGCTTGACAGGGAAATGCCCAGGAGCGGGCTTCTAACCCTGGAAGACCCCGAGACCGGGTTGAAACTCAGGGCGTCGGCTTCATTTGCCGCTTTCAGAACCGCCTGGGCGTCCTGGCACGAGGAGCGGGTGAGGCTTTGGGAAGCGATCTGCCGCCGCTACGGGATAGCGTGCCTTGAGCTGTCCACCGCCGACGATGCCCCGACGGAGCTTATGCGTTTTTTCCGGGGCCACCAGTGAAAAAAAGATTTCTGTATTTTTCATTTATTATTTTTTATTTATTATTTGATATTTTTGCTCAGACCCGGACGGATGTGCCCTATCTTGTGCCTCAAACCATCTTTGTGGGGGATTCTGGCCGTTTGGTTGTTCCTCTTGGGCGGGCTTTTTCGCGAATCAACCCTTTTATTCTGGATGTTCCCGAAAAGCTGCCTGAAACGCCGGAACTGCTGATCCGCCGCCTTGAACTGGAACGACGGAGCAGCGGCGGCGCCAGGCTTTTGATAGATTTTATCCCCTATGCTTCCGGCGTTCTTTCCCTTCCCGACCTGGAAATTCAAAGCCCCGGAGAAGGGACAGAGCCTTTGGTGCTGTCGGGCCTGGAAGTGCAAGTGGCGTCCATTCTTAACCCTTCGCAGATGTCTCTTTCAGGGCCTGCCGCTCCTATTGCGGTGCCCGGTACCAGTTTATTGATTTATGGAACAATAATTGTTTTTATTTTGGTTTTATGCATGGGAATTGGAATCAGTTTATGGGGCCGCCGTCATTTTAAGGATCTTTGGGAATTATTCCGCCGCCGTCGTCTTATTGTGGCGATGGTCAAATTTTTGCACTGCTTAAGACAGGAGTGTAGTTTTGAAAAAGAAGGAGATTCGGGGTATTACCTTACCCTGCTTTCCAAGGAATTCAGGGAATTCTTAAGTCTTTTTAGCGGGATCAACTGCCGTTCCCTTACGCCCGGGGAATTCCTGGGATTGCCCTTAAGCCAAAAGGCCCTGGCTCTGGGCCCGGTTTACCTTTGCCGACTTTTTCAAACCTGGGAAACCCTGCGTTTTAGCGGAAAGAAAATGGAAATGGCGGAAATGCTGGCGGCGCTTGACGAGGTAGAAAGGCTAATCGCCGCCCTGGACAAGGAGGAAAGGGAGAGATCCCTGCCCAAATCGCTCGGTATACCGGAAACGGCCGGCGGGGAGGGGTAAACAGCATGAGTTTAGGTTTTGAAAGGCCGCTCTTTGTTCTGGCCGCTTTTTTATCTATTCCGCTTATCCTTTTTATTTCAAGGTACTTTAAGCCTCTTTTCGCCCTGGATATTCCCCTGGAGCCGCCGGGCGGCATAGCCTTCAGACCGCCAATAAACCTGAAATTCCTAATAAAATTCCTTCACTCGCTGGAAATGGCCGGGATTTTCCTGCTTTTTGCCGCCGCCGCCGGTCCCCACTTTGTTTTTTCAGAGATGGTCTGGCTGAACAGGGGGGCCGATATTTTCTTTGTGATGGATATAAGCCCAAGCATGGCGGGAATGGACATGGGCGGCCGAACCCGTTTTGAGGCTGCCCGCAG
>Ga0268262_10003323_pt1 | contig 17541 bp, 12 predicted proteins | sample TergutNc150P3_FD_190354 | JGI IMG/M metagenome (GOLD analysis project Ga0268262, IMG submission 190354) | Nasutitermes corniger P3 segment gut microbial community from laboratory colony in Florida, USA - Nc150 P3 (SPAdes) (version 2) | ecosystem: Host-associated > Arthropoda: Insects >...
AAGTCAAGCACCTGAAAAATTGCGTTTTTTACACAGATAAATGGAATGCTTTTGCCGAGGTCTTACCATCTGAACGACACATTATTGGGAAAAAGCATACCGTCAGTATTGAGCGGGACAACAGTAACACCCGTCATCATCTGGGGAGATTCACCCGGCGCACAAAGGTGGTTTCGCAAACCGAGTATATGGTTGACATGTCTTTGCGAATTTGGCACGCCATCACTACTACCGACCTTTTCTTCCAACTTCAAAAAACAATGCTATCTATATTTTAGTCAACACTCTCTAATTGTTTATTGATAGTTGATATGTGGGGAATTAAGTATGTAGTTCCCATATTTTTTGACAGTGAAACCATCCATTTCCGCCTCCAACGTAAGTCCATGGGAAAGACCGGTTATCAGTACATTGGCGTTGGCGTCGTGGCAACGGTTCAAAATGATTGTGTTGGGAAAACCAAAACGGTTTGGGTACTCCGTTGTAAAAAGTACCGTCTGAGGACGCAGAGCGTCAATCCATTTCTGACTGGTGGCTGTCACTCCACCATGATGACCGGCTTTCAATAATCTATGGCCATTCCACAATCCAGGTTCGCCAAGGTCTATTAAGTCTCTCTCCTGCAAAGCCAGAGCATCGCCCATAAACCACAGTTCATGTCTATTCCAGTTTACCCGCAACACCATTGACGACATATTTGGATCTGGGAGACGAAATGGCTTTGGAGGCCAGCGGACAGAAAATCTGGCATTACCCTGCTCCCACTCATCGCCGCGTCTGACCTCGACAGCCTTAGCCATAACTCCGTTTGGAGCAAGCGCGTTCCATATCACATCTCTCTCTGCGATAACTGGAATAGAAAGTGAGACCGTTGGCCAGAGTCTTGCGAATGTCGCCCATCCGCCTGCGTGATCCGCATGGGGGTGGGATATCAGCATGTGGATTGGTTCCCTTACGCCACGTCTGCTCAGGACGCGAACCAATCGCCTTGCTGACCAAGGGGTTGCGCCTGTATCTATCAGTGTCGCGTCCGAATCAGGAAACCTCAGAAGGAGGGCTTCTCCTTGGCCGATATCTGGAGCATCTAGAGTCATGGTTTGAGCTCTGCGCCCTGTACCTTTGAGGGCAAGCAGACAAATTGCGCCTGCAACAAGACCAACCGTGAGTGCTCGACTCCTCCTTAGTGTTGCGCGAAATTGGGCAAGCAAAAACCAGCCAAGGCTGAAAGCTATCCAAGGCCACAAAATCCCCGTCGCCAATGGAATTATTTTTGCGAAAAACGGCACTAACGAAGATGCCCAAAAATTAAGCAGTAAGACGGTTGGCGGAACGAGCGCAGGAATAGGCAGAAGTGTGAGCGCAAGGCAAAGGGGTGTCAAAATCCATACAAAGGGTAGCACAAATAGGTTTGTAGCAATCCCCCAAGCGGGTGCACCGCCATTTAAAAGTGCTACCAGGGGCAGGGTTGTGAACCAAGGAGCCGCGACACGGGCAAGCCATGTGGATGTCCAATTTCCAAATAGTGGCGAGATAAGCCCTTGCAGAGCTTCGGATACCCAAATCAAACCCAGCATCGCCCACCATCCGAGCAAAAAGCCAGGATTACAGCCTGCCGCTGGATGCAAAACCAGCCACAGTAACAGCGCCATGTGCAGGCTTATCGCAGGAGGTATTTTCCAACCTCCTGCGCGACCAAATACCCACGCCGAGCCCATGAGCAAACCGCGCCAAATCGGGGCCGTAAAGCCAACTGTGGCGGCGTAAAGCACTCCAAATAATATTGCGCCTAAACCACTGCCTCTTTTTATGAGCTTTCGCAACAGGGCTTCAACGGTGGCCATTATCAGCGTTATTTGCAGGCCGGAAACCACCAATAAGTGAAGGGTTCCGCTTTCAGTAAACGCGCTCGTCACCTCGTCATTAATGGGGTGTATGCCCAACGCCAGTGCCCCCCAGAGGTCTCTGGCCGAACCATTACCCAGCGGCAGTGATTGAAACCTATACATCACCCAGCACCGAAATCGCAAAAATAGCCCTGGTTCAGCCGGCCCGAGTACTTCCATGATTAAGGACGAGGGAAGATAAACTTGCCTTGGACGACCATCGTTCCTTGCGCGCCAAAGGGAGCGTTCGGCCAAAAAATCTGGTCCTGATTGGGTTGAACGGAGTTCCGCCCTGAAGCGGACAGGTGTTCCTGGCATAGGAGGCGCTTCGCCTTTGGATGGGACACTTATGGGTAATGACATCCCTTTCATTTCCTGCGGCAGGACTAAGGATAATCCGCTATTCAGACGAAAACCGCGATTTTGCCAAGGTTCGCAAATAACGCCCTCGATCTCCTGATATCCAGTCGGTAGCTTCGTCTCCCACCTGGCAAGCCTTGATAAACCAAGGAGAGTTCCCCAAATTACGATTACGCTCAAGCCAACCACGCGAAAGAGACAGAAGCGCAGCAAAGCAAAAGAGCCAATAGCGGTTATCCAGCCAATCCACAAATACAGTTTGGGTATTACGCCTGACCAACGTTCAGGTATCAGCCATGGCAAGATGCAAGCCAGTAATATTGCCCAAGCCACTTCCCAGCCAGGCGTGCCGGCTATTCGAGTCCAGAGAGCCTCCCTACTTTTCATATGAAAAGTTTAACCACAAAAATGCTTTGAATACAGGTTTGTACGGTTGAGGTAATTGCAAAACTATGTTCGCATTTTGTTGCCCTCTAAAACCCAAAATACATTGCTCTTCAGCCTATTGCTATCACTAATACCTTCGTTCCCACTCAAACATAGTTTTGCAACCTAAATCTCCGAAAAAAATTGCACATACGCTCGTAAATACGTGAAATATCAATACTTGCTGTTTTTGGTATATGCAAAACAAGCATATACATCTGCTGACATAACTTCTGTAAGTTCAGCACTTAAGCGTGTATGTGCAAAAAACAATGGAGATTTAGGTTGCAAGTGACTCAACCAGTTAAGCTGATGGGTGTATTATATATTATTGAGGTGAATCAATGCGAAATTTGATGATATTTGTTTTGCTCGCTGTCATTTCTTTTGGTTGCAGGGATATTCGTTCCAAAACTCAGGACTGGGTGGCTTCTGCGCCTGAAAAAACTGCCATTGGTGTTTCCTGCCATTTGGGGTGGATACTTGAAATGCCCGACTTCCGCAATTTTATTGCTAAATATCCATTGTATGATAACGCTCTTGAACTATTTTTAGATAGCGCCAAAATTGATCCCGCTTCTGAAACGGGAAGACTCTCCGTCTATGTGCTTGAACTCCCAAACACAGATCACGCCGAGCCGTCCATCAATGACTTGCGCGAAATGCTGCTCATACAAATGGCCGGTTTCAGAGAGCCAAAAATCATTCAACGCGTAATCATGGATAATTTTTCGCCTGAGGGCAGTTTGAGACTTGGGGGACGTGAATACCCGCTATTTGTTGTTCTGGACATAAATAACGTGAAGATCCGCATTGTTTCGGATGATAATGGAAGGGTGTGGATTGGTGACATAGCGGCACTGCAAGAGACAGCCAGGAAACGTGGTATGGGTAGCAGCGCTTACGTTTCGCGTGCATCGGAATGGATACCCCCCTCCGCTACAATTCAGGGCTTTGTGCAACCCGAATTTGTTTCAAAAGACATTTTTAAAGATTTCGCTGACGTGATCCCGCCTGGAATAAAAGGATTGGCTTGGTCTGCCTCACCCTCCCAAAACAATAAACAAATTGTTAATTTGGACTTGGCTATCACAGGAACGGACGATGCTGTCAATAAAATAAAACCCTGGATGCAACGCATTTTCGTCATGGCTTCCTCGCTTGCCAATGGAGACGGGACGGGACAACCCGAGACAGTTCAAGAGAACAACAGGATGGGTATTAGATGTCAATTCAAACAGAGCCAGTTGAGTCAAGTATTGAATTCTTTAAACTTAAAAGGCATTGTCCCCATTTCATCGGAGACTATTTTTACAAAATCGGGCAAGGCAAATGAGTTCGGATATTCAAACAATTAATTCTCTTGAAAGCCCTGAATTTTGGATGCTCCGACTTCAGAATGGCTACGAAGAAGCGCTGGCTCATTTGATGGCTCGTTTCGAGCGGCCCGTTTTTTCATTTCTGTGCAGAAAACTTCAAGGTGATACGGGCATAGCTCAAGAGCTTACGCAAGAAGTTTTTTTGAAGTGCCTTAAATATTGTCACCGTTTTGAAAATGGCCGCCCGGTTGCTGCATGGCTTTTTACTTTGGCGGCTAATACGGCAACAGATCATTTACGTAAAAGAATAAGGGAGTTGCCAGCCCCCGAGAACTTTGATGTCCCTGATCCTGAACAAGTATCGCCGTGGGATCAATTGGATCAAACCCGCAAGTTAGATTCCCTACGAGGTGCAATGGAGGAGCTGACACCGCGGCAGCGAACCATATTGACGGCATACTATATCCATGAACGCCCTGTAATAAATATAGCCGAAGACCTCGGCTGCGCTGAAGGGACTGTAAAAGCAACTCTTTTTCAAAGTCTTGTCAAACTTCGCAAAGCATTAGGACAACAGCTATGAACCCCGACAATAAGCACACGCTTCCAGACGATGCCAACGCTAACTGTCTCCCTTCTTCCGATATTACCAAAGCGGGAGACAATAATATATCAAACATCAAAACCACTAAACCTCTTGATCATGCCTTGGCATTTGAGCTTTTGGAAAATCCCGAAAATTGGCCGGACGACCCTGCCATACAGGCCGAATTAGCTGAAATTTTGGAAATTCATCTGGCAATGCAAGCTCACTCCGATGACATTGCGCCGGCACTCACACGCATGAAGAAAATGAAGCGTATTGTTACGGCGTGGATACTATCTGCCGCCGCTATTATGTTTGCTGTTTTACCTGCGGTATATACCGTCAGCCGTACACGCGAAGCGCGCCGTATGCAGGCCAGGGGAGCCGCGCTGGAAGTAAAGCTTCAGGAACATCTTCAGGTAAAACTTTGGTCTGATTTCTTTGAAGGTTCTCTGGATTTATTAAAGCGTGTAAAATCGCCAACCAAATTTTGCGACCCGATACACCACACAGACAGGATTGATAGGAGTGGGGAGATTGAGCAAGCCAAAAGGCTCTACGAGATGGGAAACACGCTGCCATTAGATGGTCTGGATAACCCTGAAACAATTAGCGCAAAGAACGATTTGCAGAATTGGCTCACAGAAGTCTCCGCAAATGACGGCTGCATGACAATTGAACGCAGTCATGAATTGTTAAGCCTTGCCAGTGAAATGGATTTGGAAAGCAAAACTAAAAAATTCAATCTAAAGCTGATAGATAGTCTTCAGTCGCGGAATCACGGCGATATGGATGAAAGCAAAACCAGTAAGTTCATTTTAAAGCTGAAAGGGACATAATCATGAAGCCCATTATTCCCACAAGCTTTAACTTTATTTGCACTGTCCTCGCATCGTCAGTCGCGTTGATGGCGCAGAATGAAAACATGGAATCGGCCATGAATCCGCGATTGCAGGTAAGCTGCGCTGTTCAGGAGGCCATATCACAGGCCAGAGAATCCGCTGACGAGGCCATGTCCCAAGCAAAGCAATCTCCTCGTGAAGCGCGTTCCCAAGAAAGGCAAGCTGCCCGTGAGGCATATTCTCAAACCACAGAAGCCTCTCGGGAACTTCAGGGGCAGTCAGATGAAAACACCGCGCTGTTGCTATCGGCTCGCAGACTGCGTCTGCAGGGCCAATACCACGATGCCGCAAAGCTATATGAGCAATTCATCGTAAACAACCCAAACAGCTCAAGATTATTCGAGGCCAGGTTCTGGTTTGCCAAATCTCTTTTAGCAATCCAGGAATGGGATGAGGCTACTGACGCTTTCACAGAATTTCTCAAATATCACTCTGATCAGCGCATGTACTCGCAACGTGCCAAAGAGGACAGAATTTACTGCTGGAAAGTTCGTCAGAAACAAAACCATAAAGCTGTTTTGGGTCTGAGAGCCGCCTTGAAAGACCCCGACGAATTAATTCGCGTACAAGCCGCATTGGCCCTGGCCGAAAACAAAGATGCCTCCGGCAAAAAAGAACTTGAACAGGGCTTGAATAACGACAGGTTGCGCGAACAATGCGCATTAGCATTGTGGATGTTGGGAGGCAGCAGACATCCAAAACCCGATGGGACATCGATCTCTCTGAACCGAAAGCTTGTTCTGACAGTCAAAACTGACAACCCCAATGACAGCTTTGAGATGAGAGTCCCTTTAAATTTCTTCAAAGTCATAGAAAAAATAGTGCCGCCTGAAGCCAGGGCAGAGATGGCCCGCAAAGGTCTGTCCAACATTGCGGAAATAGCCGCTACAGCCCCCAAAGGCCAAATATTGTTTCAATTCAGGGATCTAAAAACCAAAGTGACTATTTCGGTTGATGAGTAATACCAATATAGTAGTTTAACCTACAAAAGATTGAATTGCTATACAAATGTGTCATCCCAATTCCTATTGTGAGCCACTTGCAAAACGTCAGTTTTGCAAGTCACCGGAGGTGTAGGCTACGCCCGACCGGAGCAGGCTCTGGCGTAAAATATTGCCAGCAAATAAGTTGCGAAATATAGCAATTTTAGATGGCGTAGTCCATTCTCATGACTTCTGATACCAATTTGCATTCGCAGGGATGCAAATTGGTATAAGGCAGCGGGAACCGATGCCCGCAAGTTTTTGAAAAAGCTGGGTTTCCCAGTTTTTCAAAAACTTGGCGTAAAGCGTTTGATGTCAATCGAACGCAACTTGGTATTAGGTACTGACCTCCAGATTGGGTTTCACACACCAGAACAAAATCTTGTTTGTTTGTTAATTTCGGGATAAAATTTAATTCTTGTGCGCGAACAAGCTGTGGACTGTTTTGGTTTGCGCTTGGTTCCAGGAGGCTCAAATTATGAAACCGGACATTCATCCAAAATTGCACGAAGTAACCGTTCACTGTGCGTGCGGCAACGAATTTCAGACTCGATCCACCAAGCTGGAACTTCGTGTCGAAACTTGCGCTGCCTGTCATCCTTTCTATACTGGTAAACAGCGCGAAGTCGCCCTCACGGGCCGAGTGGAAAAATTTCACAAGAAGTACGCAAAGACCAACGCAAATCAGTAGCTCCGCTATACCTGAGAACGGGCCGATTGCTATCGGCCCGTTCTATTTATTGAGGGCTTTTACATTATTCTTGTCTGTTGTGCCTGTAATGAACCAACACAAAATCCAAAAAGAATCACATGCAAGACCAGCTTGAAGCCCTGGAGGCCAAGTTTCAGGAAGTGGAAGCCCAGCTTCAGGATCCCCTATATGTCAATGATCCGAAGCGATTAAAAGACTTGACCCGGCTCAGAGCTGAACTGGAGCCGGTGGTTAATGCCTGGTCTGCGCAGTGCCGTCTTACCAAGCAATTGGAAGACGCGGAAGAAATTATTTCTGACCGAGACATAGATCCCGAATTAAAGGAAATGGCTCAAAATGAAATACCGGACTTGAAAAAATCCATTCAGGAAGGCGAAGAAGCCCTTAGACGCCTCTTAATACCTAAAGACCCCAAAGATGCCCGCAACGTAATACTTGAAGTCAGAGCTGGCACAGGTGGTGAAGAAGCAGCTTTGTTCGCGGGCGAGTTATTCAGGATGTACATAAGGTTTGCCGAGCGGCGCGGTTTTAAAGTGTCTGTACTGGACGAAAACGAAGCCGATATGGGCGGCATCAAGGAAGCCATTGCTCAGATCGAAGGCAATGGAGCTTATAGCTTGTTCCGCTTTGAATCCGGTGTTCACAGAGTTCAGCGTGTACCAAAGACCGAAAGCCAGGGCAGAGTGCACACTTCAGCCGCGACAGTTGCTGTAATGCCTGAGGCAGAAGAGGTTGACGTTCAAATCCTTGAAAAGGATCTCCGCATAGATGAATTCTGCTCCGGCGGCAAGGGCGGTCAGGGTGTCAATACAACATACTCGGCTGTCCGCGTCACGCACTTGCCTACAAATACCGTTGTACAGTGCCAGGACGAGCGCAGCAAATTAAAAAACCTGGCAAAAGCTATGACAGTACTGCGCTCTCGTTTGCTTGAAAAAGCCGTACAGGAGCAGGAAGCCCAGACTTCCGCCATGCGAAAATCACAGGTGGGCAGCGGCGACCGCTCTGAAAAGATAAGAACTTACAACTTTCCACAGAGCCGTGTGACTGACCATAGAATAAACGTTACAATTTACCAGTTGGAAACATTTATGCAGGGTCAAATCGAACCAATTCTGGAACCCCTGCGAACCGCCTTTGAAGCCGAGAGATTACAGCAACTGAACGGTTTTTGAAAGAGATGATCATGAGCACACTCCGCATGTCTCCCCAACCAGGAACCAGCTTGGCGGCATACGTTGGAGATTTCCTGCCACTGGTTTTGGAACATGAATCTGCCGGAAAACCAGGATGGCATGCCTTTTTAAGGACAAATCTGGGGCGTGGCGCACTTGCCGGCAGAGAAGTAATAGCAAAGGCCGGCGCCAGAGAGGGTGGATTGCTTACTTTTGGCGGAGCCAGTTGGCGCGATATACCACTACAAGCTGAACATGGCAAGTGGAGTTTGGATTTGGCTTTTGCTGAGGTGGGTTTTTTCAGAGCAAAGGCCTATGTGCTTGACTCTAACGGGCATCAGCATTGGCCTGATGGTCCGGATATTACCATTTCTGTTCTGCCGGACAACTTGCGAGCCGGAAACACAATTTATTGCGCTTTCCCCAGAATGTTCGGCCCTTCCCGCTTGATAACGCAAGCAGCGAATCCAGAGCAGGAAGCTAAATTCTGGAAAATGGAAGCCGACGGCCTCACCATTATCCCAAAAAGCGGGACATTGCGCGAGATCACAGCTCAGCTTGACCACATCATCAACGTCCTGGGCTGCCGCATACTGCACCTGCTGCCCATTGGTCCGGTTCCTACGGTCACTGCCAAAATGGGGCGATTTGGAAGCCCATACGCTTCCCAGGATTTGACGGCCATTGACCCTGCCTTAATAGATTTTGATCGGCAAACTACCGGTGTAGAGCAGTTTTGTGAATTGGCGGATGGAGTCCACCTGCGCGGCGGGCAGTTGTTTCTGGATATAGTTGTAAACCACACAGGCTGGCACAGTTCACTGATGGAATCTCACCCTGAGTGGTACCAGCGAAATCCTGACGGAACTTTCAAAAGTCCGGGGGCCTGGGGAATTATCTGGGGCGATTTGGTCGAGTTGGATAACAAAATACCCAAGTTGTGGGAGGTCATATCCGAAGCACTGCTCGAATGGTGCAGACGCGGCACCGATGGCTTCCGCTGTGATGCGGGCTATATGGTGCCATTACCTGCTTGGCAGTACATAATTGCCAGGGTTAGAGAGCGTTTCCCAAATACAGTATTTTTGCTGGAAGGGCTTGGCGGAGCTTGGGAAATCACGGAGTCGCTGCTGACCGAAGGCGGCATGCAGTGGGCTTATTCAGAGTTATTCCAAAACTATAATCCAAGTCAGGTTTCAGGATACATAGACCACACGCTAAGGCAATCCCACCGCATGGGGCCGCTGGTTCACTATAGCGAAACCCATGACAACCTGCGTTTGGCGGCAAAGGGTCATAAATGGAGTCTGATGCGCAATTACCTCTGTGCGCTATCCAGTCAAAATGGCGCTTTTGCTTTCACTTGCGGCGTGGAATGGCTTGCGACCGAAAAAGTGGATGTCCACGAATCCAGAGGCATGTCTTGGGGAAATGAAAAAAATATTGTGGGTGAACTATCCACATTGAACCACCTGATTTCAGGTCATCCCTGTTTTCAAGATGGCGCCAAAGTGGAGCGAATAAGCCCCGATGACTCATGGATACTGGCGCTTTCACGCCATAGCGCGGATGGATTGGATAGAGGCTTGGCCTTGGTCAACCTGGACGCGGACTGTGCGCATATATTGGATATCAGCCTTTCCACATGGGAATCCCTGGGAGAACCAAGCATTGATCTTCTAGGCCAAATACCGCCTGAAATTGAAAGACTTGATGATGTCGTCCATTTGAAATTGAATGAAGGGGCTTGCTATTTTCTATCTGACAGGCAAAAACCGCTTGGTCTTTGCGGCGCCGAATATAAAAACTCCAGGGCGAGGTCGGCCTGGGCTATTCAAAACCTGTCTGAGCGACTGCCAATGGAATTGTTGGGCAAGTTTGACTGGAAAGAGTTGGCCGACTTGGTAGATAAAAACGCATTGGCTTTCCTTGCCGAATTGCCGCATCTGGATAGCAGTTCTTCAGGATTAATTGAACACATCCGCAGCGCGGCAAGCAAAACAGAGTACCCGCAAGCTCTCCTATGGACTCCGGAGGACTTAAACCGAGTATTCCTTGTTCCACCGGATCATTCAGTGCTCATTAGGGATACGGTTCCATTTGAAGCGACAATCAAACTGCCGGGCCGCGGCTTCATTGATCTGCGCTCAATACCCGCCGGCGGGTACCAAATAGCATCCTTACCCCCCATCACTGGTGTTTCTGTATCAGAAGACGTCCATTTAGAATTAAACAGGTTCGTAGAAATCCACGGCAAGCGCTCACTAGGTATTTTGCGCTATCTGTCCAAATCGCCATCCAGACAAAAAACAAAACCTGACGCCTTGGCTCTGCTGACTAATGGACGCGGCGCTATGGCAAGATTCCACTCTGACCTTGGCCGCATAACAAGTAAATACGACTGTGCGCTTGGCGCAAACTTACATCCAACCGTTCCATGCGACCGCCACATATTTGTCAAGCGCCTCCGCGCTTGGGTAAATGCGGACGGATTTATCACACCATTAAATATAGAAAACCTGATCAGGTTCCACGCCGGGCCTCCTGTTTCCTGGGTGTTTTTAGGTCACGCCGGCGATGGAAGAGCCGTTGAAATTTACATAAGAGCCGACCTGATGCCCAAAAGCAATACTTTGGTGCTTCTCTTTGAGCGCCCTGACGCGCCGCCGGAGCGCGGTGTGGATTTACCAAACGCTGCCGATGTGCGCCTGACTGTTCGCCTGGATTTAGAAGACAGGTCATTTCACCAGGAAACAAAGCGATGGGACGGAGCTGACGATTATTTTAAACAAATCACAACTCCGAATCAAAATGGCTTTGTATTCAAACCCGCCTCAGACCGGCAAATAGAAGCGGCTACTGACTTCGGTACATTCATAATGGAACCGGAATGGAGCCAAAATCTGCACCATTTCATCGAAGGCACCCGTGGAATGACGGACAGAGGAGACACCTGGAGTCCGGGATGGTTTGATATTGTACTGCCCAAGGGCAAAGCTGTTCATTTGGTAGTCACAGCGGAAAAAGAAATGCCTGTGGATTGGGCTGATTTCAGAATTAAACGCAAAAAAGCCTTGGAACCATTCACAGACCTGGCGGAAACGCTGTTTGAGCAGTCCCTGATGAAAAGCTTGAGCGCGTTCATAGTTGATCGTGACGGAGGAAGCTCTGTCATTGCCGGTTATCCGTGGTTTTTGGACTGGGGGCGGGACACACTGATTGTATGCCGAGGCATGATAGCTTGTGGGCTTGCTAAAGAGGCTGGACGTATTTTAATCACTTACGCTGCCCTTGAGAAAAATGGCACTCTGCCAAACATGTTATGCGCCGACAGCACCGCCAATAGAGACACTTCCGACGCCCCGCTGTGGCTTGCACTGGCTTCAATGGAAGCGGCGAATATACTGGGGGATAAGTTTTTACAATCCCATCTGTCAGACGGACGCAAGCTGATTGACGCGCTGCTCGCAATTGCCGAGGGATACGTTGCCGGAACCCCCAATGGCATAAAAGTTGATCCAAACTCTGGATTGGTTTGGAGTCCGCCTCATTTTACCTGGATGGATACCAATTATCCGGCTGCATCCCCGAGAGAGGGCTACCCCGTGGAAATTCAAGCCCTTTGGCTAAGTTTGCTGCGTTTGCTGTCCAAGTGTCTGCCAAAAACCAAAGCCGCAAAATGGCAGACGCTGGCCAAATTGGTGGAATCATCATTGGAAATGTTTTGGTTGGAGACGGAAGGCTACTTTGCTGATGTCCTGATTGCCCGTGCCGGATGTCCCGCGAAGGAAGCTATACCTGCGGATCACTTGCGGCCAAACCAATTATTCCTTATATCGCTTGGACTTGTGCAGGGAGCAAGGGCACAATCCGCCGTTTCAGCGGCATGGCGGTACCTATTAGTACCAGGCGCAATAAGAAGCCTGGCTCCGCTTCCGGTAAAAACACCTCTGCCAGTACACGCCTCCTGGGGCGCTCTTCTCAACAATCCCGAACAACCCTACTGGGGACACTACGAAGGGGATGAGGATTCACGCCGCAAACCGGCTTATCACAACGGCACAGCATGGGTTTGGCCTCTTGGCGTATTTTGCGAAGCCCTCGCAATGGCTTGGCCGAATGACCAAGCCGCAAAAAATTCGGCCCTGGCAATTCTTGGCAGCATTGACCAACTACTTGCAAAAGGCTGCATAGGTCATTTGCCAGAAATCATGGACGGCGACGCCCCGCACACCCCCAGAGGCTGCGATGCGCAAGCCTGGAGCCTGAGCGAAATCATCAGAGCGGAAAAATCAATCAAACGAGTCAATTGCAAAACACCATAGTAATGATGAAAAATCACTCAAACCATTGGACTTAAAATGAATACAGAGTTAAACTTTATGAGAATTTAGGTATGGAACATTTGGACAGGATAACACGTCAGAGCAACGTCATGGGCGGCAAAGCCTGTATCCGTAATATGCGGATTACTGTGGGGATGATAGTCAACCAAGTAGGCGAAGGCCATACCATTGATGAGATCCTTGCCGACTACCCCCACCTGGAAAAAGAGGACATACTCCAAGCCTTGCGCTATGCCGCATTACAGACCGAACAGCGGGAAATAGCTTTTGCTGACCTTTTATGAAGATACTCATAGACATGAATCTGTCCCCCCACTGGGCAGATTTTTTCTCCGAGCACGATATTGAAGCCCTGCACTGGTCAAGCATTGGAGCCGTTGATGCTCCTGACGCAGAAATCATGGCCTACGCAAAAGCCAATGATTATGCAGTCTTTACCCACGACCTTGACTTCAGCACCATACTTGCCATCACACATAATGAAAAGCCAAGCGTCATACAGATTCGTACCGGCAACGTCAGCCCCGACCTTGCCGCCACCTGTGTATTAAACGCGCTAAAGGTAGCTGCCGCTGAAATCGAAAAAGGTGCATTGGTGACAATTGACCTGAAAAAATACCGCTTACGCATTTTGCCTTTGATTGGTATATAGCAATTCAAATTTTTGTGGGTTGAACTGCTTATAAAATACATACTGAATGCAGGTATTTTGCACGTTGAAAGCCTTGCAATATTGTGTTTTTCATTACGCATCGTCACGTTTAATTTGATAAAAGAGTAGCACATCTTTTACCTGTTTATCATGTACATTAATGTCAGTATCTGTGAATCGGTGTTCAACGATAACCAGCTCTGCTAGTTTTCGTTGTTTCGCATTTAGCGCATTAAATTTTGACCACCAGTTAGCAGTTATATTTCCTGTTGCCTCATCAACATCATCATACGGCGTTGGTTTAATACCATAATATTCCATACGCTTTTGCTTATCGTATTTGTACCTATGTATTATTAGAGCTTCCGGCATCCAAAGAATCTTATGGAACTCGTCCAAATTTTTGCCGAATGCGGCTTCAAAGAATGTCAATCCTCTACCAATCTTTCCATGTGTGGAATTTAAAACGGATTGAATGGCACGTATAAATTTTCTGTTCCAGTGGGGCTTACCAATATAGTCGCGATTACGAAAGTAGTCAGGCTCATCTATTGGGTGATACTTCATTGGAAACGAATAAATAGTAACGCCAAATTCTTCGCACAATTCTATATTCAAACGCATACGTTCATATAATTCATCAGGGTGGTCGCGGAAGTTATATAAAAGATAGTTAGACAAATCTTTAATACCGTAGCTCACCGCAGCAGAAACAGCTTTTTTGTATACATCTTTCATCCCCAAATCGTCAAAAGCGATACGCAACGGATGAATCGCAATTTCAGAAATCTTTTTCATTTTTTCATTGCTAGCAAGTCGCCCATCCAAACCTTGATTAAAGTCAATAATCCGAATCCGCTCAATTTGCTTGAAGTGTTTATCGTAAAGCGGTTTAACAATCGAATGAAATTTTATGATATTATCCTTTGTAGCAGTTTCAGGGAACAATAAACCTAATGCTTCGCGCTTGCTATAAAAAACTCCTTTTTCTTCGGCAACAAGCCTTTCAGTTATGGTATCGTAAATTCTGACAAGCTTTCTTAAGTAGGCTCGGTCGTTGAACACATTCTTTGTTCTGCTTTCGCCTAATTTGAAACCTTCACAAAGATTACGGTAAGCTATATCGTATTCGTTCGGAGGAATGTATGTCGCACCTTTGCTGAATCCGCAGTCCTTTATCTCATTCATGATTCTGTCAAAGCATTTCGAAGCAAAAACATTATTGTCCATAAGAAGCAAGTTACGTCTTGCTCCAAAGCACTTATCGACTTTTGTGATCTTCAACTTAATTCCAATGTAATCGCAATATTTTGGTTCTAATTTTGGAACGGCACAATAAACACATTGATTCACACATCCTCGTGTCATATACCCGAAATAAGCATCTTCGGTCGGATAGCGGTAGTCAATTTCCTCAAGGATAGAATAATCAAGAGGCAATTCGTCAATAATAATATTGCCTTTACTGTCTTTATCGTGAACATAAGGTTCGTTCAGTAGTCCAATATGTGGCTTAATGCTTGTTGCCTGTTCGATATACTCTGGCACAAGGCTTGAGGCAATGCCTCCAACATATATAGTACCTCTAGATTTACAAAGTTTTTTAGCAAATAAGATTGTATCTATTGTTTCTTTCCAATAAAAAGTAAAAAGCGTGGTAACGCAAACTCGGTCAAATTTTGGGTAGTCTTCCATTTTATATCTATTACGAAGCACTGACAGCTTTTCAAGCAATACATTTAACGAGCAATTCCCTACTTCACCCGATGAACGAGAAAAGGCTATTATTGTTTCGAGCGGGGCATGTTTACCTGTCTTTATATATTCCAATATTGCTGAAGCACCTCTCCTGATAACAAAGTTGGATACCGCATGATCAGTACTATCTTCTTTGTCTATGGTAGCAAAATATTCCTCGAACAATAGCTTTGCGGCGAATAATTTAAGATCACCTTTATAAAATCGGACATCTTCATGGCGACACCGATAATACGTCGCAATCTTCATTAAGCCCATAGGAGGGTATTTATTTTTATAGTTAGGTTCCAAGAGCAGTATTTTACGCTGACTCACTTAAGTTCTTCCTTGATTTTAGCTATAATATTTTCCGAGGTTCTTTTGTCAGTCGTTTTCCGAATGATTGCAAAAATTTTTTCCAGAATTTCAGAAATAAACTTGCGTTCGTTTCGCCTGGAACGTGGAAACATCGTATCAACAAGAAACCTTTTCTTCTGCTTATATTCCAAAGGTTCTGTTAGCTCGTTTACGCTTCCCTTACTTTTACTTGTGGGGTTGGCAGACAAAATGGCAATTGAACAGTCAACAGACAAATTATTGATTTCTTCGGAACGTCTTTCAATAATTTGTTTCGTGAGAACGGAACGTCCACCCAATATCTTTTTCTCAAGCTTTTTTTTTGCTTCTAATGCAATTTCTTTTTTTGCTTCCAATGCTTCTTGCTCACGCTCGAACTCATCTGTCGTTAAAAAGCCGCCTTCCTCTTTTTTCTTATCAAACTCGGTCAATTTCTCGACATAAGAATGTATCTTCTTAATACTTGCATTTACTTCCGAACCATCGTAATAAACATAATAGAGCATGTTATTAAAGTAATCCTTGAGTTTGTGCTCAAAGCTCACACGGACATGATTCTCATTAAAATACGCCCTCTGAGAGTTCGGTATCAGTTCGCGAGAGGTAGCGAATATTTCGCCAATAAAATATCCGTTGCCTCGCTTGCTCGCTTCGCGTGTAAACATATCGCGGAGTGTATCACTCTCTCCGATTTGAATGTTCTCTTTCCTTAATCTAAGGCCTCTGCTGATTTCATCTTCCTTGATAGCAGCCTTGAAAGTGGTTTTGCCAAACCACATCCAAGCTAGAAGCTCATTCTCGTCAGTACGGAACTCATGGAACTCAACACCGAAAACCTCATCGGAACCGTTACCCGTTTTGAGGTGTGTCTTATATTTTTTGAAAATTTGTTCGCCGTTAATTCTTATGTTATATTCATCAATACGAACACCCAACTCCTTGGCATACGCATAAATTTCAGAACGATATACAAAATTCGCCTGATAAGGCACAGGGGCGACAAATGAGAGGTAATCCATAAGCTGTTCAAGATTATCCTCATCGTTGCCACCAAATAGCTCCTCATTTTCATCATTGATTTCAATTAACTCGACCCGAAAGAAATGCTCGGTATCATCTTTGGCAACAGGACGCTTGGAAAATTGAATCATAGCATTCAACACATCTAGGGCAGAATGCTTTTGTACTTTTGTGTTGGCCTCATTAATCATCTCTCGCATTTTGGATGCATCGCAAATCATAACTGAAACAACGTCCTCACCCGACCAACGCGAAGTGAAAACAAGTCGTTTACAGTAAGCCAAACCGCATAGCCGTCCAATTCCACGAAAGCCCTTGTCCTCGCCCATTATCTTGTCTGAATCGGCTATATTTCTTAAAATTCGTTGGAACTCATCTGCTTTGATACCTGTGGCGTTATCCTCTATAACTATGCAACGCTTTTCTGGCTTGAGCCAAATATCTACAACACCTTGCCCCAAGTCCGGATATTTACTGTTGCGGTCTCGGGCTTTTAAAATTCCCAGCTTCTCTGCCTTATCTATTTGGTCACAAGCATTCTGAATGTACTCACGATAAATTATCTTAGAATCTTGGTACATCCCTGTTGTCAAAATTTCTAGAATGTTTGCACCGAAATCATAATTTGCCATAGCTCATACCCACATTACTTATATTACTTAAATTGCTTGTAAATCGGCATTGGAAATTTTATCTTTAGCAATGATCGAAACACTGGGTTTTGGATCAAATACTCCCCTTGCAATAGCCGCGTCAACATATTGCGGTATGTTTCCGGCAAACTCTTATAATCACTGGTAGATGTCTCAATTGAGTTTGTTCGTCCATAAGCGTGAGTAGCACAGTTTCCCGTTATGCGCTTGTGGATGGCCGATCTAAATTGTTCAGCACCAAATAGCACGATACCAAGAGAACGTCCACGCTCTGTTACGTCCAATATCTGTCTAAGAATCGGTGGGAACTACATACTTAATTCCCTACATATTGCAAACCAGCATGGACGTTGAGAAATTTGAGAATTAACATTAATTAAGCAATTTATCTGTTTCTTTGATTGTTTCAATTGCACTCATTGGTTTTCCT
>Ga0268262_10003325_pt1 | contig 17536 bp, 16 predicted proteins | sample TergutNc150P3_FD_190354 | JGI IMG/M metagenome (GOLD analysis project Ga0268262, IMG submission 190354) | Nasutitermes corniger P3 segment gut microbial community from laboratory colony in Florida, USA - Nc150 P3 (SPAdes) (version 2) | ecosystem: Host-associated > Arthropoda: Insects >...
GTGCAGCGTCGCGGTGTTGTATTGCAGGTGGTACGTGCCCTCCAGCCGCTTGCGGATGTAGTTGGCGTTCATTATGGCCCTCATGGTGGCCCCTTTCAGACCGTCAGAGCCGTGGCTTAAGCAATAGGCCATCGCCCTGACTTCCATGGCGAAGTTGCCAAAGTAGCTGTGCATCTTGCCTATGCTCTGCGGGCGGTCCCAGTCAAGGTCAAAGCCATTGGCGGTTTTCACCACAACCGGGCGCGGGAGGAACGGCTCCAGTTCCTTGGTGCAGGCCACGGGACCACTGCCTGGGCCGCCGCCGCCGTGGGGCGTGCTGAAGGTCTTGTGCAGGTTCATGTGCATGACGTCTATGCCGAACTCGCTCGGCCGCGCGGCGCCCACAAGCGCGTTCATGTTGGCGCCGTCCATGTAAAGCAGCGCGCCGACTTCGTGCAGCAGCTTTGCTATTTCCGCGATTCTGTACTCAAAGATGCCAACGGTGTTGGGGTTGGTGATCATGATGCCGGCAATTTCGCGGCCATGCTCGGCTATCAGACCCAGGAGACCCTTTTTGGTCTTCCCCGTGGCGGCATCCGCCACGTCATCGAATGAGATGGTGCCGTCAGCCTGGCTAGGCACCTCTACGCAGGTGTAGCCAGCCATGGCAGCCGTGGCCGGGTTTGTCCCGTGCGCGCTGTCGGGTATCAGAATGATGCTGCGCTTCGCGCCCTTCGAGATGTGGTGTGCGCGTATCAGCATTACGCCAGTCAGCTCGCCGTGCGCCCCTGCCGCCGGATGCAGTGTCACCGCGGCAAGGCCGGTTATCTCTTTCAGCCATTCCTGGAGCGTCCACATAAGCTCCAGGTTGCCCTGGACGTGCTTTGCGGGGGCCATGGGGTGGCTCTCCGCGAAGCCTGGCAGCGAGGCGACCTTTTCGTTTGTCCTCGGGTTGTGCTTCATGGTGCAACTGCCAAGGGGGTACATCCCATCGTCCACGCCAAAGTTCCATCTGGACAGGCGCGTGAAGTGGCGCACCACGTCAACCTCGCTGACCTCAGGCAGGGCGCCGAATGACTGGCGCTTCAGGTGGGCCGGGCGCGTGTCCTTCGCCGGCGGCACGTCCAACTGGGGCAGGTCCATGCCGACCTTGCCGGGCACGCTTCTTTCAAAGATCAGGGCTTCGTTTGGAATAAGGGCCATGTCGCACCTCACGCTTTCAGACCGGCCAAGAATGTGGCCAGTTCGTCAATTTCCTGCTTGGTGTTGAGTTCGGTGGCGCACCACAGCAGGCAGTCGCGCAGTCCTTCAAAATAACGGCCAAGGGGCAGCCCCGGCAGTATGCCCTTGGCGAGACACGCCTCTACGATGGCGTTTGCGTCGCCCCTGCACCGAAGCACGAATTCGTTGAAGTAGGGCGCGTTAAAGGCAGCCTCGAACTTGCCGGTCCCAATCAGCTTGGCCTGTAGGTACTGGGCCTTGGCTGCGTTCTGCTCCGCAAGGCCCTTCAGCCCGCCAGGGCCCGCAAGTTGCAGGAAGATGTTGGCGCGAAGTGCCACCAGACCCTCGTTGGAGCAGATGTTGGAAGTGGCCTTGTCCCTGCGTATGTGCTGCTCGCGGCTGGCCAGTGTAAGCACAAAGCCGCGCTTGCCGTTTGTGTCATGCGTCTGGCCGACTATGCGGCCTGGCATTTCCCGCTTGTGGCCGTCTTTTACGGCAAGGAAGCCAAGGTAGGGGCCGCCAAAGCTGGTGGGGTTGCCAAAGCTCATGGCCTCGCCGCAGGCCATTTCGGCCCCCAGTTTGCCCGGGGCTTCCAGCCAGCCAAATGACATGGCCTCCTGTGTGACAGACACGAGCAAGGCGCCGGTGGGCTTTGCCACGCCGGAGATGGCGGCCAGGTCTTCGACGCACCCAAGGAAATTGGGGTAGCCGACCAATAGGCAGGCCACGTCGGGCGTCAGCTTGGACTTTAGGTCGTCCATGTCAGTCACGCCGTCCTTTAGGGCAACGGGGACTATTTTCAGACCTTCGCGTGTGGCTATGTTCGTCCTGATGACTTCCTGGTAGTGGGGATGCAGCCCCTGGCTCACCAAGACTGCGTTTTTCTTTTTCTGCGAGCGGACTGCCAGCAGCGCGGCCTCGACGCAAGAGGTGCCGCCGTCGTACATGGAGGCGTTGCTGACGTCCAGACCAGTCAGGTCGCAGATCAGTGTTTGGTACTCAAAGATGTGCTGTAGTGTGCCCTGGCTGATTTCCGGCTGGTAGGGCGTGTAGGCGGTGAACCACTCCTGCCGGCCGGCCAGCGCGTCTATGGCGCTTGGGACAAAGTGCGCATAGGCCCCCGCGCCCAGGAAGCGCGAGGCGAACCTGGTGTTCCGCCCCGCCATGGCCTCCAACCGGCGCACCACGTCCAACTCGGCCGACTTTGGCGGCAGGGCCAGGGGCTTTTTGAGGCGCAGGGGCTCAGGAATCCCCGCAAGCAGGTCTTCAGGAGCCTTAACGCCGATGGCGTCAAGAAGCGCGTGGTCCTCCACTGGCGCCGAAGGCAGGTATCGCATGGAAGCATCCCCTAAAGTAGAGCCAAGGCTCTGCGTACAGCGTACCACGCCCGGAGGGTTTTGGGGCGTTGGCCCATGCTGATATTATTGGACTGTTGCGCAACCCACGAAGAGACACTGCGATGTTGGTCTTTCAGAAAACAGACACATTCAAGGCTTGGGTAAGGAAGCTCGACAAGGGCGCAAGGAGGGCCGTCAACGAGCGCATTGACTATGCCGAGACATCGGGCCAATTGGGCAAGTTGCTGAAAGGCACAGGCGGAATATACGAAATCGTGATGGACACAGGTCCTGGCTACAGGCTGTATCACTGTCGGGCAGGCGAAACGATATACTGGTTGCTGGTTGGGGGCATCAAAAAAGACCAATCGCACGATATTGAGCGTGCAATGGCGATACGTGACGATCTAAAGAGGAGCGGTTATGGAAAGACTGACTAGATGGGATTCTGCCGAGTTTTTAGAGGACGAGGAGGACATCGCGGGGTATCTCCAACTGGCCGTGGAAAGGGGCGACAACGCCCATTTTGTCTTCTGTCTGTCCAACGCCATCCGCGCGCGCGCCATCAACCAACTGGCAAAAGAGGCGGGCGTTGCAAGAGAAAAAATCTATGAGCTGTTCTCGCCAGACGCAAAGCCCAGCAAGGCAACAATAGCAAAAGTGACCAAAGCCGTATCTGCGCCGCTGGCCGCAGTCGCGGGCGGTTGATAGACATTTCAACCATGACTGGACAAAAGTCGTTCCTGCGCTCCAGCACCTTTTGGATCTTCGTGGGTCTGGTCATGGGCGTTGTGCTTGGGGGCTTCTTCCCCAAAGACGAGTTCCCTGCGGCTTACCAGTTGTTCCGCTTTCTGTCGCGGTCATTCATCGCGCTAATCAAGGGGCTGATAGTGCCCCTGCTGGTCTCGACCATAGTGGTGGGGATAGCGCAGACGGGCGACGTCAGGGCTGTGGGGCGCATGGGGGCAAAGGCCCTCATCTACTTTGAGGTCGTCACCACCATAGCCCTCTTCTTCGGCCTCTTCATTGCCAACTGGCTGAAGCCAGGCGCGAACCTACCGCTGGACCTGTCGGCGCACACGGCGGTGGCGGCGGGGGCGCCGCAGACGGGGTGGGACATTGTTTTTCACATGTTCCCCAGCAACGTCATTGAACACGCGGCCAAGGCGGACATACTGCCGGTGGTGGTCTTCGCGGCACTATTCGGCATAGCCCTGACCAAAGTCGGTCCCAAGGGGCAGCCGGTGCTGGCCTTTTTCGACGGCGTGGCGCAGACGATGTTCAAGTACACGGACATGGTGATGCGCCTTACGCCCTTGGGCGTCTTCGGCGCGATGGCCTACAACGTGAGCGCCATGGCCGCGGGCCACACAGTGAACGGCGTGTTTCTGGAGGGCTGGCCGGCGGTTTTCCAACTGCTCAAACAGTACTCGCTGCTGGTGGGAAGCCTTTACTTCGCGCTCACCTGCATGTTTGTGCTGGTGTTCATGCCCGTGGCGTGGATGGCCGGCGTGAAAATTTGGGGCTTCATCAAGACCATACGCGAGCCTGCGCTGACAGCGTTTTCCACTGCGTCCAGCGAGGCAGCGCTGCCTAAACTGTTGGAAGAAACAGTCCGCTTCGGCGTTCCCAGAAGCGTCGCCGGCTTTGTCATCCCCACGGGCTACAGCTTCAACCTAGACGGCAGCACGCTATACCTGGTGCTGGCCTCCATGACGATAGCGCAGGCGTCCCACGCGGCCAACCCGGAGCTGTTCCCGCTGATGGGCCTGGGGGCGCAACTGATGATGGTCTTCACGTTCATGCTGACGTCAAAGGGCGTGGCAGGCGTCCCAAGGGCGACGCTGGTGATAATAGCCGCCACCTGCGGCAGCTTTGGCCTGCCCGGCGAGGCGGGCATTGCAATGCTGCTGGCCGTGGATGAGATAATGGACATGGGCCGCACCACGCTGAACGTCATCGGCAACGGCCTCGCCAGCGTGGTGGTGGCCAAGTGGGAAGGCGTGTTTGGCAAGGCAACCGAGACACAGTGAGCAATGAATGGGAGCCACCCAAGTGGAAAAGGTAATCGCAGAGTGCCGCAAGGTCATCGTTGGGCAGGAGAACCTGCTGGACAGGCTCATGCTCGCGCTGCTCTGCCGCGGCCATGTGCTGTTGGAGGGCCTGCCGGGCCTGGCCAAGACGCGCGCGGTCAAAACCCTTGCACAGGCAACGCGCCTACTGTTCCGCCGCGTGCAGTTCACGCCCGACCTGTTGCCCTCGGACGTGACGGGCACGCTTATCTATGACCCCAAGAACCTCACGTTTACGCCGCGCAAGGGCCCCATCTTCGCCAATCTGCTGTTGGCGGACGAAATCAACAGGGCGCCCGGCAAGGTCCAGTCCGCGCTGCTGGAAGCCATGGAAGAGCGCCAGGTGACAATAGGCGACGACAGCTTTGCCCTGCCGGAGCCTTTCCTGGTGCTGGCCACGCAGAACCCCATAGAGCAGGAGGGGACATTCCCCCTTCCAGAGGCCCAGATGGACCGCTTCTTGTTCAAGCTGAAAGTGGGCTACCCGTCCAGCCAAGAGGAAATTGAGATACTCCGGCGCGACGACGCGGGCGAAGACCCAGTGTTGCCGGTCATCGGCGCAGACGAAATAGCGACCGCCAGCCAAAAGGCGCACAGCGTCAAGATTGACGAGGCAATCAGGGCCTACATTGTCCGCCTGGTGCAGGAGACGCGCGTCGGCCAGGGCAGGCAGTGGAAGGGCAAAGAACTACTGCGCTGCGGGGCCAGCCCCAGGGCCGCGCTGGCTCTACAGGCGGCCTCAAAGGCCTTTGCGTATCTTTCAGGCAGAAGCTATGTCCTGCCGGACGACGTGGTCTCCCTTGCCCCCGAAGTCCTGCGCCACCGCCTGATTCTGACACTGGAGGCCGAGGCCGACGCGGTGGACGTGGAGCAGGTCATCAAGGCGCTTATGGCGTCCGTGCCAAGACCGTGAGATGAGTCCAGCTCGGCAAAATGTGTTGACCCCGCCGTCGCGCTGTGCTAGAATTCACTTCTATGGGTAGGGCATCGGCAGGGACCACAAGGGCGCACTTTCACGGTCAATGTGGCACGAAACGGGGGGAATAGCGTAATGGCTACATACAAACAGCCGTGCATCCATTGCGGGGGAATGGTGGAGCGGGATGCTCGCCAGTGCCCCAAGTGCGGCAGCCGCTCGCCCTTCGGTTTCCAATGCCCGACCTGCTTCAAACCGATAGAGCGCGGCGCTCCTACTTGCCCAGGCTGCGGCAGGCCGCTTGTCACCACCTGCCCCATCTGCGGCGGCCAAACTTTTGTGGGCAGCGACAAGTGCGACACATGCGGAAAATCCCTGATGATACGCTGCGAAAACGAGCGATGCGGGGAGCTTCAGTTCTTTGAGAACACAAAGTGTCCCATGTGCGGCAAGACAATCAAAAAAGTAAAAGAGCAAATCGAAGCCTTGAAGGGAGGCAAATAACCAATGTTGCATGCGTTTACAAGAAACTGCCACGACAACTCAACCGACGCTGGCTTTCAGTTCACTTTTTGCTGCGATATTTGCCAGGACGGCTACAAGAGCAGCTTCATACAGAGCGAGACATACAAAAAGCGCAAGACCAGCGCCCTTTTGGGGCAGGGCGTGGGCCTTGTCGGGAGTCTGCTGGGCGGCAGGGCCTCTCAGTTGGGCAATGTTGCCCAGCGCAGTTCCACCATCTTCTCGCAAAATTTCGATGGGAAAAGCCCCGAATGGCTGAAGGAGCACGAGAAAGCGTTTGACATGGCACAGAACGAGGCCAAGCAGCACTTTCACCGCTGCCCGCACGACAACAAGTATGTCTGCGACCACTGCTGGAACGAGGAAGAGGGTCTGTGCGTTTCCTGCGCCCCCAGGCAGGATGTCTATGTGGCGCAGGCGCGCGGGCAGGCGATGAAGAGGAACATAGACCAAGCTGGGCAGTCGGCCACTGTTTGGCAGGGCGCCATTGAGAGCAAGACCACAATCTGCCCAGCCTGCGGCAAACCAGCGGGGACAGGGAAGTTCTGCAACAACTGCGGCGCCAGCATGGAGTTGAAGGAGTGTCCCAAGTGCGCCACCAAGAACGCGCTGACCAGCCGCTTCTGCAACAACTGCGGCGAAAACCTGGATCAACCCAAGCCCACGCCACAAGCCGCCGCGCCGGAGGGCAAATGCCCATCCTGCGGCGAACCCGCCGGGACGGGCAAGTTCTGCAACAACTGCGGCGCGAGCCTGCAACAGACCACCGCGCCGAGCGGCAAGTGCCCATCCTGCGGCTTCGACAATCCGCCGGGCACAAAGTTCTGCGGCAGTTGCGGGACCCCATTGAATTCGCCTGCCGCGGGCGGCAACAGTTAAACTTTCACGCAAGACGCTGTGTCCATAACCAAAGTGGCAACAATGCCGCACCTTTTCAAACGGAGATCAAAAATGATCCTTTCCAAAATCCTCCTTGCCGCCACCATTTCGGCAACTGTTCTATGGCTGACGCCGATGTCCGGCAACGCCAACACTTCTGTCCACCAGCACGGCACCGCAATGTGCGAACACTCGGACACCGACCATTCGGCGGTTGACGCCGCAACGATTGGCGCGATGGCGGAAAAAATGGTTAAGTGCCCCAAATGCGACGGGAAAAAGTCGTTCAAGTGCGATAGCTGCGACGGGAAGAAGAAAGTTGATTGCTGGAGTTGCAGTGGGCAAGGCAAGTGGAAAGAGACCTGCCGTACTTGCAACGGCTCGCAGGTGGTCAGGGTGCCGGGCAAGCTCACCGCCCAAGGGTGCAAGGCGTGCGGAGGCACCGGGAAAGAAAAGTTCGCATGCTCCGAATGTGGCGGAAAGGGGAAAGTCGCTTGCAGCAAGTGCAACGGGCAAGGCAAGATATGGTGCTCTACTTGCAGTGGGACAGGGAAGGTTCCCCAGAAATAGCGATGAACATAACCCCTCGCGCAAAATTTGTGTCACTTACCCATGTGGCAATGACACCACATTTTTTTCAGTGGAGATCAAAAAAATGATCCTTTCCAAAATCCTCTTGGCCGCAACCATGTCAGCAACCGTTATGTGGCTGACGCCGATGTCCGGCAACGCCGACACTTCTGTCCACGAACACACCACAGCCGCTGGCCATGCAACGCCCGCCGGCCCAGACGCGCTCACCGACCATTCTGTGGTTTACGCCAAAGAGAAATGCGACAAGTGCAATGGGAAAGGCAAATTGAAATGTAGCTCGTGTGGTGGAGACGGCGGCAAACAAAAGGTGAGCTGCTATACCTGCAGTGGCACAGGGAGGGTTAAGTCCAAGGGGTTGGATATTCGTACCCCCATCTTCGGCAAAAAATGCACGAGTTGTGACGGCAAAGGGAAAGTGACAACATACTGCTCAACATGCAGTGGCAAGGGGAAAGTTGCTTGCGACAAGTGCGATGGATCGGGGAAAATCATGAACATTGCAATACCAAATTTTCGCTAACCGATTAAATCTAAACGAATCCCAACAGGAGAGCCACAAATGGCAATGAAACCTAGGCAAATATACTTCAAAACGATGCCTTTTGTCTGGGCGAAACTGCTGCTTGGGCTGGCAACGGCGGTAATTTCCCTACTGATTCTCGCAATCTTGGCCGGCATCGGCTGGATGTTCAAAAGCGAACCAATTTACGTTGTTTTGTTCCTCATTTGGCTCGGCGCGACTAAGCTGGTGAACTTCATCCTCAATCACTACTTGGGCTACTTGGTCAAGGCGGGGCACGTCGCGGTCATCACCGAATCTGTTGTGACCGGACAAGTGCCCAACAACCAAGTGACATACGGGAAACAGAAAGTGAAGGAGCGTTTCGGCGCGTCCAATGTTTACTTTGTCATCGACAAGCTGGTGTCGGGCGCGGTCAGGCAACTGCAAAACGCGCTGGAAAAACTGGTCGGCGGCACAATGGGCTCCATCCCCGGGGTGAACGCGCTGGTGCAAATAGGCAAAATGTTTATCGGCATAGCCCTTGGCTACATTGATGAGTGCTGTTTGGGCTACACGTTCTACAAAAAAGACCAGGGGGCCTTCAAGAGCGCGGCCGACGGCGTTGTAATCTATGCCCAAAACTGGAAAAAGCTACTCAAAGACGCAGCAGCCACTACGCTGATTGTGCTTGTCCTGATGATAGTCATTTTCTTGGTTGCCTGCGGATTCTTTGGGGGCGCGTACTGGCTGCTAACCCAAGTGTTCTACGATATGTCTGAAACGGTGAAGAAGGTTATCGCGGCCGTTGCATTCCTGCTTGCCCTTATCGTTGTAGCGGTAGTTAAATCCGCGTTCATAGACAGCTACATGCTTGTCAGAATGATGGTTTCATACATGCAGGAAGCCCCCTCCACGCAGATCACGTTTGACCTTTACAGCAAGCTGTGCGGTTGGTCAAAGAAGTTCAAAGAACTGTTCAACAAGGGGCAGCAGGAAAGCCCGACTCCACAGCCTGCCTTTGCGGCCAACGGGGCGGCGGGGACAGTGCAAATGGACATACCACCTACTGCGCCCCGCGAGGACAAACCTGTATTCTGCGGCAACTGCGGCGCGAAAAACACCAGGGGCACCAAATTCTGCGGCGAGTGTGGCAAGCCCATGCCGTAATATCACGCCGAGCATTGCGGTTCATTCACAATCAGCCTCTGTCACGTATTTTTCCCAGTGGAGGAAACAAATGAAAAAGATTCTTGCGTTGTTGGCTTCGGCCCTCTTTGCCGCTGGCGCAGGGTTGTCTGCACAGAGTGTTTTTTTTCCTTCCAAAGTCGGCACTGTGCTGACCTATGCCAACGGTGACGCAAAAGGAAATGCCCAGAGCTACTCCATGCTCACAATCAAAGACGTAAAAGGTACGCCCAGCAATATGACCATCACCTACGCCGGCAATTCTCTGGACAAAAACCGCAAGCCACTGAAAAACTCTGGAGGGGAGCAGACTTTCAAGGTCACCATAAAAGACAACGTGGTAATTATGGATTTGAACCAGATGATCCCTGCCGAATTGAAACAGCAGGGCGTGAAACTGACTGTCAAAGGCTCGCCGCTGGAGCTTCCAAGCAGCCTAAAGCCAGGCCAGTCGCTCAAGCCGTACAATCTGATAATGACGATGGACCTCGGCATGATGAAGATGGACACTGTGATGAAGGCCGAGGGGAAATGCATGGCCATCGAAGATGTCAAAGTGCCCGCCGGAACGTTCAAATGCCACAAAATCACCCAAAAAATCACCTCCACAGTCATGAACACCACAACAGTCACGAATGCATTTACGTGGTACGCGCCCAATGTCGGCACTGTAAAAACCGAAACCTACGATGACAAGGGCAAACTGGCTTCCACCACCGCTTTGGTGGAGCTAAGGAGTAAATAGAAGCACTCAAAAATCGGAGCTTCTTGTCAGCCACACTTCTCGCATCCTTTCTCCCATTACACTCAAAAGGTCTATACTATCCACATGCACCAGCGCACCTGGCTCTCTCTGCTCACGCTTCCCTTGGTGGTTGCCTTCACAGTCCCAATGCTGCACCAGCAGGAGCCCAAGCCCGCTGCAAAGGTGGAGCCCGTGCCGACCGATTCCTCCGACCCGCTGGCCGGTCTTGCCGACATACAGGACGTGATCGCGCACATCCGCGCACACTACGTCGATGTGCCCGACATGGGGAAGGCCATGTCCGGGGGCATCCAAGGTGCCCTTGAGCGCGCGAATCTTTTGAACTCATATCTAACGCCGGCTGAGGTGGCGTTGCCGGACCCAGGGCAAGGCGAGACCGGTCTGACTCTGCTGAAAACACAGTTGTATGCCGTGGTGATTGGTGTCGTGCCCGACAGCCCGGCTTCGAAGGCCGGCATCCAGGTTGGCGACAGGGTGCGAAAGCTGGACGGGGAGTCCATGGGCACGATGAGCCACTGGGCGATGGAGCGCAGGTTGAGGGGGGCCGTCGGAAGCGAGATTGCCATTTTCTGCATGCCCCAAGGATCGTCCGAACTAAAAAAGGTGACTCTGACAAGGGAAAAACCTGGGCGCCCCGCCATTCAGTCGCGCCTTGAATCAAAGGCCGTGATGGTGACGCTGCCCGACCTCGCGGATGGACGAGCGAAAGAACTGCTGGGCATTTTGAAGCCCGCCGACAAGCGGCGCCCTTTGGTGCTTGACCTCAGGACTTGCATCGGCGGCACCTACGATGAAGCCGCCAAGGTGGCGTCCATCCTCGGCTTCAAGGGCGTGTTTGCCGTGATGCAGGAAGCAGGCGCGCCTGACAGAAAGATCGAGGCCCCCGCATCGGAGGTGGTGGATTTCCCCAAAATTGCCGTGTTGACCGGTCTTGGGACCATTGGCCCTGCCGAGACGCTGGCGGTGGCCATTCGGCATTTGGGGGACAGGGACGGCGAATCAGCAAAAGACGCAAAGACCGTCGTGACGCTTGGGGAGCGCACCATTGGGCAGGCCGTCGAAAGGAAGAGGTTCCCCCTCAAGCACGGCGGGGCCGTAGAACTGGTGACAAGACGCTGGATGGGCGCGAAGGGCGAGGCCCTCGACAAGTCAGGGCCCGCGCCTGACTACACGCTGCGCGGCGTTCCCGAAGACGAGGACCTGTTGCCGAGGATTTTGGAGGCTCTGGAGAAGGGGCCACCGCAAACGCTGGAGAAAGCCCATAAAGTTGCCTTCGTAGCGTTGCCAACGCTGTATCCGACTCTGGCATAAGTGACCTGTGGCAAAGAGGCGCCGATCAAAAAAGAGGTCAGCTTTCGTTATGCTGCTTTGGGCGGCGGCGATTTTTGTCTTTGGGGCCATAGCCGGCACGCTGGCGCAGAACCGCTACGACTGGAAGGCCCTGCTGGGCACACAGGTTTCAAAGACGCGCCAGTTGGACACACCAAAGGATCACAAAGACCAAAGCGAAAGCGGCGGCCGCTCCAAGTCGGTTGCCAAGCAGACCAAGCAACCGACCGCCATCGCGCCTGGACTGAAGGACACTGGCCCCAAACAGACACAGCAAGCACAGCCGGCACAGCAGACACAAGCACAGCATGCGCAGCCAACACAACAGCCGCAGACATCGCAGACGCAACAACCACGGCAGCCAGCACAGGCACAATTGCCGCGCATGGCTCTGGTAATCGACGACCTGGGCCACGCGGCACCCGCGCTGGTGCAGCGGCTCTGCTCGCTTAACGTCCCTCTGACAGTCGCGGTGCTTCCCTACTTGCAGCACTCAAAGGAAAGCGCCCGCATAGCTAAATCGAGGGGCATGGAAGTGATCCTCCACATGCCGATGGAGCCTTTGGGCTACCCCGGGACAGGCAAGGACCCAGGCCCCGGGGCCGTCCTGTTCAGCCAAGGCGAGGCGGACGTGCGAAAAAACGTGGCGCGGGCCATTGCCGACACGCCATTCGCCGTTGGGCTGAACAACCACATGGGCAGCCGCGTCACGCCCGACCGCACTAGGATGACCTGGGTATTGGACGAGGTCAAAAAGTCTGGGCTGTACTTCATCGACAGCCGCACGGAAAAAGATTCGGTGGCCCTAGACGTGGCCAAGGAATTGGGCATCCCCGCGCTGGAGAGAAAGGTGTTTCTGGACGACAGCCTGGACGCAGCCGAAATGACACGGCAGTGGGAAAGGGCGGTTGCAATGACCAAGCACGACCCTCTAGTAGTGATCATCGGCCACATACACCCGGAGACGGTGGAGTTTCTGGAGAAGGCCATCCCCGCCGCAAAACGCGAAGTGGCCTTTGTCCGCGCTTCGGAGATGGTGCGCTGATGGGCTATTTGGAACCGGAATCGGGCGTCAGCCCCTTCCGCTTCAGCAGTTCCTCCGCCTCCGGCAGCACCTCTATGGCCTTTTTCACCTGCGGGTCCAGCAGGCACTGGTACTTGAATCCGGCGTCGGCGCCGTAGCCTATGGTCTGCATCTCTATGGCAAGGCGCTCCCTGATGTCGCCTTCGGCCTCCCGCCACTCTTTGTCGGTTATGGCTATGCTCTGCTCGCCCAGCCAGGTCCGAAAGCGCGACATCACGGCGGCGTCGGCGTCCTGGCCCAGCTTGATTCCGCGCGTATCCCTTTCATGCACCGCAAACTTGAGATACGCGCCGCTGAAGCGCTGGAGCCTGACGGCGGCCGCGTTGTCCAGCTTGGGCTTGACCACGTAGTCGGGCCTGATGCCGCCGCCGCCATAGACGACGCGCCCGAGGTCGGTGTGGAACTCCGGTCCTGCCGGCGCACTGCCGCCTTCGGAACCAGAGTCATCGTCCCCGCCTACGAAGTAGTAGTCATCCAGACCGTGCTGGTAGTCCCTCTGTATGCAGCGCCCCGATGGCGTGTAGTATCTGGCGATGGTCAGGCCAAGGCCCCTGGTGCGGTTTATCGGCACCACAACCTGGACCAGCCCCTTGCCCCAGCTTGTCTCCCCTATCAGCAGGCCCCTGTCGTGGTCCTGGATGGCGCCCGAGACTATTTCGGCGGACGACGCCGACCCCCTGTTTATCAACACCACCAGCGGAAACCAGTTGCCGCTGGTGTCCTGCTCAGTGCTGTAAACCGAGGGCTCGCGCCCTTCCCTGCCCCTCTGGGTGAGCACCACTTCGTTGGGCCCGAGCAACTGTTTGGATATCCCCACGGCGGAATCCAAGCTGCCGCCAAGGTTGTCGCGGAGGTCCAGCACTAGCGACTTCATGCCGTGGCCCTTCAACATAGCCAGGGCCTTGGCGAAGTCGTCGGATGTGGCCTCGCCGAAATCGCGGACCTTGATGAAGCCAACGTCCAAGTTGAGCATGAACGCATAATTGACGCTGTTGCTGGGTATCTCGGCCCTCGTGATGGGGACCGTGATGGGCTGGTCGAAGCCGGGGCGCCGCATGACCACCACCACGGTGGTGCCCTTCTCGCCGCGCAGCTTCCGCATAACTGCGGTGCTGGTCATGCCTTCCGCGCTTTTGCCGTCTATCTCCTGAAAATAGTCGCCCGACCTGAGCCCCGCCTTTTCGGACGGACCACCGGCGACTGTACTTACGATGACCACGCCATCGGGCTGCTGCTGGATTATTGACCCGATGCCGAAATAGACACCCTTCTGATCCTCCCTCATGTGGCGGAACTCCTGCTCGTCCATGAAGTTGGAGTGGGGGTCCAGCGTGTGCAGCATCCCCTGGATGGAGGCGTGTGCCACCTGCAGGGGCTTGGGCGGCTCCACTGCCTGTCTCTGGATAAGACCCATGACCTCGGTCAGCGTCTCAAGGCCGTGCCGCCTGGCCTTCTCGTCCTGGCTGCCGCCCACCAAGGGGGCATAGACCGCAGCAGCGCCGAGGACCAGCATCCACATCCAGTTCCGTTTGAACCACTTTGTCATTTGCGCCTACTAGTGAATGGGAATATGCAAACCTGCGGCCCTGGCGAAGCGCCGAGACCGCTATCTATCACTATATAGCGAATCATTCCCCAAGATTACTTGCGCTAAAACTTTTCCAGTATGCTCTGCGCAAGGTCGGCCATGCGGGCCGTGGACGCCCTCGTGGCCAGAACCACCGCCTTGAGGCTTGCGTAGGCAGCCTCGATGTCGTCGTTCAAGACTATGTAGTCGTAGTGTGGCCAGCGCTCCAGCTCGTGCTTCGCCTGTTCAAGACGCGTGGCTATCTGCGCCTCGCTGTCCTTCCCCCTGCCCCTCAGCCTTGCCGCGAGGCTCTCCGCCGACGGCGGCGCCAAGATGATCAGCACGGCGTCCGGGAACAGTTCCTTGACCCTCCTGGCCCCGTGCGTCTCCAGGTCTAGCAGTGCATCCCGCCCCGCCTCCACCTGCGCCTCAATCCAAGCCTTGCCTGTCCCATAGCGGTTGCCGTAGGCGCGCACCCACTCCACCAGACCGCCTTCGACCAGCATTCTGTCAAAGGTGGCATCGTCGACGAAATGGTAGTCCCTGCCGTCAACCTCGCCGTCCCTGGGGGCCCTCGTGGTGTAGGAGACCGAAAAGGAAATGCCGCCAACATCATCCAGCAGCCTAGCGACAAGGGTGGACTTGCCCGCCCCCGACGGCGCGGAAATGACGAAGACGCTTCCCCTTGGCTCCACCACGGATTTCCCCCGATAGGGATATTGTATGCAATCGGGGCGATGAATTTTGCCTTGGCGTGTTACAATTAGCACAGTTGAAAATTTGAGTGCTTCGCCAACTCGCCACCCTTTCAGGAAGGAGACCGTACATGAACCCAAGGATTTCCCCAAAGGCACTGGTCAGGGCGGTCTCCATCGCGTTGGCCGCCGTCTTCCTGGCCCCGGCGCTCGCCGCGCAGTCCGTGCAGAGCCGCACCATATCGTTCGAGGACATGACCCCAACAGTGGACGGGGAGATAAGGTACGGCATCTATGCGGCCGCGTACAAGGAAGGGACTGTGCCGACCGACTATTTCATCCCCGGCCCTGGCGACGGCACCATTGTCGGGTCTGACCCCTCGAAGTACGATACGGACCCTCCGCCTCGGTTGCCCAAAACATACTTCTTCGCGCCGTTGCAGTTCGTGGATGTCTTCAGCGTGGGAGACCACCACTGGTGGTCGCCCAGGGGCTTTTTTGCGCCGAGGCCGATAACGGAGGAGGAGGCCCTTCTCAACGGGGCCTCGCAGGAGGCCATAGACGGGGCGAAGGACAGGATCAAGGGCTGGCAGCGCACCGCATTCATGGGGCTATACGAAACGTCCTACATGCCCGACAAGGCCAACGGGTTTGGCTCTTACATCGCGCCGTCCGACCACGCCAGGGGGGACCTTCGGCTGAACGCCACGCTGCCCGCCCACCCGGGCGGACGCTGGATACTGCAAGTTGTTAGTGCCTTGGGCGAAACGAGGGTGCTGCCCATGGAACTCGCGGCAGGCAGGCACGAAATAATCATAACCGACGTGGAGGCTGGCAACGTGCCGGTGGCACTCAAAGCCGTTGACGCCAACGGCGATAGCACGTATTTCCAGGAGGCCGTCGCCCTGGTCAGGAAGCACGGCGCGACGGGCGCCCCCGGCGGCGACGGCATAGCGACGGTGGCCATGGAGTTCGCGGAGTGGATCAGCCCCGACCGCTACCGCATCGGCCACCTCGGCGTGGGCAACCGCAGCCAGAGCGACAGGGCCGGCCTCCCCGTCCAGCGGGGCAGGGAGGCCATGGTGAGGACGATGGTCTATGATGCCTATGGCGCCCCCCCAAGCCCATTCCCCATTGAGTTGTATAAAAGTCTTATCACGTTCTGGGTGAGTGATAGCACCAATGGATCAAAGCCCTTTACCTCTCATGGGAGCGGTCGCCACGCCAGGTCTGGCCTGATCTTCAAACCAGAAGAGGTGGAGCCGTTGTACAACGAGCACATTGGTCTCGGCCCCAAAATACCCGAATCGCATCTCCAGTCATCTCGAGACCAGTCGCCTTTGTTTTTGCTGGAAGCCCTGTTCAAACGTGATGGAACGACACTGGCTAGCAAGCAAGCCGAGACGCAGGTGGTGAAGCCCCGCACGATACACATCATCGGCCACGACGTCACCAGCGCCGATGGCTGGAGCTATGGCGGCAACCTCGACCTTGCAGACAGCATGGCCAAGATGATTGAGTCCGTTAATGACATCTTCCCATACTCCGAGATTGATTACAGATACGAGGGGTCGATTCCTGTCGTAGGCGCGACAACCAGTCCCAGTCTGGCGGACGCATGGTCCGCGATGTTCGCCAGATTCGGGGCCCAAGTGGCAGACCCCCACGCCGCGGAAGTGACGCTGCACCTTGGCTTCACCAACATCGCCGACCCCAACTGGGCCGGCATGGCCCGCTACACGAGCATGGTCGTCACAGCGTGGCGCAACAACGATTATGTTCATCCAAAAGATCTTGACGTGATAGTGGCGCACGAGATGGGCCACTGCTTCGGCCTCAGCCACGCGCCAGGCTGGGGCGCGGCGGACGTCGACGGCAACTATCCGTACGGCGGTGGCGGCCTGACCGGCGGCTGGGGCTACATCCAGCATTACCCGTACCTCTTTTTTGCGGAGGACGACCACGCCCCGGACAAGCTGTTCCCGAAGGCCTACTGGGACGTGATGTCGTTTGGCCCTGAACGCGTCAAGTTCAGCGACTACAACGCATCGAAGCTGCTGTCCGCGGGCTTGGCGCCCGCCGCGCCGCAGCCGGCCGGCCAAGTGCCCGCGGGCAACGAGCCTTTCAAGTGCAGGTGACAAGGAGACACGCCCATGGCGATTAATACCAGACCACGTTTCCGGTTTCCCGCGTCTGTTTTGGCGGCCGTTTTAGCGGCATTTGTCCCCATAGCCGCGCTCGCCTTCGTGGCGTGCGGCAGGGACGACAAAGCCCCTGGCCCCGACATCCATGACCCCGACCTGACGATAACCGGGGTGGCCATCAGCCCGTCCTACGTGCCCGACATGGACATCGGGCGCACGACGGTGCTCACGGCCGCTGTGCAGCCGGACGCGGCCCCCGACAAGACGGTCAGGTGGTCGTCCAGCCGCCCCGAAGTGGCCAGTGTGGATGCCTTCACGGACACCACCAACGCCATGGTCAAGGCCCTATCAGCGGGCACGACCGACATAACCGCCGCCGCGGTGACCGGCGGCAAGACCGCCACCCGCGCCGTCACGGTCAATGCGCCGCCCCCGCCCCCGCCGTGGGTCGGATCAGAGAACGCAGACGTGTACATAGTCGGCGAAGACTTTTGGGTGTTCAAGAACGGTCAAAAAATGCCGCTCGGCTTGTTGCCCAATGCCCACTGGTGCCGGGGCAAGTCGGTCTTTGTCGATGGCGACGATGTGTACGTCGCCGGCGAGATGCGGGGGAGGTATGGTTCCGGCGTCCTGGACATCTACGCGGTGCAGTGGAAGAACGGCGTGCCGCAGCGCCTCGGCAGGGAATGGGAAAACCCTCCCGACTACCGGTACGACTCCACGGCGAACTCCGTCTATGTGTCG
>Ga0268262_10003326_pt1 | contig 17533 bp, 14 predicted proteins | sample TergutNc150P3_FD_190354 | JGI IMG/M metagenome (GOLD analysis project Ga0268262, IMG submission 190354) | Nasutitermes corniger P3 segment gut microbial community from laboratory colony in Florida, USA - Nc150 P3 (SPAdes) (version 2) | ecosystem: Host-associated > Arthropoda: Insects >...
CCGCATCGTTTACGGCTCGCGCATTTCGCTGACCATCGGCTTTGTGGCGACCTTTCTTTCCCTTGCCCTCGCCGTCCTCTTCGGCGGGCTTTCAGGCTACTACGGCGGCTTAACCGACTGGTCAATCATGCGCTTTTCGGAATTCTTAATGCTGATCCCCAGCCTCTATCTGATACTGTTCCTCCGTTCCCTCATGGCGTCCACCATGGACACCGGTCAGTCATACATGATGATCACGATTATTCTCTCGCTGGTGGGCTGGCCCGGTTCTGCCCGCACGATACGCGGCATGGTACACGCGATTAAGCGCGAGGAATTTGTCCTGAACGCCCAACTGGAAATGATCCCCTCGCCGCTGATCATTGTAAACCACATCATTCCGCAGATAGCCAGCCTGTTAATCGTCAGTATCGCCCTGAGCATCCCCGGCTTTATCATGACCGAGACCGTTCTGTCTTATCTGGGGCTGGGCATCACCGACCCGGCGGTAAGCTGGGGAAGCCTGATCAAGCGGGATATTTCAACGCTCGCCAATTTACAGGCTTACCCCTGGCTGTTGAATCCGGTCTGGTTCCTGTTAGGCGTTACGCTTGCCTTTAACTTTCTGGGCGACGCGCTGAGGGATTATTATGATCCGTATCATACGGTGTTCGCGAAAGGAGGGAAGAAAAAGACCAAGAGATTTACCACGGAGGACACGGAGTTTCACGGAGGAAGAGAAGATTTTCATATCAAAACTCCGTGTAACTCCGTGTCCTCCGTGGTTAATTCTTCTCTCTTAAACATCAGCGACTTACACGTTACCTTTTCCGTATTGCGCGGCAATAAGCCGATCTCGGTACACGCCGTGCGTGGTGTGTCGTTCACGTTGAATAAGGGCGAGTGTTTGGGCATTGTCGGGGAAAGCGGTTCCGGTAAAAGCGTCAGTACGCTGGCAATACCGGGATTACTGCCCCATAATGCCGGAGTTGCCGGTTCGATTCGGTATGACGGCATAGAACTGCTGGGGTTGGCGGCGGCGGATATTCGGGAGTATCGCGGAAAAAAAATAGGGATGATTTTTCAGGAGCCGGGGCGCTCGTTTGATCCACTGCAAAATATGGGCAGCGTATTTTTTGAGACCTTCAAAAACAGCGAGCCGGACATCAGTAAGGAACAAGCGTTTGAACAGGCGGCGGCGCTGCTGGCTGAAACCGGGCTTGAGCGCGGCAGGGAACGGCTGGGGAATTTCCCCCACCAGTTTTCAGGCGGCCAGCTGCAGCGCATCGGCATCGCGCTGGCGCTGGCGCAGCGCTGCGAACTGTTAATCGCCGATGAGCCGACGACGGCGCTGGACGTTACGATCCAGAAACAAATTGTCGAATTGTTACAAACCCTGCGCCGCAGCCGCGGTATTTCAATTATCTTTATCAGCCACGACATTGAACTGGTAGCGGAAATTTCGGACCGTATCATGGTGATGTACGGCGGTATGCTGATGGAATCGGCGGCGGCGACGGACATTATCGGCAGCCCGAAACATCCCTACACAAAGGCGCTGCTGGCTTCCTCGCCGCGTTTCGGCAGCCACTACTCCCAGGGGCGGCTTCCCGCTATCCCCGGCAAGGTCAGCGATCCGGCGGAAAATACAGCCGGCTGTCCTTTTGCCCCCCGCTGTTCTCAGGCAAAACCGGAATGTCACGGAACATTACCGCCGCTTGTCACGGCGGGCGGCCATGAACTGCGCTGTTTGAATGGAGTAAGCTGAACAGCTTATCAGGCAAAACGCGCCGCCATAAATTGTATTTTCTTCTTTTTTGTATTATTATGAATTATCAGGGAGAAAGACAAAGGAGTCGTATTATGAACGTCAAATCAATCAGCATAAAAACAATTATTTTTGGAATCACCGGGGCGCTCGGTGGAACCGTCGGAGAACTGATTTCGCAAGGTCTCAGACTGAATGACGCGGGCAGAACATATTTTGAAACGGTTATTCGTATGGCCGCATGGACGGCTTTTTTGGGCCTCGGTGTTTCTGCAGGATTACTGGCAGCACAGAGCATATACCTGAAAAAAAGGCCTGTTCCGGAATCCCTCATAAAAACGGCAATCATGGGCATACTGTGGGGAGCCGCCGCGGGCGTCGTTGCCCAGGTGGCGTTTTTTGTTACTAACGCTATTTTTGAAATGGCTATAACGGTAAGCAGCGCGATAAGCAGTATACTCTGCTGGGGAATTATGGGCTGGGGAATCGGATGGGGAGTTTCATTGTATGTCCCCAATTACCCCAAAAAACGCGCTATGGCGGCAGGTTCTTTGGGCGGGCTGATAGGCGGCGTAATATTCACCATAACTCTTTCGCTGCTTCCCGCAGCCACAGGAAGAATAACGGGAATTATCGCGCTCGGTTTCTTTATCGGGCTGGCTATTTCCTGCATGGAAGAAGTTTTCCGTGAAACTCCGTGATAAAAAATTCTGTAATTAAAAGTACTCCGTTACATGCTGGGGCCTGAGCGTAAATACCCGGTTCAGGGTTTCGCGGCTGCCGTATAGTTCCAGGCCATCCCCGCGCGAATACAGGGCGTTTTCCAGACTGCGGTAACCGGTAACAAGCTGGCTTAAAGTACCCATGTCGCAGCGCAACTGGGCGTCCTTTCCGGTGGGGCTTACCCGTGAACCTTCAGGCCCGAATTCTACCAGGTACTTTCCGTTATTCGCCATTATGTGCGGGTCTTCTGTTTCAATGACGTAAGCCCCCTCGCCCGCCGGCCGGCGCATCATTTCAAGCGCGGCTTTGACATTTATCACCCTGGTCATATCACGCGGCCTTATTTCCTGTTCTATAGACCACGCATCGTCCGCAAAATCGTAAGGATCGATAAATGCGGGCATGAGCCAGCGGAAATTCCTGAACTGGGCGGAAAGGCCCGAAATTATGCCTAACGCGCCGTACAGGCCCTTTTGATCAATAAAGGCAAGTTCCGTTACCGACATATTGTGTTCCCCGTCCTGGAGCAGATCCTGGTATTTGATATAACTGCGGGCTTTTCCTGTTTCATCTTTCCAGAGAAAAAGATATGTTCCGGTGGCGCAGGGGTCGTCCCGGGTAAAGCGTTTCCATGCCCGGTTGTCCGGCCAGTAATCCCGGTGTATCCCGTGGTTAATGTCCGCGATATAGGCGGAATGAACTTCCGCAAGCAATGACGTATCATCTCCCGGAAGAACCGGAATAAATTCCCCCCGCGGGTTTAATGAAGAAAAATCATCGGTGGAAATACTGAGGTTTTTGCGGGCGCAGGCAATTTCATAACCGAACTTCCGGTAGAAATCATGGGAGAAGGGAGTCAAATTGGAAAAGATAACTCCCTGTTCATAGGCTTCGGGTAAAAGCTGTTCAAAAATGCGCCTGATCAGGCCGCCCTTGCGGGCCTCGGGCAAAGTTCCCACCCCCCCGATACCGGACATTTTAACGCTGTGGCCGTCAAAGCGCATAAGAAATTCAATCTCGAACATTCCCGCCAGAAATTTTCCGTTTTCAAAAGCGCCCCACGCCCACCGCGCCGGATGATCCAGCGGATCGATTTTTTGATTTTCCTCTTTTGAATAATCCTTGCGCTGATTATAAACAATGGTATGCATCCGGTAGAACGGAATCAAGTCTTCAGATGTCAATCGGCGAATTTCTATCATAATATTTTTTCCTCATTTATAAACAGTGTAGCATAATGAATAAATAATAATGAACATTTTTAATCATTTTTCCTCTTTATAATCAAAGAATATAACCACGGAGGACACGGAGTTTCACGGAGGAATAAAAGATCTTAACTCTTCCTCCGTGTAACTCCAAGCTGTCCGTAGGACAGCAGTACTCCGTGGTAAAAAATTCTTCCTAAACAACCACGGCTTTATTAAGCGCACTACATTGTCCGGTGTTACGGCTTCACTGCGCCCGATCGGGACGTAAAACCTCGGCGCCGTTGCGGTATACATGGCGGATCTGCGCCCCTTCCGGCAGATAGCAATGGATAAGAACGCGGATAACGCGGGGAAACGCGTCAACGGTTACGGCTTCCTGTACCGCGAACAGGGCAAGCTCCCCCGCCCTGCCGGTCTGACGCAGGGCCGCGGCGGGATTAAGGGCGTCCAAATCGCCGGTTTGGGAAAAAATAACGGAAACAATATCATTCTCCGCAAGATGGTTTTTTTCCAGCAGGGAATCGTAGAGCAGGGAGACCTGCCGGGAAATATCTTCCGCCGTGTTGATACATTGAGTCGCCCCGCGCAGGGCATACAAACGGTTTCCGCTCATCCGTTACCCCCCGCGGCGGCAATGATCATTGAGTTGAGCATGGCAAAACCGGCGCCCATAATTCCGGTAAAAAAATAAAAAGAGAGGCCCAAAGCGTTGCGTATGCAGGGATGATACACCAGACGCCGAACACTGAAACCCAGAGCAAAAAACGAAAAGGCGCAGAGTAACAGCGACGCATACCGCAGCAGCCGCAGTAACAGGAACAACAAGCGGTCAGAAAACCCGGGATCCGGCGTACTGCCGGCCAGATATACCGCCAAAATAAGCAGCGAAAGGGCAAGAGCGGCCAGAACCCCTTTTTTGACAAAGTCGGCAAAAATCCACCGGTGGCCCCGCTTCTTCCGCCCGGCTCCGTCTTCTGTGGTAACACTGTCTGTTAAATCACCCATATTTTCCATAAACGCCCGGCGCTCAGTTGCCTTACCAGCCTTTTTAGAGTACCATAGAATAACACTATGAAGAAGTTCTTTACAACCCTTTTTTTTCTGATTATCCTCGCGGCCCTGGGCCTGTTTTTCGGCTGGGCTCAACTGGGGGTTCCCCCGGACTCTTACGGCATTATCCGATCCAAAACCTACGGCATAGACCCCAACTTGGTTAAACCGGGGGAATTCAGGTGGATCTGGTACAAACTTATCCCTACCAATGTTACCACCGCCGTTTTCCGCCTTACCCCTGTAAACCATGAATTTTCGGCGTATAACACGCTTCCGTCAGGAAAAATTTACTCCGCCTTTGCCGGTATCAATGAGGGCTTCTCCTGGGAAATCCGCGCCGCTTTTTCCTTCAGCCTGCAAAGCGAAGCCCTTATCTCCCTGGTGAGCGCCAATAATATCGGCACTCAGGAAGAATTAACCCGTTATCAAAACGACATTGCCGAACAGATTGAGGCGTTCATTCTGCGCCGTATCAACGCGGACGATGATTTTTCCCGCCAGATTGAAAGCCTGCTCAAAAACGGGGAAAGTCCGGAGCTTGAGCGGGAAATACTGGGAAAGTTCCCCTTCATTACCGACTTTTCCCTCAGGGTAAAGACCGCCCAATTCCCCGATTTTGTCCTGTACCGGCAGACCAGAGATTTGTATGAGGGCTATATCACCTTCCAAAAAGATTACCTGTCCGGCGGCTTGCGGGAAAAAGCGCAGAGCCGCATCGAATTCTACCAGCATTTTGACGAGTTGGAAAAATACGGCGAGCTTTTGACCAAGTACCCCATACTGCTTGAATATCTGGCGCTTGAGAAGAAATAAAGAATTTTTACCACGGAGGTCACGGAGTTTCACGGAGGAAGAAGAATTAAGATACTAATATCTTAAACCTCCGTGTAACTCCGTGTCCTCCGTGGTTAATTTCTTCTTTATCCCTTAATTAGCCCAGCCTTGGCTGCGGCCTACCGCCTTGTGCCAGCCGGAGAGCAGAGACGCCCGTTTTTGAATATCCATGGAAGGGCTGAAAACAGCGTCGCGTTTCCAGCGGCTTTCCAGTTCATCGGCGCCTTTCCAGAAACCCGCCGCTATACCGGCAAGACAGGCCGCGCCCAGGGCGGTGGTTTCGCGGATCACGGGACGGATGATCGCGCAGCCGGAAATGTCAGCCTGAAACTGCATCAGGAAATTGTCGCGGCTTGCGCCGCCGTCCGCTTTCAGTTCCGGTATGACACAGCCTGAATCTTTTTCCATCGCCCGTAAAAGATCCGTCACCTGATAGGCGATGGATTCCTCCGCCGCCCTGATGATGTGGCAGCTTTTGGTTCCGCGGGTAATGCCCACAATGCAGCCGCGGGCGTGCATATCCCAGTACGGCGCGCCCAGGCCGGCAAAAGCGGGAACAAGGTATACCCCGCCCGTGTCGGCTGTCTTCGCCGCGTAATATTCAATTTCGGCGCTGTCGGTGATCAGGCGCATCTCGTCCCGCAGCCAGTGGACTACCGCGCCGCCGATAAAAACCGAACCTTCCAGCGCGTAACGGAGTTTGCCGGGCAGGCTTGCCGCAATGGTGGTAACCAGGCCGTTGCGGCTTTCAACGGGTTGTTCGCCGGTATTCATCAGCAAAAAACAGCCGGTCCCGTAGGTATTTTTCGCCTGCCCTTTTTCAAAACAGCCCTGCCCGAACAGCGCCGCCTGCTGATCCCCGGCAACGCCGGCAACGGGAATCTCCGCCCCCTGAACAGTGACCGCCCCGTATACCGCGCTTGAGGGCCGCACCTCAGGCAGCATGGAACGGGGTATGTCCAGGGCGGCAAGCAGGGTGTCATCCCAGTCAAGTTTATGAATGTCGAATAACATGGTGCGGCTGGCGTTGGTGTAATCGGTAAGATGAAGCCCGCACAATTTCCAGATAAGCCAGGAATCCACCGTACCAAAGAGAATTTCCCCGTTACGGGCCTTTTCCCGCACCCCCTCAACATGGTCAAGGATCCATTTGATTTTTGTCGCGGAAAAATAAGCGTCCGGCACCAGACCCGTGGTTTTTTTGATATGATCGGCAAGGCCGGCCTCAACCAGCGAATCCACAATGGCGGCCGTGCGGCGGCACTGCCAGACTATGGCGTTATAAACGGGCCTGCCGCTCGCCCTTTCCCACAGTATCGTTGTCTCCCGCTGGTTGGCAATGCCGATGGCGGCAATATCCCCAGGCGCAACATTCTGCCGCGCCATAAGTTCCATCATCACCGCGTACTGCGATGAATATATTTCCATGGGATCATGCTCGACCCAGCCCTCGCGGGGATAAATCTGCGTGTACTCTTTCTGTTCCTGGGCAGCGATATTCTGTTCCCGATCAAACAGAATCGCGCGCGAACTGGTTGTCCCCTGATCCAGCGCCAGTACATATTTGGGCATACTTTTTTCAGAATAGCGCAGTGTTTTTTCACTGTCAATATTAATTTTTCCCCGTAATGACTGTCACCTCATACTATGCCTGTATTTAAGTTTATACAGCAAACCATACATTACCTGAAAATATTCTTTCATAATATCATTGTTGTCTTTTATGTTGTTTTGTATTCTTTCCAGCTGTAAATGCAGCTCATAATAACGATCATACAACTGTATATCATTTTTCCACCAGCTATACGGCGTTATACATATATCGTTTTCTATCAATTTATTGATACTGTCCAGCGTAATAACGCGTATCCCCTGTAATTCTTCAATATACCCTTTTATTGACGGCCTGCCCTCACTGTCAAAACAAGCTACCATATTGCTTATATTCCATTTGATAATATCTGATGAAGAAAAATCATGTATAATAATAGTCATAATATCCTCCCTCTGTATTTTTTTATTTCCGCGTATCTATATAGTTAGTATATGCTTACATTGCTGTATTTTATTCTTTAATTATTTTATAATTTGTGTCATTATAATAAAATTGAGTTAATAATAATATTAAAGGAAATTTTGTAACATATTATGAAAATGCCGGAAAAGCCGCGTCCGCCTGTGTATACCAAAATCGTTTTGTAACCTCCGGCCCTGTTTTTTTGTTAAAATGTAGTAAACTACGGGAATACTGATTAATTTACCTTTAAGAATTAACCACGGAGTACCACGGAGTTTTGGTACGGAATCATCTTTTCCTCCGTGAAACTCCGTGTCCTCCGTGGTTAATTCTTGCTTACGGCTGGTTTATACCGTATAAAGTCGATGTTTTTGCCCTGTTTTATGTCAAATTCATGTTGAAAAAGCCACCCGGTTTGGGGTATATTAACAAAAGGAGTTCATTTAATGCAAAAGGCCCGGATTTTTTTAGTACTGCTGGGGTTGTGCTGGTTTTCCGGCCAGGGTACATTCCTGTATGCCCAGGAACAGGATGATGACGATGATTCTGAGTATCGTGAAGATGTCCCCATAGAATCGGATTGGGATGGGTATATCTCGGAACTCTATTCCAAGGGAGATCAGACCATTATCATTTCTCCGGGAGTCAACTTCCCCGTTATGTTCATCAAAAACGGAAAAAAAATAGATCATCATATTCAGCCGCCGATAGGCGGCATACTGTCGCTGGGGTACAGCTACTTTTTCGGCCCTCATTATTTTCTGGGAGGCGGGGTTGGTTTTTATTTTGATCATACTTTGGGCCAAAACACTGTTTTCTTTATACCTATTGGCGCGCGAATGGGCTGGCAGTTTGTGCTGCATCGTTTTGAATTTCCCCTGGAACTGGGCGGCGGCATCATATTTCATCGCTACCTGACCAACAGTTACACGGGGTTTTTCCTCAGGGCCGGGGGCGCCGCATACTTCCGCTTTAATTCAGACTGGTCCTTTGGGCTATGTTCCGACTGGAACTGGTTTCCCCAACGGCCCAAAAGAGAAAACGGACAAATGGAATCAGGAAATATAGACGCGCATATAATCGGTCTAACCCTTTCAGCGCGTTACCATTTTTAGGATGGAATAAGGAAAAAAGGAAAATGAAAATAAATAGATCAAACATTGTTAAAAGTTTTTGCGCAATTCTTTTGATGGGGATTATTGCCGTGTCATGCGGACAGGATCCTATCTTCTACATTATATCCACTGAAACAGCCCCCATACCGCCCCGAATCCCGGGCTCCCCTACCAACATGGTGGTGTTTGAACGTGAATACCAATACTTCGGCGATCCCGCCGATCCTGATTTTGATCCGGATGCTGAACCTGAAACCAGAAATATCAATCTTCTTTTTGTCGCGTCGGGCAGTCTTCACTGGTATGGCGGAGATCCATCGGCTCCGGAATGGGACATGGATTACGGTATCCCGCAGCCGGAGGGAAGAATAACTTCCCTTGCCATTACCAAAAACTACCTGTACGCGCTGTGTCTGAACGGTAACAGCCTGACCGCGACTCTGCGATACATGGGGCGCACCGGCGGATGGACAACAATCTCGGGGATAGACGAATACCCATTGCTCCAGTCAATTTACGCCGATCCTGAAACAGACCGGCTGTTTGTCGGCGCCGGTATAACCAGCAAAACCGACATAACTTACGCTATTTTGTACCTTGACGTGAACAAAGATACGGACGAACAAACATTGAAAATGCTCAAACCCAAAACCGCTATGCTTTCAGGCGCGGTTTACCGGAAAGACGCTTACTATTTGTGTACACGGGGCCAGGGGATTTTCAAGGTTAGTGAAGACAATCTTAAAACAAATCCTATAAACGACGAAATGGTATTGCAGCTTAAGAATATTAGTGAGGTTAAGATCGAGACTGAGATTGATCCTGATAATCCCCCTGACCCTGATAATCTCCTTGAGATCAAAATTGAACTCCAGGAAAAAGACAGCGATATACTTTTTATGAGCATGATCAAACTGAAAGATTCCGCTGAATCCATTATTGCTGTTGGGCGCGCCAACGGGGTCTTATATGAAATACTTGAAAATGAAGAGGGCGCCGCTTATTTTTCGCAGATATATTATAATAACGGCAATAGCGCCACAATCGGCGCTTTTGCAATGGGAGCCTATGCCTTGTGGCAAGACAGAGACGAAGTTATAAAAAAACTCGTTACCGGCAGACAGGGTACGTTGTCTTCCACGTCCTATAACAATGGTTATGTTGAATTTTATTTAAAGAGCGATAATAACTCGTTTGACAAAGATAACCCTACCCGTTTCATGGATACTGTTCATAACTCCGACCGTTACTCAACCAATCTCGGCAAACATCCTATTAACCACCTGTTTCAGGCGCCGGAGAGTATCGATGAAAACATGACTTTCTTCGCGTCTACCCAAGCCTCCGGCCTCTGGTCTTACCGGGACAGGCCCAATAACGGGGGATGGCAATGGAACGCGGAAAATTAATTCCCGGTAATATCTTGTATGGATGATCTTTTTGCGGGGACCGGAAATAACGGAGGACAGAGTCAAGGGCAGAGTCCCCTTGCCGACCGGATGCGCCCCCGCGTTCTTGAGGATGTCATCGGTCAAGATCACATTGTCGGTCCCGGACGGCTGCTGCGCCGGGCAATACAGGCCGACCGCCTTTCCTCGGTTATTTTTTACGGCCCGCCGGGCACGGGTAAAACCAGCCTGGCGCGGGTTATCGCCAATACCACCCGGGCGGCTTTTGAAAGCCTCAACGCGGTACTGTCCGGGGTAAAAAATATACGCGAAGCCATCGACCGTTCCGACGAGCGGTTCAGGCTGTACAGCAAGCGCACCATTTTATTTGTTGACGAGGTACACCGCTGGAACAAGGCCCAACAGGACGCCCTTTTGCCCTGGGTGGAAAACGGTACGGTCATCCTCGTGGGGGCGACCACGGAAAATCCCTTTTTCGAGGTAAACCGCGCCCTGGTCAGCCGCAGCCGCATCTTCCAGCTTAAGCCGCTGGGCGCGCAAGATTTAATGGAAACCGCCCGCAGGGCCGTAGCGGACGCGGAACGCGGTTACGGAAAATGGCAGGTTACTTTTGAAGAAGGGGCGCTTGAACATCTGGTGGAAGTCGCGTCAGGCGACGCCCGCAGTCTGTTGAACGCGCTGGAACTTGCCGTTGAAACCAGCCCGCCGTCATGGCCGCCCCAGGAAGGCGCAACGATTCACATTTCTCTGGAAGCCGCCGAAGAGAGCATCCAGCGGCGGGCCGTACTGTATGACCGCGACGGCGATTACCATTTTGACACCATCAGCGCCTTTATCAAAAGCGTGCGGGGCAGCGACCCCGACGCCGCTTTGTATTGGCTGGCAAAAATGGTGCGCGCCGGTGAAGACCCCAGTTTTATATTCCGGCGCATGATAATCCTTGCCAGCGAGGATGTCGGCCTTGCCGACCCCCACGCCCTTTCCGTGGTCATTTCCTGCGCCGAAGCCTTTGACCGCATCGGCTTCCCCGAAGGGAATTTCCCCCTTGCCCACGCCTGCCTGTACCTTGCCACCGCGCCGAAGTCCAACACCGCGATGGCTTTTTTTGACGCGCTCAAGGAAGTTGACCGTGAAGACGCCGAGGTTCCCAACCACCTGCGCGACGCAAGCCGCGACGCGGAAGGTTTCGGTCACGGCGAGGGCTACATATACCCCCACGCCTACCGCGACCACTGGGCGGCCCAGCAGTACCTTCCCACCGCCCTGCGGGGCAGGACTTTTTACATTCCCTCAATCATCGGCTATGAAGGAAAAATCCGGGAAACGGTACTACAGAAACGGGAACTACAGGCGGCGATTGTTTTAAGCGACGGCCCTGCCGCCGGAGACGGCGAACTGCTGAGTTGGTCGGCGGCGGCAAAGGGACGGGAGGGATGGTTCAAGCGGCTTGAGTCAGGCAGAAGCGCCCTGCTGTTGGGCGACCGTGACGCGATCTTCAATGCCGCCTCCCCTGCCCGTCACCACCGTATCCTTATCCCTTTGGCGGGCGACGGCCTGCTCCTCTGGGAAAGCCTGCGCCGCTGTCCCGAAGGCTTAAGCGCCGCGCTGGTCGGCAGCGAAGCGGCCCGCGAAGCCCTGCTGCGCTACGCGGCGGCATTGGATCAAACCGATCAGCCGGAAATCGCCGTGCTGGAAGACGGCCTCCTCCCCTCGCCCCAACAGGCAGGCGAATGGTTTTCCTCGCCGCAATTCGACTGCATCCTGCTGCGGGAACCCTGGCGCAAAGGTTTTGCCCAAGAGGCATACACAGCGGCATTCTCCCGTCTCGCGTCCGCCGCGCAAGCCCTTTTGGCCCCCGGCGGCTGTCTCGTCATGCTGTGCTCTCCGCCCGTTTTGGGCCAGCGAATCTCCCGCATACTTCAAGACGAATGCCAAGGTACACCGCACCCCAACAGCCAACTCGCTGAAAAACTCAAACAGGCGGAAGACGCCTTTTTTTCACAGGCCGACTCCTGGAATTGGGATGCCGCCGCCTTATCAAGCGCGTTTGAATCGCGGGGCTTCAAGCTGAAGATTCAAACCATTGATCAACAGGAAGAGCGGCTTATCGGCGCCAAAGACATTGACGCGTGGTTTGACCGGGAAAAATCCCGCTGGGGCATTTTTATGGGGAAAACTCTTGAAACAGACGATTTTGCGCAGATTGAAGCGGCGCTCAGACAACGAGTACAAACCGGCCCGCTGCTCTGGAAATGGAAAAGCCTGCTGTTCACAGCCCGGTAAAGATCATTTAAAAAAATATAACCACGGAGTACACGGAGTTTCACGGAGGAAGAAGAATTAAGATACTAGTATTTTAAACCTCCGTGAAACTCCGTGTACTCCGTGGTTAAAATTCTTCCTTTTTTCTCATCTCGCATAGTTCTCATGGCAAATCGCTCAAAAAAATCAAAAAATAATAGCCAAATGTAAAAAAATGTTATATAATTAAGAGATACATCTAATTTAAGCTTAGGGGGAAATATGACCAAGAAAACCGCCAAACCCGCGGCAAAAAAAGCGCCAAAAACCTCATCAAAAACACGGGCAAAGCCGGTACGAATGGCCGCAACTTCACCAAAAAAGAAAACTGCGGCAAAAACCACTTCTAAAACGGTAAAAAAGCCGTCATCGTCCAAAAAAACCGTCTCGACGGCTTCAAAAAAATCTCCTGTTAAGAAAAAAACAGCGGTAAAGGCCGCTTCTACACAGAAAACAAGCAAAAAACCGGTTAAAAAGGCTGTCTCAACCAAAAAAGCACCCGTAAAATCGGCATCAAAAACTGTTTCCACCAAGAAAACGGTAAAAAAAGCCATTCCTGCTCAAAAAGAACCGGTAAGACTGGTGTGGAAAACAGAGTTGCCCCCCACAGCCCCTCCCAGTCCGGCGCCCGCGGCCAATAACCAGGGGCAGGTTTTGCACCGCCGTCCGCTGATAGTGTTTCCCAAGTAAAATCATTAATTCAATGAAGAAATTTAAAACCACGGAGGACACGGAGTTTCACGGAGGGAAATATGGTTTTCGTACCAAAACTCCGTGCAACTCCGTGCAACTCCGTGGTAAATCTTTTGAGGTTAAATTATTCCTCATTACCTGCCTGGCGCTATTTTTGTCCGCGGCCGGTCTGAGGGCGGAGGAAACCGATCATCTGGCGGCATTTTCCGATCCGGCCCGCCTCTGGGGCAACGGCATAGAACGGGTCATAGAAGAAGCGTACCGGGCGTGTTTCAAGACACGGATTATCGGCGGCAAGGTGATGAATATCCGTATGCCCTTCGCCGAAAATAACGAGCGCGATCTGTTAAGCGAAACCGGCTGGGAATTTCTCGGCGGCGGCAAATGGAACCCCGATATGCTGTGGCCCATAATTGAGGGCATAATCGATTCGGAAGACTTCGGCCGTTATGTCAGCACTCTTTCCGATGGCCGCGAACAGGTAATCATATTCGATATTCCGGGCCAGAGCTGGCAAAGTTCCCGCGATCTGTTTGACATTGCCCGCATGAAGGCCGGCTCCTACCGCGGCCTGCCCCACCGGCCCTATGTTTTCGCGACCGGAAACGGCATTGAGGAAACCGACGTTTACAATTATTTGTACTGTATCGCCCTTACCGGCATGGACTGTTCCGGTTTTGTCTGGCATGTACTGAACTATATAGCGCGGCAGGGCTCGGTGGATCTGGGCAGGACTCTGGGCCGCTCTCTGGGAACAAAGAAAGGCGATGATCCCGCCTGGTATGTGGGAACATCGTTTTTTAATTCAAAAAGCTCCCATATCATCGTGATAAAGGACAACATCAAAAACCTGCGCCCGGCGGATATTATCCTGTTCCGGGGATCGGATGGGGCGATATCCCATTCGGCGCTGATACAGTCCATCGACATGCAAAAAGGCGTTATCCGTTATCTGCAATGCACCGACGAGGCGCCCCTGTCTGAACGGGGCGTACACGATTCATTTATCTATTTTGACCCCGCCAAACCCGAAACCTCTTTAAGCGATCCGAGCCTGAACTGGACACAGCAGCGCCAAGCCCCCTTCCCCGGAGAAAAAGCCAGCCCCTTCTCCGATGACGGCGAACGCTACCGCGCCTTCAGCAAACTGGGCGGCGGCAAAACCGTGCGGCTCAAGGCTTTGGTTCCGGTTATTGAGAAGATAAATAAAAACCGGTGACAATCACCGCAACGCGCTTGGATGTATCCAGGAAGAATTTTTACCACGGAGGACACGGAGTTACACGGAGGGGAAAAAGATTATCGTATCTTAATTCTTCTTCCTCCGTGAAACTCCGTGTCCTCCGTGGTTATATTTCTTCAAGATATTCGTATTCATTCGTGTTATTTGTTACTAAGATTCCTCACCGCTTCTTTCCATTTGCGGCCACGGTCAAATTCATTGAGGAACATCCCGAATGAGGCGCAGCCGGGAGACAGGGCTACGCGATCCCCCGGCGCGGCGGCTTCCAGGGCGGCGGTAACCGCCCTGTCCAGGTCGTCAAAGGGGCCGCGGTAGGCTATGCCGGCGTCATGAAACAGCGCGCGCAGTTTTTCGCTACCGGTGCCTGCCAGAAGGATAAGGGCCTTTGCCCGCCCGGCGGCTTGTACCAGCGGGGAGAAGTCAAGGTTTTTGTCGGTGCCGCCGGTAACGAGAATTAAGCGCCCGCCGTCGGTGCCGCCGCCGAGGGCTTCCAGCGCCGCCGCCGCCGCTTCGGGAATGGTGGCGGCGCTGTCATTGTAAAACCTTATGCCCCCCGCCTGATGAAACAATTCCAGCCGGTGTTCAACGCCGGGAAACGTTTCCAGACCTTTCCTGATAGATTCCGCGGACAGGCCCAGGCCCAGCAGGGCAAGGCCGGCGGCGAGGAGGTTCTGCTTTTGATGACGGCCCGGAACAAGGGGCCGCGCCGGAACCAACTCAACCTGTTTCCCGTCGCTTAAACGGGCATAACCGGAACCGTTCGGCTCCTCAATCCAGCCGCCTGAAACCCCTTCTGGTAAAAGAGAGCGGGAGTACATCAAAGGGACAGCCTTGCTCTCGGTAAGGAAACTTCTGCCCCAATGGTCATCCCCGGCAACGGTAAAATCGGCAGAATCCTGCCCCTGATAGATAACCCGTTTGTCGGCAACGTATGATTCCATTGAGCCGTAGCGGTCTAAATGATCGGGCATAATAGCGGTCAGCACGGCGGCCTTCGGCTTGAGTAACATGCTATCAGCATGGTTTTTATTGGTTTTGCGGCCCCTCAAATCCCCCAACTGCCAACTGGACAGTTCCAGCACCACATCATCGCCTTCCTTCAATTCATCCAGAAAAGTAAGCGGCGACACGGTAATATTGCCGCCCAGATACGCTTTACCGCCCGTTTTTTTTTCGCCGGAATGCGCCAGCGCCCAATGCAGGGCGGAGGCGGTGGTGGATTTGCCCTTGGAACCGGTTACCGCCGTTAAACGGGCGGGAGAAGCGTCAAGAAACAGGGAAATATCGGTCTCAATACGCCGGGAGGCGAGCCGCGCGGCCTGCAAAAAGGGGGAATCGGGGGGAACGCCGGGGTTTTTTATCACCATATCGGCATTTTTGAAATCGTCAACCTCGTGTTTACCCAGCACATAGCGGACGGATGCCCGGCGGGAGCTATCTTTGCGCGCCGCTTCAAGCCGCTCAATGGAAGGGGCAAGGGTCTGTTCATCCCTCAAATCGGTAACGGTCAGTTCCGCCCCGCGCTTCAGGAGAAAACGGGCGGATTCCAGTCCGCCGCCATGCAGCCCCAGCCCCATGATAAGGACTTTCATTCCCGCATAATCCATGTTACAGTAATACCATGCAAGAGAGACGCCAGGCAACCGGCGGACGCGGACAATGGAGTCCCCATGGCGCAGAATGAGATATGTTCCGCCGTATCAGTTTTGGACGATACAGGATCTCCCCAGAATTTCGGTTGGTCCCGTCAGCCTGATTTTTTTTATGATCCCGCGTTAGTATGGGCGCCCCGGCGGAAATTCTCGGAATCGGATCGTTATATTGTATTTAACCCCACCCATATGGTCATTTTTGAAATTCGGGATGACGGCTATCTGGGCAGTATGGGTATAACCGTTGTATCAATAAAAGACAAAAAACGCTCAACACAGCTTTTTCACTCTATTCTGCCGTTTGGTTCCTATGAAATGCCTTCGGGAAGCCGGAACGGGGCTATCCGTTACCGGCGCAAAAAAATGATTTTGGATTTTGTTCCGATGGAAAGCGGGGCGCGGATAATTAAGGCGGACATTCCCCGGTTCGGGCGGCGCAGCCGCAATTTAAGGGGTGAACTGGTATTGACCGAACCGGCGGCGGCGGAGTCGCTGGTATGCAACCTGCCCTGGCGGGATGACAAAAACGCCTTCCGGTATTCCCGCTGTTCGCCCTGGTATACGGTGGAAGGAGTCATCCAGTTCGGCACAGCGGAAATTGTTTTTACCAACGGAAACGCCTGGGGAATTTTTGACTGGAACCGCAGCATCCGCCCCCGCGCCGATGTCCGCTATTGGGCTGCTTCCTGCGGCCTCAGCGACGAGCGGCTTATTGGTTTCAGTATCGGGCACGGTTCAATAGATTCTTCCGCCGGTACGGAAAACGCCTTTTTTGTGGATGGTCGAATCCACAAACTTGACCAGGTGACATTTCATATCCCCCCGTCAAACTGGCTTTCCCCCTGGCGTTTTACCAGCAATGACAACCGTCTTGAAATGGACTTTCATCCCTTACAGGAGCGCACCGACCGTCATCAGATACTGCTTTATTCCACCAGCCGCCGCCAGGTCTACGGTAATTTTTCAGGCAAGGTTGTTCTGGATGACGGCGCGGCAATGGATTTTCACAATCTTACCGGCTTTGCCGAACGGAATAAAACGCGGTTTTAGGGGGGTAACAGGTTCTTGACAGTTTTGGTGATTTTGGGCATATTTTTTATAGGAAAAGAACTGTAGCTTTTTCAATTAACACTGCTGTGCGGTGTTGGTTGTTGTTCAAAGCGGCACTGTAGCATTTATTGGTGCCCAGGCTTGTTGATTTTTTTGCTATAACACCCCTTGACGGGGTGCTAGTTGCAGGTTCCCTGCGGGAACCCATGCCACCTACGGTGGCAAGCCGTTTTTCGAAGCGGCACTGGCGCTCACCTAAAGGTGAGCTTGCGTTAGCTGGGCACTGTCACATTTACTGGTGCCTGGGCTGTTGGATTTTTTTGGCTATAACACCCCTTAAACGGGGTGCTAAAGGTTAGCCGCCTTAGCTCAGCTGGCAGAGCACTTGACTTGTAATCATGAGGTCTCCGGTTCGATTCCGGGAGGCGGCTCGAAAGGCGGTTGTTTGAAAAAGCAAAAAGCCTGGTGTTTTTTGTGCGTTAATC
>Ga0268262_10003327_pt1 | contig 17532 bp, 17 predicted proteins | sample TergutNc150P3_FD_190354 | JGI IMG/M metagenome (GOLD analysis project Ga0268262, IMG submission 190354) | Nasutitermes corniger P3 segment gut microbial community from laboratory colony in Florida, USA - Nc150 P3 (SPAdes) (version 2) | ecosystem: Host-associated > Arthropoda: Insects >...
ATAGGCTTGGAATATGCTTATTATATCCCGACAAAATACTCGGATAATACCGGTTTTCATCATATATCTCTTGTTTGTACTTTTACGAATAACAGTATGAAAAAATTTTCAGAAATAGAATGGTAACCTATGAACAGGCAATTTATTAAACATACGATTTTAATTTTTTATCAGTAATAAAGGCAGCCGCTAAACATCCCTATTCAACCTCTTATGATATATAATATTAAACCGATTATCATTAATATAATTACTAATGGTATAGATAAAAATTTAATAAACCAATATAAATCCATATTTTCTTTTTTACTCTTTGTTTCTTTATAAAATATCCAATAATCCGGTATCATTAATATTAAACCTATTATAATTGCTATAAATAATAACAATATTGAAGCTGTTCTAATAAGAAGAAAAGATCCAAGTATAAGTAAAATACCGATTATATTCAATATTTTATATTTATTTCTTCCTTTTTTTAAATAGTTCTTATTCATATTCTTTTCCATAAGCGCAGTATTTTCTATTCTCCGATTATTTCTATTTGTTTATTCAAATTTATTTTCTCTTTTGTTTTTATATTTAACAAATATTTATCGAATATAAATTTATAAGTATTCCCTCTTCTAAATGAAGATAACCTAAATATTTGTTTTTTTTATTATCAATTATTTTTATTGTACCTTTTTCATTTACATCTAAATCCGTAATACCATTATAAGTTTTTTTATTATTTTTTAAACAACTTGAAAACAGTAAAACAAATATTATTATAAAGTATTTTACATTTCTAAATAAAATATTAATCATTCATACCTCTTTTCTTTATTTCTTTCTAAAATCACATTTGCCACGTTTCGCTTAACTACTTTAATCGGCAATCCATATAAATTTCCTCTTTTTGGTAATATTATTATTTGTGTTGTTCAGCTACTAATATTGGTTTTAATAATAGTTAAATCAATACAATAATATAATTATAAAGATAATATCGTGCCTTTTATTTCTTGTCAACTTTTTCTTATGTTTTTTAAGTGCGGCTCCTCGTTTTTTCGGCTAATATGACAATAAATCGAATAAATGGGGTTTATTATAAATTTCCATAATATTAAAGTATTTGGCTATGGTTATTAATACGCATTTTTAGTATAATCACTTAATACAACGAAAAGGAGCTTTTATGAGCACAAAAAAGATATTAAAATTTGCGTTAATTTTATTGACGGCTGCAATAACCCTGTTTTCGTCCTGCCGAAAAAACAACGAGGAAATAGAGGAACTGCGCTATGGTTTTACTACAGAGCCGAAAACTCTTGATCCGCTTAATACTAATGATACTGCGGACGGCAGAAGTATCCTTTTTAATGTTTTTGAAGGACTGGTAAAACCTGATACCGACGGAAATTTACTGCCCTGTATCGCCGAATCATGGACAATAGAGCGTGATGCGCTAATTTATACCTTTACTATCAGAAAAGACGTGCGTTTTCATGACGGCTCGATTTTAACCCCAAACGATGTCAAGTTCAGTATTGATACTGCTATCGCCGCAGGTTTCAACGGATTAAACAGAATAGATAATGCGGCGATTATATCGGACAACCGAGTAAGAGTAACCCTTAAAGCGCCCGACCCCGAGTTTCTTCCATATATAACGATTGGAATCGTTAAAGCGGATAACAAAGACAGAGAAAAAAATATTATCGGTACTGGTCCTTTCTTTATAGAAAGTTTTACTCCGCAGAGAGATCTTGTGTTAAAAAAATTTGACGGCTATTGGCAGAAAAAACTCGACCCGTCGCTTGACATACCGCCTTTGGAAAAAGTAACTATCGTTTTCTTCGCTAATGTTGAAGCGTTGATGATCGCTTTGCGAAGCGGCAATATTGACGGCGCAAATTTGGTCGGCTCTTCCGCCGCTCAGCTTGACCACAGAAAATTCGATATTATTGACAGTTATTCGGCGGCGGTTCATCTTTTGGCGCTCAATAACGCCGCTCCGCCTCTTAACGATATTCGAGTGCGCAAGGCTATAAATTACGGCATCGATATTCAAGGAATAATTGACGGCGCTTTTTTCGGAAAAGGTTATCCTTCGGGTAGTCCTATAATTCCCGGATTATCCGCATACTATGATGGGTCTTTAAGTTACCCGTATGATCCGCAAAAAGCCCAAGCGCTTCTTGCCGAAGCGGGTTTTAAGAACACACGAAAACTTTCGCTTGAAATTACAGTGCCTTCCGAGTACACCATGCATGTCGATACAGCGCAGGTAATTGTAAACCAGCTTGAAAAAATAGGAGTTAACGCTTCCGTTAAACTTGTTGACTGGAATACATGGCTTTCCGAAGTTTACAGAGGGCGCAATTATCAGGCGACCGTTATTTCATTGGACAGCCCGATTGTTTCCGCTCGTAATTTCCTTGCCCGTTACAGATCAGATAACAGCAGTAATTTTATCAATTTTTCAGACAAGGAATTTGACAGAACCTATGATGCGCTTCTTACGGAAACAAATGAAACATACAGGAAACAACTTTACAAAGACGCACAGAGCATAATTACATCGGATGCGGCAAGCGTTTATATACAGGATATTCTTTATTATAAAGTTTTCCGCGCCGGTGCGTTCGCGGGAGCGAAGAATTATCCGCTGTTAATTGTGGATTTTTCTTCTATTTACAAGGTACAGCAAAATTGAATTTTATACTAAGAAGGATCGTTATAGCTTTAATTACGGTTTTTCTTGTTTCGATTTTATGTTTTCTTGCCTTCAGCGTTATTCGGGGAGACCCTGCGACTTATCTTGCAGGGATTAACGCCTCGCAGGAACAATTATCTGCGTTACGTGAAGAAATGGGGCTTAACAGAAATGTTGTTACCCGTTATCTCGACTGGCTGTCCGGCTTTGTTTCAGGCAGAGCCGGCGTTGCGTTAAGTTTTAGGGGAGAAGCTATTTCTACGCTGATTGCACAGCGTATTCCCGTTACAATAACTTTAGCCCTGCTCTCGCTGTTTTTTATTCTGCTAATTTCCGTACCTGTTTCACTGTTAACTGTAAACCGAGAAGGAGGGATACTGGACGGCGCTGTAAATTTTCTTACCGCCGCCGGATTAAGCACTCCCGGCTTTTTTATGGGACTTCTTTTTATTTTTATCTTCGGCTTCGGATTAAAAATTTTTATTCCCGGCGAATATATCGGCTACAGCGAGAACTTTTTCGGTTTTATCCGCTGTCTTTGTTTTCCGGCTCTCGCTATTTCAATTCCAAACGCCGCTATTCTTGTTAAATTTTTAAGAGGCTCGCTCTTTGCGGAAATGCGAAGCGAATATGTGATAACGGCAAGAAGCAAGGGCGCCAGCGGAATTTATATTCTGCGCAAACATGTTTTAAAAAACGCCCTTCTGCCTGCCGTTACCATATTCGCCATGATAATCGCCGAAGTTTTTTCGGGCAGTATCGTCATTGAGCAGGTCTTTACCATTCCGGGAATAGGCAGACTTTTAATCTCGGCGATAAGTTCCAGAGATTACCCGTTGATTCAATCGCTTATGGTTTACATAGCGTTTATTATCATCGCCGCCAACACTCTCGCCGACATAGCGATCATGATTATCGATCCAAGGATCAGAGAGGCAAGGGACATACGATGAGAATAACTAATTTGAAAGTTGGAGCCGTTATCGGCATAATCATTGTAAAAATGTCACTGATAAGTCTTTTTTGGGTTCCGCATAATTACAACAAAATGGAGCATTCAAACCGCCTTATGCCGCCGTCCGCAAGTCATATACTTGGAACCGACAATTTTGGAAGAGATATTTTCTCGCGCATCATGGCCGGCGGAAGAAATTCCCTGCTTATTGCAATTTGCACCGTAACGGGAGCGGCGACTTTGGGTAGTTTACTCGGTCTTTTGGCAGGCTATATCGGCGGAATTACAGGGGAAATAATAATGCGATTTATCGACACGCTTAACTCTTTCCCGGGAATAGTCCTTGCTCTCCTGTTAGTCGCTGTAATGGACAACAGCCAATTCAGCCTGTTTCTTGCGCTGTTAATTCTTTTCACGCCCAGTTACACACGCATTATGCGAACAGGGGCGTTGAGTTACAAAAACGCTTCTTTTATACAAGCGGAAAAAATACTCGGAGCGGGATTTTTTCGCATAACGTTCATTCATATTCTGCCTAATCTTGCCCCATCGCTCCTTTCCGCTTCGGTACTTGGGCTTTCTAACGCTATTCTCGCCGAAGCCGCAATGAGTTATCTGGGTATGGGAATACAGCCGCCTGAACCTTCATGGGGGCGTATGTTATTTGAGGCGCAGACATGGTTTTTCAGCGCCCCGTGGTGCGCCGTCGCTCCCGGCGTTTTCATCATGCTGACGGTTATCGCTTTTCATTTGTTAGGCGAAGGTCTTCGCAAAAGGTTTGGAGGCTGAAGTGGCGCGTTTATTGGAAGTAAACAACCTTAGCGTAGGCGTAAAAAAGGACGGAAAAATACATCAAATACTGAACGATGTCGATTTTTCAATTGACGAGGGGGAAATTGTCGGGCTTGCGGGGGAATCGGGCTGCGGAAAAAGCATGACAGCCCTTTCTATTCCTAACCTTCTGCCCAAAGACATAAAAATCCTTGACGGCGAAATAATTTTAAACAATATACCGCTAACTTCCATGAGCGAAAAAGAGTTAAGCTACATAAGAGGAAAAGAAATCTCCGTAATTTTTCAGGATATAAGGCAGTCGCTTAACCCATTGATGAGGGTCGGCGGACAAATTACGGAAATGCTCGAGCTTGCCGGCAGTACGGATAATGAGGCGAACAAGTCTCAAGCGCTGGAAATGCTTACATCTCTGGGCTTTGAAGAGCCTGAAAAAATATTCGACGCTTTTCCGCACCAGCTTTCAGGCGGAATGTGCCAGCGAGTAATGACGGCAATAGCCGCAATACGCCGCCCCCGCCTCTTGTTAGCTGACGAGCCGTCCAGCGCTCTTGACATGGAAAGCCAGCGGCAAATTCTTTCCTTGTTAGCTGAAATGAACCAAAAATACAAAACTTCCGTTTTAATCATATCGCACGATCTTTCGATAATACGGCAATTTTGCAGCCGTTTCCTTGTAATGTACGCCGGAAGAATAATCGAGGAAGGCGGCGCAGGAACGCTCTTCTCTCCTCTTCACCCGTATACGGACGCTCTAATAAAAACAATTCCCGAAAAAGAAAAACGAGGAAAAAAATTAGACAGTATTCACGGCAAAGTACCGTCGATATATGATAAATTTACAGGCTGTCCTTTCGCTCCCCGCTGCGCTAAGGTCCAAGATATCTGCACACAAAGTTTTCCGCCGCAAAAAGAAATTAACGGCGCAAAAGTACACTGCTATTTTCCGCTGACAGGAGACTCCAATGGCTGACACTCCCCTGCTTTCAATCCGTAATCTTTCAAGCTCCTACACCAGCCGCAGATTCGGTCTTTTTGGAAAAAAAGAAATAAAACCTGTCCTTAAAAACATAAATCTTGAATTACGCTCAGGCGAAATTTTCGGGCTTACGGGTAAATCGGGCTGCGGTAAAACAACTCTGGCACGCTGCATTTTGGGTCTTATCGATTACGAGGGAGAAATTCTGCTTGACGGACAAAGACAGGAAAAAACGCCGCTGGTTCAGATGGTTTTTCAGGAGACTGGAGCGTCGCTTAACCCATGTAAAAATATCGGCTGGCTTATGGAAGAGCCGCTTATCATTCACAGGATAGGAAACAAAGAGGAACGCCGGCGCAAAATTGACAGAATGCTTTTGCGCGTGGGACTTGATCCGTCTTACAAAACACGCCGTGTCCATGAGTTAAGCGGCGGACAAAAACAGCGCATCTGTATCGCACGAGCTTTAATTCTCTCACCGCGCCTTTTAATCGCCGATGAGGCGATCAGTTCTCTTGACGTATCAGCCGGCGCGCAGATACTCAACCTTTTCAGGGAACTGCACAAAAGTATGGAGTTGACGATTCTTTTTATTTCACATAATAAGGACGCAGTGGAGTACCTTTGCGACAGAATGGCGGTTATGGAAAACGGTTTATGAAATCAAACTGTCAAGTATTTGCCTGCGCCTGCTCTTTAACCAGTTTATCCCCCATTTCACGTAACAGATACTTTTGTATCTTGCCGCTCGATGTAAGCGGGTAACTGTCTACAAAGAACACATATTTGGGGATTTTGTACCTGCCGATTTTATCACGGCAATAGTCCCGCACATCCTCCACGTTCATTTTTACGTCGGGGTGAAGAATGACAAAAGCGCCTACTTCCTCGCCGTATTTTTCGCTGGTTATTCCCACTACCTGCACGTCTTTAACGCCCGGCATTGTGTACAAAAAGTCCTCTACTTCTTTGGGAGAAATATTTTCTCCTCCTCGGATTATCATGTCTTTTAAGCGCCCCGTAACCCTGAAATTGCCGTCCTTGTCCTTCACTCCCCTGTCGCCCGAATGAAGCCAGCCTTTTTTATCAATACATTGGGCGGTGGCTTCGGGTAATTTGTAGTAACCTTTCATTGTGTTGTAGCCTCGGCAGCAGAATTCTCCGTGTTCGCCGTCGGGACATTCTTCGCCTGTGTCGGGGTCTCGGATTGTAACTTCTACGCCGGGCAATGCTCTGCCTACTGTTTCCACTTTTGTAGTAATGTCGTCATCGTAGCGTGTCTGGGTCATAACGGGCGATGATTCCGTAAGCCCGTAACAAATGGTAACTTCTTTCATGTACATAAGATCGATTACCTGACGCATTGCCTCTATCGGGCATGGAGAACCTGCCATAATTCCGGTTCGCAGACTGGAAAGATCAAACATTTTGAACATGGGGTGATTAAGTTCTGCTATGAACATTGTGGGTACGCCGTAAACTGCTGTGCATTTTTCTTTTTGAATTGTGGCAAGTACAAGCAGAGGGTCAAACCACTCGATAAGAGCGGCGGTGGAGCCGTGCGTCAATATCGCCATCATTCCGAGAACAAGCCCAAAACAGTGGAATAACGGCACGGGGAGGCATACAATGTCTTTTTCGGTTAAACGCTGATTGTCACCGATACCAAGTCCGTTATTCAAAATATTTCTGTGCGTGAGCATTACGCCCTTGGGAAAGCCGGTAGTACCCGATGTGTACTGCATATTCACTACGTTGTTGGTATTAAGAGTTTTTTCTATTTCGTTTAACTGTGAGTTATCCGTATGCTGACCAAGCAATAACACTTCGCTTGACGTATACATACCTCGGTGTTTTTGCTGTCCTATATGCACTAGATATTTTAAGTGTGGAAATTTAGCGGAGTTTATCTGCCCTCTTTGCGATGTTTTTAATTCAGGCACAACTTCATTTACCATGCCGATATAATCGGAATCGCGCCAGCCGTTTGTCAGGCACAGGCAAACCATGTCAGACTGCTGTAACACATATTCAAGCTCATGAGTTTTATAGCCGGTGTTTACGGTAACAAGAACAGCGCCGATTCTTGAACAGGCGAAAAGCGCCGTATTCCAGTCGGGCACATTTGTCGCCCAAATGCCGACGTTATCGCCTTTCTTTACGCCGATGGACAGCAGTCCTTTGGCGAAATCGTCCACACGTTTATCGAATTCAGCGTAGGTAAAACGAAGATTGCGATCCGAATAAACAAGAAAATCGTGATCGGGGTGGGCGGCGGCTTTTTCTTTTAAAACTTGAGTGAGAGTTTTTTCTATGTATTCCATGATGTCCCTCTTAAACCGGCGTATAAATTACCGCGAGTATTTTTACAGGATTTTTATCCGCTGATAACACACAGTGCGGAACTATCGAATCGTAATAAACGGAATCCCCTGCGTTTAAAGTATTTTTATCAACGCCGTATTCCAGAGCGAGTTTTCCTTCCAGAACATAGATAAATTCTTCGCCCTCGTGAGTGGATTTGTCCTGCTTGGCGTCAGGCTCAATTGTTACGATAAACGGCTCCATGTGGCGTCCGCTTTTATCCGCCGCAAGAGCGTTAAAGTTTACGCCGTGATGCTCTCCTGACGCCTCGCCGTCTGGCAGACCTGTCTTGAATCTGCTCGCTGAAGCCGCCTGCCCCGCCCTGCAAATAACAGGACCAAGCTGTTCATCATCGTCAAGAAGCGTGCCAAGGCGTACGCCAAGCCCTCGGGATATTTTAATTAACGGGGCGAGGTCGGGAATATGCCCTGAGTCTTCGATTTTTGAGATCAGTTCTACTGATACGCCGCTGCGTTCGGCAAGGTCTTCCCTGCTGACTGAATAGGTTTTTCTTATTTCGGCGATTCGATCGCCCGGTGTATGTGCTGCCATATTAATAATGTATTATTTTTTGTCGATTTTTTCAAGTAAATTTTTGGGTTCTAGTTCTTCCAATTTACTTCGTAGACCAAGGGGGTCTGTAAAACCAGCAAATCAACCAGCGGAATATCGAAATTCGCTTTTTTGCCGGAGAATGTCCCCCCCTTTGCGCTTGTTACAGCGCCGGGAAATTCAATGGAGACACGAACCTTTGAAGCCGCTATTTCGTCGCTTATACCTTTATTGTAAAAAGAGCCGACAAGATCCAAATATTCGGACTTGGTCATTTTTTCGCCTGTAGCGGCGGGAGCCATTATGGCGTTTAAGTAATCGGAAACATCCTTGGAAAGACGCCCTAGTATAGCCTGGCTGTTTTCGATATTGATGGAAAACACGCATTTGCCGCCGGTCGCCCCCTGCTCAAAATTTATAAATTCCTTCCCTTTTACGTCGTTTAAAAAGAGATTTATTTTAGCGATTTTTATCTGCCCGTCAACCGCCGTCTGAGAAGTGTTCCTAAACGCCACGGATTCGATTCCCTGCGATAGAGCTATCGAACTTGCTATCGACGTCCCGTCCAATATTTGGACGTTTTCCTGCCCGCCAGCCGCCGCCATAGATTTAATTAACGCGGTTATCTTCTGCCCAAGGGACATATTGACAGCCAAAACGGCGGAGCCATTAGCGGCAATATTACCGTCAATTTTGGCAGTACAGGAAAAGAACGCCGGAATGACCAAAAATGCCGATACATAAAATAACTTAAAAAATAAACTTTTCATTGTAATTATAATACTATATAATAGATAAAAGTTACATATAGGGGGTAAGAATAAACAACCTTACTTTCGATATGGCGTCCTAGATAATAGGATTTAATGTATTTTAGAAAAACGAGATTTGGAGGATATCATGTCAGTCCCTTACACTGAAAAACCTTGGGAATTTCTAAATGATTACCGCGGGAAAAACTTCTCCGGCGAGTGGCCTACTCTGCCTGAAATGTTTAAAATAACCGTTTCCCGTTTCCCCCAGCGAGCCTGTTTTACCATTTACGAGCCGGACAGGATCAGCCTTAATTACACGGAAGCGTTAACATTGATAGAAGCGATCTCCCGCTGGCTGCATAACAAAGGTATCCGCCACGGCGACAGGGTCGCTGTTACGGGAAAGAACGCCCCTGAATGGACAGTCGCCTATCTTGCGATTCTTTTCGCCGGCGGCGTTGTCGTCCCGATTGACTATCAGCTTAGAACCGAAGAAATAGAACTTTTAATAAAAACATCGGGCGCGCGCGTCCTTTTTGTAGACGAAGAAAAACATGATTTTTTTAAATCTAAGCCGTCAAAGCTTGAAGAGGTAATTTCCTTAAAGAAGGGAGTTGGAACTTATATTTACAATTTAGACGGACCTCGAGCCGAAATTGAACAGGCAACAGAGACCGACACCGCGGCGATACTTTTTACATCGGGAACAATGGGAATCCCCAAGGGAGTTATACTGACGCACAAAAATCTTGTCTCGGATTGTTATCTTGCACAGGGAACGCCGCTTATAGTTTTGCATACCGATGTATTCTACGCGATACTGCCGATTCATCATTCTTACACAATGCTTGCCGTATTTATAGAAACAATTTCCACGGGAGCCGAAGTTGTTTTTGGAAAACGAATGGTAACGTCGCAAATTTTAAAAGACCTTAAAGAAGCGAAAATTACCATGCTGTTAGGCGTGCCGATGCTCTTTAATAAAGTTCTTGCCGGAATCTTGCGCGGATTAAAAGCCAAAGGTCCGATTGTCTACGGAGTTATATCGTTATTGATGGGCATTTCCGGCGTTATAAAAAAAGTTTTTAAAGTGAATCCCGGTAAAAAAATGTTCAAGTTTATTCTTGATAAAGCAAGTCTTACATCGGTACGCATTTGCATTTGCGGCGGCGGACCTCTCGCCCCCAGCATATTCAGAAAATACAACCAGCTTGGCATCGACTTTGTTCAAGGCTACGGTCTTACCGAGACTTCACCTATTATCACTATTAACCCCATTGAAGCATACAAAGAAACCAGCGTAGGCCGCCCATGTCCGCAAGTAGACATGAAAATCCTAAGTCCCGACGAGCGCGGAATAGGCGAAGTAATTGTTAAAGGACCTATGGTCATGCACGGCTATTATCAATTACCGGAAGAAACAGCCGCCGCCTTTACCAGCGATGGTTATTTAAAAACAGGCGACTTGGGTTACATGGACAGCGAAAATTATTTATACCTGACAGGCCGCGGCAAAAACATGATTGTAACGGAAGGCGGCAAAAACGTTTACCCCGAAGAAATAGAAAACGAATTCCAGCTTTACGAAGAAATAGAGCAGATATTAATCCGCGGCTACGTTCAAGATAAAAAAACAAAGAGCGAAACCATAGAAGCGCTAATATATCCAAACCCGGAATTCAAGAATGAAAAAGGAGCCGTTCCAAGCGTGTCGGAGACAAAAGACAGAATTGACGCTATCATTTCCGAAGTGAACCAAAGATTGCAGTCTTATCAAAAAATAGACAGAGTTGTGATTTTGGATAAACCGATGGAGATGACTACCACAAAGAAGATTAAACGCAGCGAGTTGAATTAAGAAGGGAATCATGTTTTGGAGGTGCAGTACCGCATATGAGCGAATACATCATTAACGGCGGGGTTCCGCTGAATGGAACTATCAGGGTCAGCGGGAACAAGAACGCCGCCCTGCCCTGCATTGCGGCGGCGCTTTTAACCGACGAGCCTGTTACTCTGCGCAATATTCCCGATATCGAAGACGTGCGGGTTATGCTCGACGTGTTCACCGCTCTTGGGGGCGAGATTCAAAGGGGTCAGCAAAATACTATTACGCTTTCTTTGCGCGATATAAAACAATCGGAAATACCGCAGGAAGAGGCGAAAAAAATAAGAGCGTCGATTCTTTTTGCGGGGCCGCTGCTCGCGCAGACAGGCAAGGTTGTTCTTCCGCCGCCGGGCGGCGATGTTATAGGAAGAAGAAGATTGGATACGCACTTTTTAGCGCTTACGGAATTGGGCGCGAAAGTTAAGGTGGGAGATAATTTTACATTTACTGCGAAAACGCTTATCGGCGCGGATATTTTTCTTGATGAGGCGTCGGTTACGGCGACAGAAAACGCGATAATGGCGGCAGTTTTAGCAAAAGGAAAAACAATTTTGACTAACGCCGCGAGCGAACCGCATGTTCAGGATTTGTGCAAGATGTTAGTCGCAATGGGAGGTCAAATTGACGGGATCGGCTCTAACATACTTACAATTACCGGAGTTGAGAAACTTTCAGGCTGCGATTTTGAAATAGGCGCTGATTTTATGGAAGCCGGCTCTTTTATCGGTCTTGCCGCCGTAACAGGCGGAGACATGCACATAGAAGGCGTTCGTCCTCAGGATATGCGTCCCGCAAAAATCGCATTCGGAAAATTAGGCATTGTTTGGGCGCATGAGGGAACGATTATCCATGTGCCGAAAAACCAAAGCATGGAAGTAAATCACGACTTAGGCGGCATGATTCCGAAAATAGACGACGCCCCCTGGCCCGGCTTCCCTCCCGATCTTTTAAGCATAATAATCGTTGCCGCCACGCAGATAAAAGGCACGATATTGGTTCACGAAAAAATGTACGAGTCGCGAATGTTCTTTGTGGACAAACTTATCGGCATGGGCGCTAGAATCGTGTTATGCGATCCGCACCGCGCCGTTATTTCAGGACCGGCAAAACTTCACGGCTCTGAATTGATAAGCCCCGACGTGCGCGCCGGAATGTCCATGCTGATTGCCGCTATGTGCGCCGAAGGCAAAAGCGTTATACGCAATGTTTACCAGATTGAGCGCGGTTATGAGCAGTTGGCGGCAAGACTTTCCAGCCTTGGCGCGAATATTGTAAGGAATGATTGAGGCTAGCGTGGAAATAATAATAATTACTGCTTTTGTTGTACTTTTTTTCCTTGTCATTATGATTCTTGTAAAATTGTATTCAAGCAAGACGGCGGACTACTCCGCGCAGATGATCGACCTAAAAAACCAAATAAACGAATTAAAAACAAAACAGCTTGAAAACCAGAATATTTCTTTAGCCACTCAGCAAAAACTGCTTACGGATACTCAAACCAATCTTAACACCCAGTTGCAGCAAATGTTAAATGCCATGAATAATAACCTTAACTCTACTCAAAGCAATATTACAAAACAGCTTTCAAGTTCTAATCAGATAATCGGCGACATACACAATAAACTAGGCAATTTGGAAACAACGGCTAAAAACATTCAGGATATAGGGAAAGATATATCTTCGCTGCAGAATATTTTGCAGGCTCCGAAACTCCGCGGAAACCTAGGCGAATATCTTTTGGAAGACCTGCTTAAACAGATATTCCCAAGCGCAAATTATAAGATGAAACACAGTTTTAAAAACGGAACTCAGGTAGACGCGATAATTAAACTCGGCGATAACATTGTTCCCGTCGATTCCAAATTTCCGCTGGAAAGTTTTCAAAAATTTATCGCCGCGGATAATGACGAAAGCAAAAAATCGTTCAGAAAAGATTTTATTTCCAGCGTTAAAAAACGCGTCGATGAAATCGCGGTAAAATATATCAACCCCGCCGAGGGAACCTACGATTTCGCTATTATGTATATTCCCGCCGAGAATGTTTACTATGAAACGATTATAAATGATTCGTTCACCAACAAAGACTATGAACTGTTAAACTACGCTATGGAAAAACACATTATCCCTGTTTCACCTAACAGTTTTTACGCGTACCTTATGGCAATATCTTTTGGCTTAAAAGGTCTTACCATTGAACAGGAAGCCAAAACCATACTTGGAGACATAGCGCAAGTTCAGGACAGATTTGGAAAATTCTTCGCGGATTACAGTCTTGTGGGAAAACACATATCAAACGCGTTAGGCAAATACAACGATTCCGCAAAAAGCGCGGAAAAATTAAATGATCAGATGGGAAGACTCACGGGGCAAAAGACGGAACTTATTGAAGGATAGCCTACTTCTTATGGACAATAGTCGGCATCTCTACGCTGAATGTTTTTAGTACGCAGGTTTTATCTTTGTCAAAAAGACCGTTTTTAGCCGCGGAAGCGCGTATTTTCTCTTCGGTTTCCTGAGTAGTAATAATGTCGCAGAGTTGACGGGAATTTGATTCTCTGGCTTTTCCGTGCGTAACCTTGTAGGAACGCATCTCAAGGGCGTTAAATGTCGCGCCGCGCGCTCCGTTTTCTATCGCCTCTTTGCGGAATAAATCTATTTCCGTCTCATTGCCGATAAAGAAAAGCCCTTTGGTGTTAACGGACTTTCCTTCGCCGCTTTTGTGTTCATGCTTACGCGAGCCAAGGCGGCGCCAATCGTTTGAACCGCGGACTTCGTCTAACGCGGCGATAACTTGTTCCATAGTCGCTGCATGAGTACGCTCGCCGTGTCTTATCCGCAAATTTACCACAGGCGCGTGAACAAAACATCGGTACAAGAAACCTTTGCCGGGAACATCAAGACTGGCGCGCGGAATTATGCTTTTTTCCACCAAGTCAGCGTCGGAACGGGAAACAAGAAACCAAATGATTTCTTTTTCTATCGGAATAGTTATCCTCATAAGCCCTAATCTGTCCCTCAAGCCCGCTCCTGTTCCGAAAAAAACAACAGGTACGCCGATACCTAGTTCCAATATCACCCGAGCCAACATGTCGCCCGCGCCTCTGGAAACCGTACAGGCAATAAGAGCGTGTTCTTCAGGAAAAAGTCTCTCTTTTTTTTCGCAAAGCTTGTCAAGTTTTTCCACGTCAAAAGAAAGAGGCATTCCTCTGAAAATATTGATATGCTGAGAAAAAATACTGCCGCGTCCGCCCATTCCAAGATCAGTAGCCTCGATAATACGGCGCATAATGCTTTCTTCATACATAGCGGGAATGTACATTCTGTAAATCAGCGCGCGGCTTTCATCAAGTTCGGTAACGGGACGCAGTCCAAGAAAACCGTGTTTATCATGAAGAAATATTTGTTTGGCGCGCTGGACAAAAACTTCGGGAAGCGCAAGCTCGGTAAGCACCTGATCCAGAGCGGGGGCTATATTCATGTCGGCAATACAGATGATACACGAAAAAGAATTTTCCATAACTCTCCCTAAATATTTTTTAACACGCGTTTCGATCTCGCTTTATCGATAATACCCGATATAAGAATTACGATGATCGGAAAAACGCTCGCTGTCGCCACAATTCCAAAAGCGCCGTCCGCGCGCAATGAATCGCGTCCAAGTCCCAGCCCCGTAGTTATAATGATTGGAACAGTAATGGGGCCTGTGGCTATGCCCGCAACGTCCCACGCTATCGAAGAAAAATCTTCCGGCGCGAATATTGTCAGAATCAGCGAGATGACATAACAAGGAGCCAGAATCCACGAAAGATGTATGCCGCCCATCGGCAGCATATTACTGAACAATACCCGCGCGAAACCAATCACCATGCCGCCGCCGACGCCCATAGCCGCAATCATTATCAATTTTGAACGCTTATAAGTACCTGTTGTCATTTCCTCTACCGTAACAGCCGTAACCGCAAGCCCGGGTTCCGCAAAAATCGCGAAGAATCCAAGCAAAAAAACAATGACAAGTATTACGATGTACGCTCCTATTATTCCAAACTTTGAGGACATTGCGTCTTTAATCGGGATATGCGTATAACTGTCGCCGTTAAGCCGATTAGGAATAAATTTTTCAAGGGTTGGTTTGTTTTTCCACTGAACCCAAATATAAGTTTCCGGTCCGTTTTCCCCGGGAACTGTAATGAGCGAATTTTCATCTACGCCGCGCACTGTTATTGTTTTGTTTTCATTTAACGTTTCCGTGTAAGTCTGTTTAAGAGAATTTCCGGCTTGAGAACTTAGGACTGTAATACCGCCCGTCATTCCCAAATTAAGCGCGAACATACCCAATGAGGCGAATAATATTCCAAGCGCGACAATATCGGCGTTAAATATTCTGTCGCGGGCGATTAATCCAATAGCGATAATCAAAACAAGCGCAAGCGGCAGAACTGAAAGAAGAGCGGATTCGGCGTATTTAACGAAAGATTCCGAGGAAAACAACGGAAACGCTTCATCTTCCTTATCTTCACCTAACTCTTGTTCGGGAAAACAAATATCGAATTCTTCGGTTGAAAGATCGCCTGATGAAACCGCCCTTAACGCTATTTTATACAGTTCTTCGCCGCTGCCCGCTACATAGACCGCCTTTGCCCGCTGTCCTTGTTCCGCGGAAAAGAAAGACAGCGCTTCGCCGGGCGACGGAACTTTGGGACACAGCATTGCGGCAAGAAAAAGAACGCTTGCAACAGGCAGAGCGGACGCAAGCGTTACCAGTCCAAGCCCGGAAGCGTTGTTTTTGCCGCCTATTTTCGCTACGCCCAAACCAAGAGCGAGGATAATCGGCACTGTAACCGCTCCTGTCGCCGCTCCTCCCGTATCCCAAGCGAGATTTACAAGCGGGCGCAAGATAGGGTTTTCATCGAATATACAGCTAACGGCGACAATAATCGGAATAATGATAAATACCGGCGGCTTAAAAGCCCAGCCGAACATAAAGCGGTAAACTCCCAGCACTACGGAAAGTCCCACCCCGATAGCGATAGCGGCAACCAGCCACGTTGTGCCTCGGTTTAGAAGAAGATACAAAAGCGGCGCGTTCCACGCGGGGATAACGCTGCCCTGCTGCTGCAGCACGGCGACGGCGGGTTCCGCCAATGTCGCGGTAATTCCCACAATAATCGAGAAAACGGTAATCCCCGCCGCTCCAATCTTCGACGGCAGTCTCATTCCTGATTGTTCGCCGAGGGGCATGATACCCAAAAAAAGCCCTTCAAGGAAAAACGACAGCCCCAAAATAGCCGCCGCTACGCAGATAACTATGGAAAGCGCGTTTTTAAGAGGCGTTCCCAGCACAAAATATTGAACAGCCGCAAGGAAAATGCTTACCATCAGCACCGCCTTAAACTGCGGTTTTATCTTGCCAAACGCGTAAACTTTTATTAACGAAAACGATTCCTTAAAAGACAAGGATACCTTTTTTCTTCGGTGGGGAAATAAATTATCCACTAAATTCTTAAAAAAATTCACGTTATCTATATATAATGAAGTTTTTTGTTATTTTTTACAAGTGGGGGGAAGTATTATACCAAATACTTTTTCTCAACTCTCATATACTCCAAAAACTCCTCAATACTCTTTTCGGAGTCAAATCCTTCCGCCGCCATCTGCACGAGTTTTCCGCAGGTAAGAGCGTCGTCAAGGGCGTTGTGCGCACTGTAAACAATCTCAAAATTCTTGGCAAGCGCCGTAAGCGCATGGGACTTGAGATTTGGCCATGCATGGCGCGACAAATTAAGCGTGCAAAAATACTGCAGTTTTGGAACGGGAAGCTCGTACCATTCAAGAGCGGCTTTAAGGACTTTCATGTCAAAGGACGCGTTGTGCGCCGCTAGCATGGTCTTTCCTATAAAGCCTTTTATTTCATTTTTCCAAAGATAACCAAAATCTGGCGCGTCAATTACGTCGTCAACCGTAAGACCGTGAATTTCCGTGAAATCGGGGCGTATGTACAGTTTTGGCGGACGAATCAGCGAATAATAAGAGCCGATAGGCTCGTAGTTTCGGTACTTTACCAAACCGACGGAAACTGCGCTTTCGGGCGAATATACGCCGGTCTCAAAGTCAATGGTTATAAAATCGTTCATGGTTAATAATATACCAAATTGGTCTGTCATGGGCTGCCAGAGCGGTAAAAAACAGGCAAAAATGGTAACTTGTCTCTTTTTATCGAATAGTTTATATTCTATAGTATTATGGACGATTTAAAACGGCAAATAAAAGAACTGATTATCAGCTCTCTGGAGCTTGAAGATATTAGCCCTGAAAATATTGTCGATTCCGCGCCTCTTTTTGTGGAAGGTCTGGGGCTTGATTCCATAGACGCCCTTGAATTGGGAGTGGCGCTAAAAAAGAAATTCGGCGTAAAATTTTCCGCCGAAAACGCTGATAATAAAAAACATTTTGCGTCGGTGGACGCTTTGGCGGCGTATATCGAATCTTCAAGGGGAGCAGCATGACCAAAGAAGAAATTTTTCAGAAATTAAAAGATATATTAAACGAAGA
>Ga0268262_10003328_pt1 | contig 17529 bp, 17 predicted proteins | sample TergutNc150P3_FD_190354 | JGI IMG/M metagenome (GOLD analysis project Ga0268262, IMG submission 190354) | Nasutitermes corniger P3 segment gut microbial community from laboratory colony in Florida, USA - Nc150 P3 (SPAdes) (version 2) | ecosystem: Host-associated > Arthropoda: Insects >...
TAAAGTCCCGGTAAAATCAATATCCGGCGAAAGAATCGTGTCAAAATCATCATCTTCCAGAACGTCACTGTGAATGTCGGTCACTGTACCCTCCGTGCGTGGAGCATCGGAACCTTAAAAACCTGACCGGATTTGAGGCTCCCTTTTGCTACTTGTCCAGAAATCACTGTCAGTATATCATAAACACAAAGGAGAAAACAATGGACTTTGTAGGAATAATGAAAGGCAAGGCCGTATCAAAGCGCAAAAAGCTGGTACTGCCCGAAGGGACTGAACCGAGGACAATCAAGGCGGCGCGAATCATCGTTGACGAGAAACTTGCCGCCAGCGTAACCCTGCTGGGGGATACCGCGGCTATTCAGGCGGCGGCGGGAAAAGAAGGGGTTAATCTGAGCGGTATAGAGATAGTGTGCCCCCGCGCCAACAGCAAGCTGGACGCGTACGCCCATGAGTATTATGAACTGCGCAAACATAAAGGCATGACCGAAGAACAGGCCAAAATTGACATGACCGACACCCTGCGCTGGGGGGCGATGATGGTCCGTATGGGCGAAGCCGACGTTTCAGTCGCCGGCGCTGAAAATACCACCGGCGACGTGATACGGGCGGGGCTTGCCATTATCGGCACGGTTCCCGGTCTTAAAACCGCTTCGTCCTGTTTTGTCATGGCGGGCCTTGATTCCCAATGGGGCGCCGACGGGGCGATGATTTTTTCCGACTGCGCGGTGGTGCCCGACCCGACCGCTGAACAATTAGCCGACATAAGCGAAAGCGCCGCCCGTTCCTGCCGTGAATTTCTGGGGGTAGAGCCGGTTGTCGCCCTTTTGTCATTTTCCACCAAAGGCTCCGCCAAGCACGACAATGTCGCCAAGGTACAGTCCGCGGTTGAAATCCTGAAAGGGAAGAATCCCGGCTTTGTGTTTGACGGCGAGTTGCAGGCGGACGCGGCGCTGGTTCCCTCGGTAACCGATAAAAAAGCGCCGGGCAGCCCGGTGAAAGGCAAGGTGAACACCCTGGTTTTTCCGGACCTCGGCTCAGGCAATATCGGCTACAAGCTGGTACAGCGGCTGGGTAAGGCAGAAGCCTATGGTCCCTTCCTCCAGGGTTTCGCGAAGCCGATAAGCGACCTTTCCCGCGGCGCGTCGGTTGACGATATTGTTACGACTTGCGCGGTGACGCTTTCTCGGGCGCAGTAAGAGAGAAGATGTATGCCTGAAGCAAGCAACCAGGGGGCAATTCTAACAAGCACCGCACAAGCCATTTCCTGCGGAAAAGGCTTGTGCGGCTGCCTATAAGGTTTTTTCCAAAAGCCCCCAAAAACTTTATTCGGCATACATCTTCAAACGCATACGCAAAAGTGGTGTCAGGTACTTGGCGTTGCCTGTTTATATTTTTGTACATATTTATCCAATACTTCATTTATCATTGTTTGGTATTTTACATTATTTTGTCGGGCATGTTTTTTAAAAAAATCAACACTTCCGGTATTTAATGTTATTGTTATTTTTACTTTAGGTTCTTTCCTAACCAATTCTTCAGGAGGAGGTAAAAAATCCGCTGCGATTTTCCCTTCAGTTATTGCCCTGGAAATACTTTTGGGGGCTTCAGTGTAATCAATTTTTCTCTTGTTCATATTTGTCTCTCCCTTCTCTCCAATATCCGGCTCCGAAAATACGAATGTTTCCATTCCTCATGGTAAATCTTACCGTTAATATGCCATTCCCATCATTACCTATACAATAAAATCTTTTTTCCTTTTTTGAGTGCTTTTTGTCCTCAATTATAATTCGATTATTATCATAAAATGCTTCCTGAGCTGCTTCAAATGAGATATTATGCTTTTCAATGTTTTCCAGGTTTTTATTTTCATCCCATTCAAATGTCATATGTATAATTATATGTATATTTAGCCATATTGTCAACCAGAAAATCGGGATGTTGCGCCTGACATCGTGTGCTGCCATGTTCCATATAGCGTACAGTTACCATTGGAAAACTTTTACTTTCATTCGAAGAAGACGACTGCCGCTTTTATTGACTTCCTAAATAACTTTATTAATAATTATTTAAGATGAATGATTTGAAAAAGATAAAAGCAATGATTTATGAAATCCGCGGATATCAGGTCGTGCTGGACGCGGATTTAGCTGAAATTTATCAGGTGGAAACAAAACGCCTGAATGAGGCGGTCAAACGTAATATAGACCGTTTCCCACCGGAATTCATGTTTCAGTTGACCCAGACTGAATATGATAACTTGAAGTCACAAATTGTGACTTCAAACTTGAAGTCGCAATTTGCGACTTCAAGTTGGGGAGGGAGACGCAAGCTGCCCTTTGCCTTTACAGAGCATGGCGTTATAATGCTATCTTCCGTTTTGAACAGCAAAATCGCCACACAAATAAATATAGCCGTTGTTAAAGCTTTCATTGATATGCGGCGTTATATAGCAAAACCCGTACGCGAAAAATTAGACAATTTAGAAAAAGTCTTGATGCTGCATATAGACGACACAAATCACAATATTTCAAAACATGCGGCAATTATCAACGAAATTATTGCCAATTTGAATAATCTAATCGTAACACCGCCAAAACCAAAGCGAAAAATAGGTTTTAACCCGGATTAAGAACGGCGGCAAAATTGGCATATTCCGGAGACATTGCCTGACACTCAGTGCGCTACTGCGGTTATTCTAAAATAGGCATTTCACCGCTGGCAATAAATTGTAAAACTCCAAGAAGGTCCTCTCCTCCTTTGTCAAATTTCATTCCGAGAATGTGTCCGTCCCATGTATAATCCTTATCAGATATTATACGGATTTTTGTTAATGTATTGTTTACAGCCGTTTTTTCTTGTTGTGTCAAGTTTTCAAACTGATTCTTAATTTGAGTAACAGCGGCAGCCATTTGCTGGTCTGTAATACTTGCGTCGCCTTTGTAGATTTTGATGCCATTGGGCAATGCGCCGTAATATGTTTCCCACTTTGCATGAAGGTCAACATTGGCGATTACGGTATCGGTTGCAAAGTTCCATTTTGTAGTAAATCCGCTTTCTTTATACCAGCCGTCAAAGTCGCTGTTTGTCTTTGTCATGGCGGGTGGTTCTGTTGCCGTTGTGCCTTTTTCTATGGTTTGTTGTGCGGGTTCGGGTGTTCCGCCGTTGGCGTGGAATGTTACCGTAAAGGTGGGCGGTGGCGGGTTACCGCCGCCATCACTACAACTGATGAGTGCAATCCCGATAATGGCGATGAGTGCCATACGAGCAAAAAATGTCCGTTTTTGTGTCTTTTTCATACAAAACTCCCTTTTAGTTACGGGGTAAAATCACGTTTTAAGACAAAAAGTGTATCTGTTACCCGGTTATTCAATATATAAACTTGCTATTAGCAATATAATCATATACTTAATATAGCAAGTAGTCAACTCATATATTTATAATCAAATTCTGTGTATGAAAGCGGATTTAGAGCCTATTAGGAAAATTCTTGCCGAAAATATCAAAAAATACCGAAAAAACTTTGGATATTCACAGGAAAAGCTGGCAGAGAAAGCCGGTTTGTCAGCTCAAACTTTGAACGATATTGAAGGGTGCAGAAGGTGGGTAAGTGCCAAGACAATAACTAAACTGGCAGAAGCTCTCCATATTGCGGAATATCAGCTTTTAGTACCTGAAAACGGTAAAACTTCTCGTAAATCATCATCATTAAAAAGTCTTATTTCTCTGCAACATGACATTATCAATACCATTAATATCCAATTTGACGAAGCAAAAGATACCGGTAGTTTTTCATAGGCCGCAAAAAAAATGACTGTCACTGTTTCGTAAGGTTTTGCTTTCATTCGTAAATAGCATCAGACACCAATTCATTTTTTTTCCCAACGGAATAATGCAAAATACAACTTTTCACCCTATATATAGTGAGCATAGGAAATATGCTATAATGACCAACACAAACAGGAGAGAAGATTATGGCAGTAGCGGCAAAAAAACGGCCAATACCAACGGGTGAAGGCCTCACGTATGAGAAAGTGTGGGCAATGTTTCAGGAAACGGATCGGAAGATGAAAGAGTATGCTGAACAGTGGGAAAAACAGCATAATGAAACCGAACGGATTGTCGGCAAACTGGGTAACCGGTTTGGCGAACTGGTGGAACATCTGGTAGCTCCCAATATCAAGAAAAAATTCAATGAATTGGGGTTTTGTTTTACCAAATCCGCCATGGATGTTGAAATCTCTGATCCGCACAATCCAAAAACAGATGCCGAAGTGGATATTTTATTGGAGAACGGCGACATTGCGATTGCCGTGGAAGTGAAATCAAAGCCAAATAATAAAGACATAAACGACCATGTGAAGCGGATGGAGATATTGCGCCGCCATGCCGATGACAAGCAGGACAAGCGGCGGTATCAGGGGGCGATAGCCGGAGCGATAATCACCAGGGCGGCACGCGATTACATTTTGAAAAAGGGATTTTATGTGATTGAACAAACCGGCGACACGGTACAGATAAATATTCCTCAGGGCTTCAAAGCCCGCGAGTGGTGAAAAAGTGATTGTCTCCAATCCGAAACTTATTGCTTTGGAACAACTTTGGCTTTTGACCTCTTCCTCTCCGTCTCAGCCGGAGCGGCGGCGGGAGGATGGCTGTCGAATACGGCAAGGGCCGCGTCATGAAAACCGGCGGATACATGGTGCAGAAAGTCGTTCAGTATGTTTGCCACGGAGTCCAGGGTTGTTTTTTTCCGTTTGATGGAGGTAAGGTCTACATCAATGAGCAGACCGGGCTGCAGATGACGCGGATTGACCACCAGATCAAAACGGTAGTATTCCTTTTCCAAGCGGGCAAGACGTTCTTCCATGATGCGCCGCTCGGCGGGGTACAGGAATTCGTACATATTCTTTATCCGCTCATGCATCCGGGCCAGCGCCCGGCGGTATTCACCGCGGCGAATATCGCCGGGGTGACTGTCTTTTTCGATAAGGGTTTCGCCGGAAATTTCGTACGGGGTTTCGCCCTTTTTCCTGATCAGGTCCCGTATGCGGCTTTTGTTCTTTTTGGCAAGGTCTTCAAAGTCGTTGACCTTAAAGACCGATTTGGAATCCTGATAGGACACTTCAATTAAATCCCACAGATGCTGCACATCATTCTCAAAATTTTTGACCTGGGCCTCATAGGTTTTGCAGTCTTCGGCAAGCTGATCCCGGTCCAGGTACCACAGCCGTATCTGATAACGCTCATCGGGCAGACGATCCTCATCATTATCCTCATACTCGCGTATGATCAACTGACGTCCATTGTGCGCGTTCTCAATAAATTGATAACCCATACCCGCGTGGTCAAGCAGCGAAACAAGCAGATTCACCGCCGTAGTAAACCCACGGGTGCGGATAGTTTCGATATCCGCGCTTTTTCTGGCATGTTCGCGTACATTTGCCGGGTTTAAACCGGGAGGAGCAATTTCAGCAAAGAGGCCGGTAATCTGTTCCTCAATCTCCTTATCGGAAGAAGCGTCAACCGCGCGGTCGATGCTTTCCATAATATGCCGGGGGATAAGGTCTTTGATCAGGTATTTGGCCGCCGCATGGCAGTGAAAAACGAGACCGATAAGAAGGGAATCGGGGACATTGATTGAAAGTTTGAGATCGGTTACGGTTTTGGGCCTCTGCGCGTTATCCCTGAAAACGCACTTGACGATTAAGCCGGGGCTCTCCTCGGGGAGAAACGCTCCGGCATCCTGGCGGAGCAGATTATTGGCGTGGGTTTCCAAATCATCAAGGTTCCGGTCCGCGGATTTTTCAATCTCGCCGGTGTTGAATTGTCCGGTTTCGCCTCCGGAACGCAGCAGTTCCGCGATTTCACCGGCGGTATGGTAGATAAAAACCGCGGTCTCATCCTTGTCATCAGAAGCCGTATAGCGGCCGAACAGTTCATGGTAATGCCGGTCAACCGTGTTATACACTTTTTCCTTCAGGCTGCCCTTGCCGTTAAGGCGCTCAAAAACCTCCGGAGATAATTTACCCTTGAGATATTGGAGGATATTACCGGTTTCCTCTTCCAAAATCCGCGTTACCGTAAGTTGTACCGTCTGCGGCGTCACCTGTGGCGAGTCTTCATGTACCGGCGCATCCCGCATACCCGCGGCTGATTTCCGCGTATAAACGGCATTGGGGCGTTTGGGCAAATTAACTGTTCCCATGGGCAGCTCCTTTACCTACAGGGTATCATATTATAGCGGATGTGCATACTGTCGAAAAACTCAGTATATCCGCGTAAAACAACGCGCTCTATGGTATTTTTCGCAAAAAAACAGTATCATCATAGTATGCGCTTGCATGAGATTCCCGTGGAAACAGAAGCATTACAACCCGGCGATATGGCTGAAAAACTGGCAGAATTTATGGGGCGGCATGATTTTTTCATCCTGAGTACCCATGATCCGGCGGACGCGGACGGGTTGGGCGCGCAGATGGTAATGGCCTGTATTCTGCGGGCGAAGGGAAAAAAGTTTCATATTATTAACGCCAGCGCCATACCGAAACATTTTAGATATATGGACCCGCAGGGAATAGTAGAACAGTGGAACAAGGAACAACACGGAGAGTTGATGGAACAGGCCGGACTGATTATGGTGGATACGGCGGACGAGCGTACCATGGGCCATATGAAAGACGTGGTTTGCCGGTCAAAAGAAGTGTTTGTAATTGACCACCATGAACCAAAGCCCCATGCCGCCTTTTCGGGTATTGTCGACTCTTCCTCGGCGTCCACCTGCGAATTGACGGTAGAATTGGCGAAAAACATGGGAATTGTCATTGATCCGCAGGCTGCTTTTGCCGCGTATATCGGCATTGCCTACGATACCGGTTTTTTTGCCTATCCAAAGACGGGGCCGCGGACATTCCGCTCCGCCATGGCGCTTTTTGGGCTGGGCGTAAAACCCAATGAAGTTTACCGGCAGCTTCACGAAAACGCCTCAATAGGGTCGCTGCTCCTGCAAAAAAGGGCCCTTGCCAGCCTGACGCTGCACCACGGAAACAGGGTCGCCGTACAGGTGCTGCGCCTTGAGGATTTTGCCGAAGCGGGCGCGCTGCAGGACGACGCCGAAGGTTTTGTCAATTTCCCCATGAAGGCAAGAGAAGTTGTCGTTTCCCTTATGTTAAAAGAATCGCCTGAGGGAAAGATACGCTGTTCCCTGCGTTCAAAGGGGAATATCAACGTCGCCAAAATCGCCCAGGAATTAAACGGCGGCGGGCACGTTAACGCGTCAGGTTTCAAGAGCGAGTTGGACATTGACCGGACTCTTACACTCGCTCTGGCAAAAATTGCGGAACATCTGGACAAGGCATGAACAACAAACGACTTCCCGTTCTGGTAATTTTTCTTCTCTGCGCCGCCGGAATAGCCGTTTTTTCCTTTTGGCCTTTCAGTGAGGAAAAACCGCAGGAACAACACCGGACCCGCGTCATTGTCCCCAGTACGGCGGATTATATGAATACGGATTCCGCGCTGTCTGAATACACGATTCGCGAGGATAACTACAGCCTCAAAGTCCCCCTTGACGACGGGGAATTTGCCATAACGGAGTTGACGATTGATTTTGACAATGACGGCATAGAGGAACAGATTGTTGTTTACCGAAGTGTAACCGATACGGAAAATCCGGTCTCCCTGACCCTTTTTGGTTACGATGAGCGCAGCAAGGCATACCGGCGTCTGTGGAACATCCCCGTTGCGGCGACAATGCCGGGAACCGTTTCATTGTATACCCAGGACCTGATCGGCGACCGCAGTTTTTGCGTCATTATAACCGGCATGAATATGCAGGGAGAGCATACCATGACGGTCTTCCGTGAAAATCCGCAGGGGGACAAAAAACAGCCTTTTATCACCATTGCCGGAATACAAATAGGCGGTTCCATTACCGTGCAGGAAACAGAACGATCGCTGGCGTATCAGCAGGGTATTGCCAAGGGACAGCCCTTTGTCATTACTACCTATGGGCGTGATAATGAGTCAAATAACATGATGGACAGGGTTGAAATTTCCTACACCTTTAACCCGCTGAAAAGAATCTACGAACAAAGCGCCATAACCCGCGTACCGGGATCGCAGATTGAGCAGCGGCGTTTACGGGAAATTCTGAACGGAGAGCCAAAAGTTTTTGAGGATTTTATTTACGATCTGTGGTACTACATCGCTCCGGATGGAACCATTGACAAAGACCAGTACCTTTATTTTGATCCGGTAAAACGTGAAATTATCTTTTACAGCGATGATATTGAACAGGTTTTTGTCTGGCAGAATTCCAATTCTACCCGCTACGGAATTTATGTTTCCAGCCAAAACATTTCAGTGACAACGCTGCGCCGTTTTTTGGATATAGAAATGGAATCGCTGGACAGCGTGCGCATGAGGGTCTTTGAGGATGTCAAGTTAAAAATCAACCTCAACGCGTCATGGGATGGCTTGTACCGCCGCGCGGGAGCTGTCATACGCGCTCCAACCGAGGAAAAAAACATCCGTCCCTACATTGACGCGGTGTACGACAGCTCTATGGGAAGACTGCGTTTCCGGACCAACGGGGAATACGAATTAAGCTCCTCAGGTTCGCTGACAAAAGGCAGGTACGCCTTTTTCCGGGTTAATAACCAGGAACTTTTGGAACTTCGCCCCGAACAAAGCGGCGCTCAAAGCGGCGGCGCCCAGAGCGGAGCGAAAAAAAATAACGGCGAAAACCGGCTTATCTACAAACTCAGCGCCATGGAAAAAGGCGAAGGTTTGAGCCTGGTACGGGTGCGCCTGGGAGCCGTAGGCATTCATGAGATTCATGAGGCTCCGGTTATCATGACCAAAGCGCAGTGAATCTTAACCGGCTTGCGCAAAAAATGGTTAAAAATGTTTATTTTTACCCGGAATAATTTGATATATTTGTATACTTCATAGTATAATTTTTTTCCGGTAATTTGTTATATTAGAGTAGTGAGGTATAATTGCGCTTCAAAATAATTCCGGCACTATGGTTACTCTGCGCTGTTTTTCCGGTTTTTGCCCGTGATGTGGAAATTCTCCTTGAGGATACCGAACTGGAATTGCCCCTTGAAGGGGCGGTAATCCGCTCGTGGGACGGCAAGCAGTATATCTGCGATGAACATGGCAAGGCCCTGGTTTCCGTGCCGGATGACCGGCGGGTCGTGGTCCAGGCCGCCTATCCGGGCTATGAAAGCGGCAGGCTGGTTATTACGCCGGAAACCAACGCCTATACCCTGGGTCTGCGGCTCTCCGGCGTTATGCAGGGCAAAGAACTGGTAATCGAAGCGTCGCAGCCGGGAGCCAGCGAGACAAAAACCGGACGCAGCGTTGCCCTTTCCGGGCGGGAAATCACCCAGACTGCCGAAATCGGCATCATAGAAGATGTGATGAATTCGGTTAAACTGCTGCCGGGCGTGGGCTACACGGGGCTATTCAACAGCCAACCCAGCATACGGGGCGGCGATCCGGGGGACATGAGCGCATCGCTGGACGGTTTTTATATAATGAACCCCTATTACTGGGGCGGCGGTTTTTCGATTTTCGATCCCCGCATGGTACAGAGCGCCCAGCTGAGTCACGGAGTGTTTTCAACCCGTTACGGCAACACCATCTCCGGCCTTCTGGACGTTACTTCCAAAAAGCCCTCCCCTACCGAAACCGAATTTGAATTGGGCGCCAGCACCAGCGCCGCCAGTTTTAACATGTCGTTTCCCTTTGCGGGCAAAGGCGGCATACTCTTCATGGGCCGTGTTACCTATTACGATCCCATTATTTGGCTGTTTCAACAGGCGGCAAAAACAAATGAAACGCTTGAAGCGGTAAACGCGATACAAACGGCCCCCTATATCAGAAGCGGAACCATTACCGGCAACTACCGTTTTTCCGATAAGCTTGAATTGCAGACAACCGGTTTTTGGGGCATGGACGGTATCGGGGTCAACTATGAAAATTCTGTCCGTACCAGCGATCTTTCCAGCGATTCATCTTTACAATTCGACTACACCAATTACCAGGGTTTTATCACTTCCGCGCTTTCATGGAATCCCCGTAACGATATGCTGTTAAAACTGACCGCCGGAACCGGCTATACCGAAGCGGTCATTGACGGGAACTTACAGGATACTATTCATAACAAAGAATTTAAAGAGACGGACGGAAACCGCGATTGGCATAGCATATTGGTATTATCAAGTAAATTCAAAGATCCCTACGAACTGAAAGACAATATCATTATCAAGGAAAACGACAAAGATTTTAACGCGCAGGGACGCGTTGATTATGATTGGGAAATAAAAGACGGCCTGTTGCTTGCCGCGGGGGTTCAGGAACGGTTCAGCCAATTCACCTCAAAAGGCGCAATGAAAATAGCTATCGCAATGCCGCTGAACGATCTTAATCTTGATCCCGCTATACAGGAGAGACTGCTTAATGAGATGGGTATTCCTCCGGACCAGCACGCAGAAATTGCAAAGTATATGCGGGTAAGATTTCCCCAGGAATTCAACCCCGACGCGAAGAACCGCATGTTCACCACATCAGGTTACGGCCTTGCCGAGTACCATACGCCGGGGAGCCGGTTCGGCGCGGAACTCGGCCTGCGTGTCGATCATTTTTATCTGATTGGCAAGGATGATTTTTCCCTTTCATCAAAACCCGCGCTGAATCCCCGTCTCAACGTGGACTTTAACGTATTCAAAAATAAAGGGATAGTACATTCACTTGATCTCAGCGCCGGAACCGGACTGTTTTCATCGGTAAATAACACGGTTTCCTACGCGGAAAAAAAATACAATCTGGACGAGATAAAGCCGAACCGTTCCTGGACTTCCGTTACGGGCGCTAAACTGGAATTTCCCGAGGGCTTAAGTTTCAATATCGAAGGCTATTATAAGTACATATTTGACCGCGCCTATATTCCCATACACTTCGGCATTGACAATATTGACGTACAGCCGCAATTCGACGGCGAAGGCAGGGCCTGGGGTATTGATGTGATGCTGCAGAAATTACAATCCCGTTTTTGGGATGGCTGGATTTCTTATTCTTTCAGTTGGGCAAAATACCGCGACCCCAATTCAGGAAATTCCACTATGGGCATTTCGGGCGGAATGCAGGGAGATGACTGGTACTTTCCCTTATACCACCGTTTTCACAATCTGAATCTCATTTTTAATGTCAAGCCCGCGCCCCGCTTTAATATTTACACCCGTTTCGGCTTCGCCTCGGGCGCGCAGATTCCGAAGCGCGTCGGCAACGGACCCATAAGTTATCCGGTATATGTCAGCGACGGTTATTTTATCGAAAAATACGAATGGCCTGTCGTACAGGATGAAAAAAACCGTACCACGCCGTCGATACCCATGGATTTTAAATTTTCCATCTTTGGAAAAAATGAAAAAGGGATGGGAAAGGCCCGTTATGAGATGTATTTCGCCATAGAAAATGTCCTTTCGCTGTTGTATACCCCGCAGGGAAACACCCGTTTCAACCAGAATACCGGTGAAATAGATAACGGCAGCGATACCGCGTCGTATGAAATACCCATTCCGATACCGTCGGTTGGGTTTAAGTATACTTACTAGAAAAGGAAAGTAAAGATGAACGGTGCGCGTAACGTAAAATTCTATCCCGCGGTTTTGTGCATTATACCTTTGCTGCTCGGAAACTGCGTTTCTCTGGTAGAAAAAACAGGCCGGGCCCTGGACGGTTCCGCGTTTACCGAAAAACAGGCCGCCATGTACCGGACAGCGCGCGGCGCCGGCGGAACAATGGAAATCCGGGAAATGCGGAACAAGGCCGGAGAATCTTCGGTTGTGATTACGCTGGAACAATTTCCCGCCATGAAGATACGGGGGGCGGCGCCGGACAATAAAGGGGAATTTCAGCTTATAGCGCTGGATTATCGGGGGGGCAATGTTCACGGCTGGAATGAATACCAGCTGGACCTTGCCGGATCGGGAAATCTTGTGTTAGGTGAAACTACGGCAAAGCTTTCCGTTCCTGATGAAATCCATACCATCGGTATATCGTCGGGCCGCATACGGCGCTACGACACCCGCATTACCGGAACCGATGCCCTGTCCAGCCTGCGTAACCGTTATGAGCGTATTCTTGCCCTTGCCAAATGGCTGAACGACCGTGAAAATCCGCCGTCATTCAGCAGCCAGGAAACATTTGAAGAATACTGGGAACCGGTTCTGTTTCCCGAAACGGTTTCAAAAAGGAAAAGGCCCGCGGACTGGCGGCGGGAAAATGACCAATGGGTCAGGGCTGAATATATACGCTGGAACACAGGCTATACTGAGCGGGTTTTCCCTGAAGCGTTGTGGGGTATCCGCAATTCCGGCACCATGCTGCGGGACTGGGAAGAAGCCGTTGAATGGATATACATTGAATACGAATGGAACCGTATATGGGAATCGCTTGCGCGGGAAACGCTTTTTGACAGAAAGAAATAAATGACTTAATTGAATTCACCGTTCAGGAACCGCTTAAATATACAATCGCGTTTTTGAACAGCAATTTTTCTTTTTCCGCCCGGGACAGTCCGGCAGGCAGTTCTTTTTCGGCGCGGTCAATGGCCCCGGCCGCGGCCCGCCTTTCGTAGCCCATTTCGGCTAACGCCTCGATTAAATCGCCGTAGGGCGAAGCGGACGGGGAATCCGCGGGTGTATGGACCAGTTTGCCTTTTAACGCCAGAAGCATTTTTTGGGCGGTCTTTTTTCCCAGTCCGGGAACCGCTTCCAGCCGGGCAAGGTCGCCGGCTTCCAGGGCGCGCTCAAGATCTTCCTGCCCTATGCCGCCCATTATTTTCAGCGCCCCCTTGGGGCCGATGCCCTCAACCTTGAGCAGTTCCAGAAAAGTATTACGCCGCGTTTCATCGGCAAAGCCAAACAGCCGCATCTGGTCATCGCGGTGGTACAGCCAGGTAAAAACCCGGCATTCCCCGCCTGAGGACGACAGTTGTTCCATGTCCGTGGCCGGCATGGTAATTTCCCACTCCAGGCCGCCGGTCAGGAGGAACAAAGCCTCGCTGTTTTTCCCGCCGACAATGCCCCGAATACTGTTAAACATGGTTCTAGTATAGCATATTTGTATAATTCAGCCAGAGGGGGCGCTGCGGGGTATGAGAGAAGAAGAATTTTTACCACGGAGTACTGCTGTCCTGCGGACAGCTTGGAGTTTCACGGAGGAAGAAGATTTTCGTACTAAAACTCCGTGGTACTCCGTGGTTATATTCTTCTTAAGTTAAGATGTATGGAGTCTCCGCCTGTACTGAGCAATATGCCGCCGGCGCATACGGTTAGGGGCGCAACAAGGAGCAAGCCGAAACAGCCAACCAGAGTATGTACCACCTCTGAGGAAACCCAGACCATGTTAATGACGTTTTCCAGGGGAACGCCTTGGGCGATGAAGGTCATGATCATGGCGGTATATTCGGCGGAATAGGCGAGCAGCAGGGTCGTGGACATGGTTCCGGCGGCCTGGCGCGCTACGGTAAAGCCGGAACGCATAAGAGCCGCACGGGTAAGGGCGGGCTGCTGTTTTTTGATTTCGTCCATGGCGGCGGCAACGTCCATCGCCAGATCCATCATCGCGCCGGAAGCGGCGATAAAAATCCCCGCGATAAATAAATGCGCCAGATTAAGGTGGCCGTAACCCGAAAAAAGCAGGGCCTCCGTAAAGGGGCGTACCGCGCCGTGAATCTTAAACCAGCCGGTAAAAGCAAAAGCCAGTACCGCGGTAAAAATAACGCCGCCCGCCGCGCCTAAAAAAGCGACCACGGCCCGGCGGGAAAGCCCAGCCACCAAAAACATAATAACCGCGGTTATTAACAGCGTGATAATCAACGCGCCAAAAATCGGATCCCAGCCGCGCAGAATCATCGGATAGAGAACGCGGACAAGGGCGGCGGCGGAAAAAACAAACGTAATCAGGATTTTGATTCCCATCCAGCCCATGATCAACAGCATGACCAAAATAAAAATCACGCAGAGAAACACCGTCTTTCCGGTACGGTAATGATCGATAATCTGAACGTGGGCAATTTCCCCGTCTTCGGTTAAATTCAGCACCGCGAAGGCAATATCGCCCGCGACAAAAGCCTTGTCCAGTTCCATCTTTCCCATCATGTTATTCGACGAGGAATGAATCTGATTCTTGAAACGCCCGGAGAGTATTTTTACTTCAAGCTGCTGCTCTCCCTGCCTGACCGGGCCGATAATTTTAAGCCGTTCATTGTTTACTTCGACAACGCGCACTTTGGTTCGCATGGCGTTCGCCTGAACCGCGCTTCCCTTAAACCCGGTAGGAACGGCCAAGATGATAAGTGTCAGCAGTCCCGCAACGATGATAAAAATAGTATCCCTTTTTGACTCCTTGAAATAATGAGGAGTGAGTATATCCAGAATAGTTTTCAATCTATTTTTCATCCCTAAGAAATCTCTCATTAATTCACCATTAAGAATATAACCACGGAGTACACGGAGTTACACGGAGGTTTAAGATATTAGTATCTTAATTCCTCTTCCTCCGTGTAACTCCGTGACTCCCGCCGCGCGCACGGCTGAATAAATTCAGCCTACAATAACTGTAAGCGGTGGCTTTTTTTGTGCGCGGTAACGTGTCGCATTATTCAACAGTAACGCCGCTTAACGCGGCGCTATTTTTCGGTTACCGTGGTGAAATTCTTCTTCAATTTACCTTCAAATTCATCACGCTGGCGAGCTTGCGGAATATATCCGTATTATCATAATAGCCGCCAAAAATTTCCTGATGTACGCCGCTGGCAAAAGTGGGAACCGGCACGCCGGTATGGGCGTAACTGGTCCAGCCGATGCCCGCGGTCTGGTTCATCATCTGGGTCAGTTTGACCGTCAGCGGCTCATAACCGCCGTAGAGCAGATATTTATCCTCGGCAAAGGAACGGACTTGCTCATTGCCCATTGAACGCTGAAAGGCAAATTCGATTTGCTCTTTCTGGAAAGCGGACAGGGCATTAAAATCAATGCCGAAAGATTCTTTTATCGCCGGTAAAAGGTCGGCAAGTTTGGCCTGTGCCACGGGAGTCTTTGCCTTGTAGGGCTTCAGCACTTCATCGTCAAAGGCGACATACGATCGTTTCTGTAACGCGACTTTGTCAAAAAAAGTATCGTACTGGGTTCCGGCAAAACCGATGGTCAGGCCGCCGGTCTCATGATCGCCGGTTACCACGATAAGGGTTTCTTTGGGATGCTTCGCGGCAAAGTCAAGCGCGACGCGAATGGCGGCGTCCAAAGCAAGCACATCGTGAATGGTCGCCCCCGCGTCATTGGCATGGCAGGCCCAGTCAACCTTCCCGCCTTCAACCATCAGGAAGAAACCTTGGGGGTTGTCCAAAAGCTCAATCCCCTTTTTGGTAAAATCGGCAAGGGAAAGCTCGTCCGGCTTGCGGTCAATCTCGTACTGCATCGCGCCGTCATCCTGCAGCCGGGGGCTGATGGCGATCACTTTCCCGCCGCCGGGTTTGAGCTTGTTAAATCCGTCTTTGGTATCAACGTAGGTAAAACCATTGGATTTGGCGATTTCAACCGCGTCCTGCTGATCATTATTTTTTCCGGCCCTCTGAAGCAGGGAACCGCCGCCGTAATACTCAAAATTACTTTTTGCGAGCTGCACGGCAATGTCGTAATAATTACTGCGCGAGGCGGCCTGCGCGTAAAACGACGCCGGCGTGGCGTGGTTCAGCGTTACCGATGACACTATGCCGACTTTCATTCCCGCCTCGCGGATGTATTCGGTAATGGGCTTAAACTTCTTCGTCTTGCCGGCATCCATGTTGATAACGCCGCTCAAGGTCTTGTTGCCGCTCGCAATCGCCGTTCCCGCCGACGCGGAATCGGTGATAAAGGTTCCCGCGTCATAGGTGGTGGTCAGTCCCGTGACCGGAAACTGACTAAAACCCAGGCGCGTAATGCTTATATCTTTTGACGAACGGGCGGTGGCAAACACCTCGGCGGAACTGACCTGCGGCATTGCCATACCGTCCCCGATAAACAGGAACACATACTTTGCCTGTCCCTTCCCGGCAACCGAATCATTGCGCGCGTTCCCGTCCGCGCCGCCTTTCGCAAACAGCGGCTGGAACGCAAGCGCCAGCATACATACCAAAATTGCAATTCTGTTATTCATACAAACACTCCTTGATATTGGTTGACCGCACATTACGCGCAAAATGTGAGGATTTTGTTTAATAAGTATAAAAATGTCGTGAAAAAGGAAGAGGGAAGAATTTAACCACGGAGGACACGGAGTTACACGGAGTTTTGGTACGAAAACCATCTTTTTCTCTGTGAAACTCCAAGCTGTCCGGAGGACAGCAGTACTCCGTGGTTAAATTCTTCCTGGACAGCCCCCATTGCTTATAGAGAGTAAGTGAATACCGGGGTTTTGGCAATTTCAAAATGCCATGAAATATTATCATGGATAATGATAATATTGGCTTCAACATAAGCCGGATAATCGCCGCTTACCACGCCTGTTTCTTTTAAATGTTCCCTAAAATTCGGTTCAAAGTTCCAGGATAAATTGTCAGTTCTATCGGAAGCAATTGCCGGCCAACAATCATCTGTTAAAACGATAATGCTGTAGGACATTTTTTTGAGTTCAAACTGAACATCTGATGTGAACGCAGGGGCGCTCGATAATGCAACGCCTGTATGGGTACTATTGAGATCAAGGCTTATATCTCTATTAAGATATATCCCCTCATCCGCAATACATTTGGTGGTTATGCTTGATTCCAAAACATTTTCATTATTGATCAATAAAGCCGTGATAATGTATCTATGTCCAGATTGAACAAAAGGAAAAATAACCGTACTGGTCTGGTTCACCTGTTCTATTGTACTTATACTAAACACCTCACACATATCGTGTATATAATTGAAACTGGTAAGCGGTTCGATATTATCCCAATCAGGCTCATCGCCGCCCCAATCTCTAAAAACAACCCTTATGTCTTTTGTTTCCGGTGGAACATTGGATAGTGTTACAAGTATACCCTCCGGCACTGTTTCGGCGGATATATTAACATCTGCCATACCGGTAATACGATTTTTACCAGTAGCACAGCCAAAAGTAACCAGAGCGAAGCCCAAAATTAAGGAGATTGCGAACATAGTTCGTTTCCTTAAAGCCTTAAAATGCCGCATTGTTTTTCCTCCTAAACGCGAAACTTATTTTACTATAGGTTAATTCAAATGATAAAAATGAACATTTTTTATCATATTTTCTTATAAAGCCAAACAGAGTATGAGTCCACTTCCTCGTTTTCAACATTATATTTAATCTCTTTCGTCAAGTTCCCATTGGAGTCATACTCTTTATCAGATTTATAGTTCAATTTACCATTCGCGTCATATTCGATTGTTTTTGTATGGTTTCCGTTGGAGTCGTATTCGTATTTAGCGTTAACCTCCCATTCCCCATTCGCGTCATAGACGATTATTA
>Ga0268262_10003329_pt1 | contig 17529 bp, 16 predicted proteins | sample TergutNc150P3_FD_190354 | JGI IMG/M metagenome (GOLD analysis project Ga0268262, IMG submission 190354) | Nasutitermes corniger P3 segment gut microbial community from laboratory colony in Florida, USA - Nc150 P3 (SPAdes) (version 2) | ecosystem: Host-associated > Arthropoda: Insects >...
TTATCCCCGGAATATTGATCTTGTCGCGCTTAAAATCGATAATGCGGATAAAACGCTTGTTCCCGCCGCCGCGATGGCGCACCGTTATGACGCCCCTGTTGTTGCGGCCGTTCGTCCTGCTCTTGGCTACCAAGAGCGGCTTGTGGGGTTCATCGGTCGTGATCTGGTCAAAGACGGTAGTCGTCTTGTACCGGAGCGTAGGCGTCAAGGGCCTGTACTTTTTTAATGCCATAACAAAACTCGCCTTTTTTTTAATAGACTTGAGAAAGCCGCCGGCTTACCCAGTATCTATACGTTTTGCGGACGGCCTGATTACCGCCCATAACTACGTTTTCGATCTATAACTACACTTCGCCGAACTTTTCTATATTCTGCCCCGCCTTGATCTTGACGATGGCCTTCTTTTTGTCGCTCCTATAACCTACGCTGCGGCCGGTGCGCTTCTTCTTGCCCTTCACCACAATAGTATTGACCGCGACCACGTCGACGCTGAAGAGCTTTTGGACGGCCTCCTTGATATCAGCCTTGCCGGCGCCGAGAGCGACCTCGAAGACGTACTTGTTCTGGTCGGTGCGCAACGCCGTGTTCTTCTCCGTGATGGAGGGGTACTTTATTATAGAATGATATTTGCTCACTTCGCCACCGCCTCGGAAACCTTGGTTATTAGGCCTTCTCCGCCGAAAATGATATTGTCGGAGCTTATTATATCGAGAGCGTTGATCTCCGCCACAGGACGGATGTCGAGGCCCCGAATGTTACGGCTGGATAAATATACATTATTTACGCCGTCATTATCAAGAATTAACAAATTTTTTTTACCGGCAAGATTCATCGCCTCAAGCATACCGGCGATAACCTTGGTTTTAGGCTCGTCGCAAGTGATGGAATCCACGACCGAAATCAAGCCGTCGGTAGCCCTGGACGAAAGCGCCGAGACAAGGGCTAACTTCTTGAGTTTACGGGGGATAACCGTGTAGTAATCACGCGGCGACGGCCCGAAAGCCTTGCCTCCGCGAGCCCACACCGGCGACGTGTTCGACCCCGCGCGGGCGCGGCCCGTGCCCTTCTGCCGCCACGGCTTCTTGCCGCCGCCGGAGACCTCGCCGCGCCCCTTGGTCTTGGCCGTGCCCTGGCGAAGGTTCGCCTGGTACGACTTTATGACCTGGTGAAGGAGGCTCTCATTGACCTCCGCGGCAAAGACGGAATCGGGGAGATCTACCTCTCCGATAGCGGCGCCGGATTGCTGATACAGTTTTGCTTTCATTACTAAGTCGTCCTTAAAGTCAAAGTCAAAAATTATCAACCACGAACCACACAAACCATCACGAACAACCCCATCTTATCAATAACGATAAAAACACGACCTATTACTTCTCAATAAACTTCCTCAAATAAACGATTCCTGTACGGCAACCGGGAACAGCTCCTTTGACAAACACAAGGCCGGCCTCTTTATCAATACCTATTACTTCTAATCTACGCGTCGTTACCTGTTCGGCTCCCATGTGGCCGGACATCTTCAGGCCGGGGGGAACGCGCGCAGGGTATGAACCGGCGCCTGACGAACCGCGTTCGCGGAGGTTCGTGTTACCGTGCGTCTCGCGGCCGCGTTGGAAGTTGTACTTTTTGATCGTGCCGGCATGGCCGCGACCCTTGGACACGCCCGTCACGTTCACGAACTTGACGTTTTCAAAGACCTCCACGCCTATCGACTGGCCGGGCTTGAGCTCCTTGTCGGCGTCGCAGTCGGGCTCGAACTCCTTGAGCACCCTCACGGGGGCGGTGCCAAGCTTCTTGAAGTGCCCCTCCTGCGGCTTCTTGACCTTCCTGGGCGCGATCTCCTCGAAACCGAGCTGAACGGCGTTGTAACCGTCGGTCTCCTCGGTCTTGACCTGCTCGACGACGTTGTTGCCGGCAAGGATGACCGTCACCCCTACCACACGCCCCGTCTCGTTAAAGATCCGCGTCATCCCGACTTTCTTACCTATAAGACCCTGCATAACGCACCTATCTCTTTTTGATGATTTCCGATTAATACGCCTTATATATAAAGTATCAAACCTTTATCTCAACATCAACGCCGGCCGGCAGATCGAGCTTCATCAGCGAGTCGACCGTCTGCGGCGTGGACTCCAATATGTCGATCAGCCTCTTATGAACACGGGTCTCGAACTGCTCGCGCGACTTCTTGTTCACGTGGGGCGAGCGCAAGACCGTGTAGATAGTCTTCTCCGTGGGCAAGGGTATAGGCCCGGAGATACGAGCGCCCGTGCCTTTCGCCGTACGCACTATATCCGACGCGGACTTGTCGAGAATATTGTGGTCAAACGACTTCAACCTGATACGAATTCTTTCACCCGGCATTTTTCCTATACTCCTTATAATATAAAAGTCAAAACATTAAAATCTTTATTAAAATGATACTACAAACGCCCTATCCTCTTCAAAATGCTCTCTTGGACCGCCCTGCCCGCGACCTCGTATTTGTCTAACTGCATCGTATAAGACGCTCTGCCCTGGCTCAGCGATCTTAGCGCGGTCGCGTACCCGAACATCTCGGAGAGCGGGGCGAAGCCGTTCACCGCTTGGACATCCTTACGGGCGTCTATTCCCAGAACCTTCCCGCGCCGGCTGTTGAAGTCGTTTATCACCGACCCCATATACTCGGGCGGCACGACTATTTCCACCGACATCACCGGCTCCAGCACCGCGGGCGACGCTTTCGCGCACGCTTCCTTGAAGGCCATGCTCCCGGCTATCTTAAAACCGATCTCGGTTGAATCGACTTCGCTATATACGGAAGATAATAATTTTACGCTCACTCCCGCAACAGGAAACCCGGAAAGCGCCCCGCCGCCCGCGGCCTCCAACACCCCCTGCCTCACCGCGCCCGCGAAACCCGCCGGCAACGCATCCGCCGACACCCCGTTTATAAACTCCACGCCGGCCGCGGCGTCCATCGGCTCCACACCCAAAGTAATGTGGCCGTGATGGGTCTTGCCGCCAACCAACTGATTGAATTCGTATTCCTGAACCGCCGCCGCCGTTACCGTCTCTTTATAAGACACCTGCGGCTTGCCGACGTGCACGCCGACGTTAAACTCCTTAACCAAACGATCCACCAAAATCTCAACATGAAGCTCCCCCATACCGGAGATAAGCCTCTGCCCCGTCTCGCTGTCAACCCGCACCCTGCAGGTGGGGTCTTCGTCCGCCAACCTCTCGAGCGCCAGATTCAACTTCTCCTCGTCCGCCGTGCTCTTCGGCTCTATCGACCTCGAAAGCACCGGGTCGGGAAAAATCATCTGCTCGAAAATTATCGGAAAATCGGGATCGCAAATCGTGTCGCCGGTGGTCGTGTCCTTCAACCCAACCAAACCGACAATGTCGCCCGCCTCCATACCGTTTTCGGCGTGCCTCTTATTCGAGTGCATCCTGAAAATTCTGGCCGCCTTCTCCTTAGACTTAAGCCTGGGATTGTAGAGCACGCTCTTAAACCCGGCCTTGCCCGAATAAACCCTAGCGTACGCCAACCGCCCTACATGCTGATCCGCCGCGATCTTGAAAACAAGCGCCGAAAAGGGCTGTCTCTCGATCTCGGGCAACCTCTCCTTCGCCTCCAAGGTAACGGGCTCAACCCCCGCGACCGCACCCCTGTCTATAGGGGACGGCAAGTAAGAGATCACCGCGTCCAGCAACTGCTGTATCCCTTTATTCTTAAAGGATGATCCGCAAAGCACCGGGCAAATCTTGTTTTGCAAAACCCCGCGCCTCAAGGCGACCTTTATCAACTCCTCGTCGACCGCGCCGCCGTCCAGCACCTTCGCCATAAGCTCGTCGCTGAAATCGGACGCCGTCTCGAGCATCTCCTCGCGCCGCGACGCCGCCTCTTCGGCGAATCGCGCGGGTATCTCCCCCGCAATCACCTTGGCGCCCAACGTCTCCTCATCGTACCGGTAAGACTTCATGGACACGAGGTCTATAACGCCCTCGAACTTGTCCTCCGACCCCATCGGCATCTGCACCGCGACAGCTTTCATTGAAGAAAACTTGCGCGCCATAGCGCCGACGCAACCGTCGAAATCCGCTCCGATACGGTCCATCTTATTCACATAGGCTATCCGGGGAACGTTATATTTGTCGGCCTGTCTCCAGACAGTCTCCGACTGAGGTTCTACGCCTCCCACGGAATCGAATACCGCAACCGCGCCATCCAAGACTCTCAAAGAACGCTCCACCTCGATCGTGAAATCAACGTGGCCGGGCGTATCTATAATATTGATACGGTGACCGTTCCACAGACACGTGGTGGCCGCGGAGGTAATCGTAATCCCCCGCTCCCTCTCCTGCACCATCCAGTCCATGACCGTATTGCCGTCGTGAACCTCGCCCATACGGTGCAATATACCCGTATAAAACAATATTCGCTCTGTAGTGGTCGTCTTTCCGGCGTCGATATGGGCCATTATGCCGATATTGCGCACATCCGAAAGCTCGATCTTCTTCTCTTGCGGCCCGTTGCTCATAACAAAAACCGCCGTCCGTCCCCGAAATTAATAGCGGAAGTGCGCAAACGCCTTGTTCGCTTCCGCCATCTTGTGGGTGTCTATCTTCTTGCGGACAGCCCCGCCCTCGTTCTTGAACGCCTGAACGAACTCGTTGGCCAGCTTCTCGGCCATGTTCTTCTCCGAACGCTCCCGCGCGTAATTGATGAGCCAGCGGATGGCAAGGGAGGTACGCCTCTCCGGCGACACCTCTATGGGCACCTGATAGTTCGCTCCGCCGATACGGCGGGACTTGACCTCAAGCACCGGCTTCACGTTGTCCACGGCCTTCTTAAAGACCGACAACCCGTCCTGCCCGGCGCGCTGCCCGGCCATCTCGACCGCGCTGTAAAATATATTCTCCGCCAGACGCTTCTTCCCGCTGCGCGTAACGCTGTTTATAAACTGCGTCACAAGCGTGCTGTTGAACCTGGGATCCGCCGTAACCTCGCGCTTTTCCGCGTTTCTTCTTCTAGACATATATATACCCTACTTGGCCTTCGGCCGTTTTACGCCGTACTTTGAACGGCTGCGTTTACGGTTCTGGACGCCCTGCGTATCAAGCGCGCCGCGAATGATGTGGTAGCGCACGCCGGGGACATCCTTGACGCGCCCCCCCCTGATGAGGACGATCGAGTGCTCCTGGAGGTTGTGCCCCTCGCCCGGAATGTAGGCGTTGACCTCCATGTGGTTGGTCAGACGCACACGGGCCACCTTGCGAAGCGCGGAGTTGGGCTTCTTGGGAGTGGTCGTGAACACGCGGGTGCACACGCCGCGGCGCTGCGGACAGCTGTGGAGGGCCGGAGACTTGCTCCGATTCTCCAACTGCTCCCGCCCCTTACGTATTAGTTGACTTATCGTCGGCACCTGAAATCCTCCAAAATATTAAAAATTTTGACAGTGACTAAAAATAATATATGGCGCAAATAAAAATTGCAATTTTTTTTTATTTTTTTTTAAGAACTACCCTAATTCTATGAAATCGTCGTTTTCCGCGTGTTCTTGGATTTCCACCATATCTGTTTCAAGATCCTTAACCTTAAACTTCCTATACATCCTTGATCCTGTACCGGCCGGGATCAGGTTGCCCATTATCAGGTTTTCTTTAAGACCGGTCAGCATGTCCGTCTTGCCCTCCACGGCCGCCTTGGAGAGTACCTTGGTCGTCTCTTGGAAAGAGGCGGCGCTAAGGAACGACTCGGTGGTTAGAGATGCCTTGGTTATACCCAAGAGCAACGGCTTGAAGGTCGCGGGCTCGCCGCCCTCGGACAGCACCTTCTCGTTGGCTTTGCGCAGCTCTTTACGGTCAACCTCATCACCCTCAAGAAAATCCGTATTGCCGAGGCGCTCTATCCTAACCTTACGTAACATCTGCGACACTATGACCTCTACGTGTTTGTCGTTGATCGTGACGCCTTGCAGACGGTAAACCGCCTGTATCTCGTTCAGCATGTACTCCTGAACGGCGTTCTCTCCCATGATCCTCAGGATGTCGTGCGGGTCTATGGCGCCCTCGCACAGGCGGTCGCCGGCTTTCACCCTGTCGCCCTCGTGGACGCGCAGGTGCTTTCCGAGCGGTATGGGGTACTCCCTGACGTCGCCGTGCTCGTTGCTGATCTTGACTTTGCGGTTGCCGCGCTCGGTGTCGCCGAAGGAGACCGCGCCGTCTATCTCGGAGACGACCGCCGGATCCTTGGGGCGGCGCGCCTCGAAGAGCTCGGCCACCCTCGGCAGACCGCCGGTGATGTCGCGGCTCTTGGCGCTCTCGCGCGGCATTTTGGCCAAAATATCGCCGGCCACAACCTTGTCGCCCTCCTTAACCTGTATGTAGCAACCGGTGGGCATGGCCATATTCGCTACGCGCGTCTCGCCGTCGTAGACTTGGATATGCGGCTGCAGCTTCCTGTCGCGGCGGTGCTCGGTCACCACGATGTTGGTCACGCCGGAACGCTCGTCGTATAACTCCTCGAACGTCTCGCCCTCTATAAGGTCGGAATAGCTGACGACGCCGCCCTTAGGAGCTAAAATTACGTTGTTGTACGGATCCCACGTAAATAGGTCCTGACCCTTCGCCACCTTCTCGCCGTCCGTCACCTTAACGAAAGAACCGTAAGGGATATTGTACCTGTAACGCTCCCGCTCGGCGTCGTCCAAGACCATAACCTCGCCGATGCGGTTCATCACCACTTTGCCGGTGCTGTGTTCGACCGTCTCCACGTCCTTGAGCTTGACCACGCCGGCGATCTTCGCGACCTCCTTGGACTGCGCGATGAGGCGCGACGCCGTGCCGCCGATGTGGAACGTGCGCAACGTGAGCTGCGTGCCGGGTTCGCCGATGCTCTGCGCGGCCATGATGCCGACCGCCTCCCCGATATCAACCAACTTGCCCGTGGCAAGATTTCTTCCGTAGCAGTATTGGCAAATCCCGAAATCGGCGTCGCAGGTGAAAACCGACCTGATAAAGACCGACTCTATGCCTGAACTCTCGATCTTATCGGCGAGCTCGCCGTCAATAAGGGTATTGACCGGGCAAATTAGCTCCTCCGTTACGGGATGATAGATATCCTCCTGCGTAACGCGCCCCAAAAGCCGGGCCGAGAGCGTCTCCATAACCTCGTCGCCCTCTTTGAGCGCCTCTATATAAATGCCCTTGGGCGTACCGCAGTCCTCCTCGTAAACCACCACGTCCTGCACGACGTCAACCAAACGTCTTGTAAGATATCCGGCGTCGGCGGTCTTTAACGCCGTATCGGCCAAACCTTTACGCGCTCCGTGCGTGGATATGAAATACTCCAGAACGGTCAACCCGTCCTTAAAGTTCGAGATGATCGGGTTCTCAATAATTTCACCGACAGCGCCGGTGATCTTCTTCTGCGGCTTCTGCATAAGCCCGCGCATACCGGCAAGCTGCTTGATCTGGTCTTTGCTTCCGCGAGCCTGCGAGTCCATCATAATGTATACGGGATTGAACCCGTTCTTATCCCCCGCAAGCCTCTCGTGCATCTTGTCCGCGATTTGGCTCGTGGTATGCGTCCACAAGTCGATGAGCTTGTTGTAACGCTCGCCCTCGGTGATGATACCGCGGTCGTACTGCTTCCTAATGCGCGTCACCTCCTCCTGCGACTTGTCTATGATCTCTTTCTTCTCGTCGGGAATAACGAGGTCTTCCGCCCCGAAAGTTATTCCCGCCCTCGTGGCGTACTCGTAACCCAGCGCCTTGATCTCGTCCAAGAATTTACAAGCCGTCTTTGTGCCGGCGGCGTTGTAGACGCGCTCCACTAACTGCTGCACGCGCTTCTTGTTGAGCAGTTCGTTGACAAACTCGATCTCTTTGGGAACTACGGTATTGAACACGACGCGCCCCGGGGTGGTCTCTATCATTTTCCCGTTGTGGCGCACCTTGATTTTCGCGTGGATGTCAACCTGCTTGTCGGCCATAGCGAGCAACACCTCGTCGGTGTCGCTGAACGCGCGTCCCTGACCCATACGGTCGGGAGACATCTTTGTCAAGTAATATATTCCAAGGACAATGTCCTGCGTGGGCGTCATAACCGGGTGCCCGGACGCGGGACTGAGAAGATTGTTCGCCGAGAGCATCAGGAAACGGCACTCAAGCTGCGACTCCGCCGAGAGCGGCACGTGAACGGCCATCTGGTCGCCGTCGAAGTCGGCGTTGAACGCGGAACACACGAGCGGGTGAAGACGTATCGCCTTACCCTCCACAAGCACCGGGAAAAACGCCTGAATACCCAGCCTATGCAACGTGGGCGCGCGGTTCAGAAGCACGGGGTGATCCTTGATGACCTCCTCCAATATGTCCCAAACCTCGGGGCGCTCCTTCTCCACAAACTTCTTCGCGCTCTTAACCGTTTGCACCAAACCCTTCTCTTCCAACTTCTGTATCACGAACGGCTTGAAAAGCTCAAGCGCCATAAGCTTGGGCAGCCCGCACTGATGTATCTTCAACTCGGGCCCGACGACGATCACGCTACGGCCGGAATAGTCAACGCGCTTACCCAGCAAGTTCTGACGGAAGCGCCCCTGCTTTCCCTTCAACAAATCACTGAGCGATTTCAACGGACGTTTCCCCTCGCCCTTAACTGAGAAAGTCCTGCGCCCGTTATCAAACAACGTATCGACCGCCTCTTGCAACATTCTTTTCTCATTGCGTAAAATGACCTCCGGCGCCTTGATCTCAAGCAGCTTCTTCAAACGGTTGTTCCTATTTATCACGCGGCGGTAAAGATCGTTCAAATCCGAAGTCGCGAAACGCCCGCCCTCAAGCGGCACAAGCGGCCGCAAATCCGGCGGCAAGACCGGCAAGACCTTCAGCACCATGTTCTGCGGGTCGTTCTTAGACCTGTTGAACGCCTCGGCGACGCGCAACCGCTTCAAATGCTCCAAACGGCGCTGCTCGGAAGTCTCGCGCTTAACCAAGTGGCGCAACTCTATCACCAATTTCTCAACCTCGACTTTAGCCAAAAGCTCCAGCACCGCCTGGCCGCCCATCTTCGCGTCGAACTTCTTGCCCTGATCCATAAGCTCGGAGTACTGCTCCTCGGAGAGGAGCTGATCTTTGCGCAGATTCGTGTCGCCCGGATCGATGACAACGTAAGATTCGTAGTAGATGATCCTCTCCAGATTGCTGTTTGTGATGCCGAGCAGATAGCTGATGTGGGAGGGCGTGCTCTTCAGGAACCAAATGTGGACGACCGGCTCGGCAAGCTCTATGTGGCCCATGCGCTCGCGCCGAACCTTGGAGTGCATGACCTCAACCCCGCAACGGTCGCAGACGACGCCGCGGTAGCGGATGCGCTTGTACTTGCCGCAGTTGCACTCCCAGTTGCGGACCGGGCCGAATATCTTTTCGCAGAAGAGACCGTCCTTTTCGGGCTTGAACGAACGGTAGTTTATGGTCTCCGGTTTGGTGACCTCGCCGAAAGACCAACTGCGGATGGTCTCGGGGGAGGCCAAACGGATCGACACCCCGGCGATCTCTTGCGCTTTCTTGTCCAACTGGTTTAGCGTATCTGGCATTTATGGCTCCTAAAAAAAGTCAAAATCAAAGTCAAATTATTAAAGTCAAATTCATTTAAGGGGAGGGCTACGCCCTCCCTGAGCTCCAACCAAAAATGGCTTCGCCATTTTTGTTTTCCGCTACCCACCCTGCGGGGACACCCCGCAACGCCCCGCTAGATACCCCCCCTCTATCAATATCTCCCCCTCAACTAGGGGGAGATACTTTTTATACACATGCGCCGCTTCGCGTCGCGAAGTCAACATCTTCTGACGTTGACGTTTAATCCTATAATCCTTATAATCCTATAAATCCTAATTCAGACATTTTTTACATCTTAATCTCAGTACCCTCGTCATCAATAGTATGGAAGTCAAACGCCAATGCTTTTACTTCTCTGACTAACACTTTGAATGATTCAGGCACACCTGCGGGCGGCGCGTTTTCTCCTTTTACTATCGACTCGTAGATTTTGGAACGGCCGGCTAAGTCGTCGCTCTTTACAGTTAGTATCTGTTGAAGCGTATACGCGGCGCCGTAGGCTTCCAGGGCCCAGACTTCCATTTCTCCGAAGCGCTGGCCGCCGAATTGGGATTTACCGCCCAATGGCTGCTGCGTTACCAATGAGTACGGGCCTATGGAACGGGCGTGTATCTTATCGTCAACAAGGTGGCATAATTTCATCATATATATAGGACCTACGGTAACCTCGTGATCAAACTGCGCCCCCGTTCTTCCGTCGCGTAGCTGGATTTTGCCGCTCTTAGGCAGTTTGGCCTCCTTCAGCAAATCTAAAACGTCCTCGTAGCTCGCGCCGTCGAAGACCGGCGTGGCCACGTTGAAACCCAGCTTCGCGGCGGCCCAGCCCATGTGCGTCTCCAATATCTGTCCCACGTTCATACGCGAAGGGACGCCCAGCGGATTCAGTATGATGTCAACCGGCGTGCCGTCCGGTAAGAAAGGCAGTTCCTCCACGGGCAGTATTTTGGATATGACACCCTTGTTACCGTGGCGTCCGGCCATCTTATCACCCACGGACAACTTGCGCTTCTTGGCTACATAGACCTTGACAAGCTGCAAAACACCGGGCTTCAACTCGTCGCCGCGAAGCACCTTGTCGATCTCTTTCTCCAGCTTGTCTTCCTTCTTGGTGATGAGATCGCTGGCCTTGTAGTATATCTCCTCGGCTTTGGCCGACTTCTCCGGGTCTTGACAGAAACCGTCTTTGAACGATAACGCGGAAAAATCTATCTTGGAAAAGAGCGCCTTGGTCCACTTCTTTCCCGCCCCGACCACAATCTCTCCCGTCTCCGTGTTCACAACGTCATTTGTAACCGTATCGACCAGAATCTCGGCGAGGCGCTCGACCCTCACCTTTTTGATCTCGAGTATCTCCTTCTCCGACTCCTTCTTTAACTCCTCGATGCGCTTCGTGTCCTTCTTCTTAGAACGCTTGTCGCGCTCTTTGCGGAAGTAGACGCGGGTGTCGATAACAACGCCTTTCAACCCCGGCGGCGCTTTGAGCGACGAGTCGCGAACGTCGCCGGCCTTCTCGCCGAAAATCGCCCGCAAAAGCCTCTCTTCTGGAGACAGCTCGGTCTCGCCCTTGGGAGTCACCTTGCCCACGAGTATATCGCCCGGCTCCACCTCCGTGCCGATCCTTATCACGCCGTTTTCATCGAGGTTGCGCACCGCGTCGTCGCTGACGTTGGGGATTTCCCGCGTAAGCTCCTCCGGCCCGCGCTTCGTGTCGCGAACTTCCGTCTCGAAGACCTCTATATGCACCGAAGTGAAAACATCCTCGGCAACGAGCTTTTCAGATATTATAATCGCGTCCTCGAAGTTGTAGCCGCGATAGGGCATGAAAGCCACCATAACGTTTCTGCCAAGGGCTAGCTCGCCCAAACTTGTGGCGTGGCCGTCGGCCAGCACCGTTCCGGCTATGACCTGCTGACCCTCTTTCACGCAAACCTTCTGGTTTATCGCGGTATCCTGATTGGAGCGCTCGAACTTTGTCAGCTCGTATGTATCAAACTCGGTAAGCCCTAGAATATCGTTCGTGTCCCTGCCTGTTTTGCGAATGACGACCTTTGTGGCGTCGACCTTTTCGATGACGCCGGGGTTCTTGGCTATGACCATGCACCCGGAGTCGAACGCGGCGCGCCCCTCAAGCCCCGTCCCGACGAACGGCGCCTGCGTACGCAGAAGCGGCACGGCCTGGCGCTGCATGTTCGATCCCATCAGCGCGCGGTTGGCGTCGTCGTGCTCCAAGAACGGAATGAGCCCCGCCGCTATGCTGACAAGCTGCATGGGCGAGACGTCCATATACGTAACCTCCTGCGGAGACACCACCGGGAAATCGCCCCTGTACCTCGCGAAGAGCATCTTCTCCGTAATCTTGCCGCTCTTGTCCGTGGGCGTGTTCGCCTGGGCTATGATGTAATTGTCCTCTTGGTCCGCCGTCAAATACTCGATCTTTCCCGTGGCCACGCCGTTTTCGATCTTCTGATACGGCGTTTCGATGAACCCGAACTCGTTGACGCGCGCGAAAGTGCTGAGCGACGCGATGAGGCCGATGTTCGGCCCTTCAGGCGTCTCAATCGGGCACAAGCGCCCGTAGTGGGTATGGTGCACGTCGCGAACCTCGAAACCGGCGCGCTCTCTTGTAAGACCGCCGGGGCCTAACGCGCTTACGCGGCGCTTGTGCGTGAGCTCCGAGAGCGGGTTGGTCTGGTCAAGAAACTGCGAGAGCTGGCTCGACCCGAAGAAGGCCTGCACGACGGTGGACACTGTCCGCGCGTTTATCACGTCCTGCGGGGTAACCGTCTCCGTTCCGCCCAAGCTCAAACGCTCCTTGGCCGTCCGCACCATCCTCGTCAAGCCCACGGCGAACTGCGCCGCCAAAAGCTCGCCGACCGAACGGACGCGGCGATTGCCCAAGTGGTCTATATCATCAATAAACCCGACGCCCGAATTCAGCCCTATCATATATTTGAGCGACGCGACGATGTCTTCCGGCGTGAGCGTGGTGACCCCGTCCGGCGGAACAACGCCTAAACGCGTATTTATCCGGTAACGCCCCACGCTGCCGAGATCGTACCGCTTGTTTTCGAAGAACGCGTTCTTGACGAGGTTGCGGGCGGTCTCCACGTTCGGAGGGTCGCCCAAACGCATTGTAGCGTAAATGAGAAAGAGGGCGTCGTCCTCGCACTTCGTCTCGTCCTTCTTAAGGGTCTCCATGATGATTCTGTTTTCGTCGCTCGTCAGATCGCCCTTGAGTATCTCCACGTTATGCACGCCGTTCTCCGCGAGCTTCTTTATCTTATCGGCGGTGAGAACTTCGGCGGCGTCTACCACGATCTCGCCTGTTTCCTCATTGGCGACCGTTTTGGCGCAGACGGCGCCCAAGAGCTGCTCGCTCCCCGCCTCAACCTTTACGCGGACGGTGTCGTAGAAGAGCGCCAATATCTGTTCGTTGGTCGAATATCCGAAAGCGCGCAGAAGAACCGTAGCGGGCATCTTTTTCCGCCTGTCGATATTGACGGTGAGCACGTCGTCGCTGTCGAGCAGAATCTCGATCCACGATCCGCGCTGCGGGATAATCCTGGCGGTCAGCATCTTCTTCCCGTTGGGATGCACGATCTCGTCGAAGGTGATGCCGGGCGACCTGTGCAGCTGGCTGACGATCACGCGTTCCGCGCCGTTTATGACGAAGGTGCCGCGCTCGGTCATGAGCGGGATCTCGCCGATATACACTTCGTTTGAAAATTTTTCTTTGAATTTTTTGGACTCGCCGTCCACTTCGTGAACGAGGAGCGACATATCAACCTTGAGGGGAGCCGCGTAGGTCATTCCGCGCTCTTTACACTCCTTGAGGCTGTACTTGGGTATTCCCAGCTTGTACCCGTCGTATTCGAGCTTGAAGTAGCCCTTTATGTCGTCAACCGGAAAGAGGCTCAGAAACGCGCCGTGAAGCCCTTCCTTCTTGCGCAGGCGCGGCGGCGTGTCCGGCTGCAGGAAAGACTCGTAAGACCTGGTCTGTATCTCCAAGAGGTTAGGGAGATCGATGCCGCGTTTGATACGGGAATAACTCTTTCTTTCTATCATCAAATATATCCTTTTTTTCTGAAGTCGTGAACACCGTCCGCGCGCACCGTTTAAGGCAGAGCCAATTCCTAGTACAACGCGGGGGCATTTATAAGACACGCAAAGACACAGAGCCTCCCCGATACCGAAGCGCCCTGTGCCGTTCTTCAAATTCCCGAAAACGCGATGTTTTACTTGATGACGACCTTACCTCCGACCTCTTCGATCTTCTTCTTGATCGACTCGGCCTCATCCTTCTGGCAGCCCTCTTTGATGGGCTTCGGCGCGCCCTCGACCAAGTCCTTAGCCTCTTTCAAGCCCAAGCCGGTGATCTCGCGCACGACTTTGATGACCTTGATCTTCTCCGCGCCGGCGCTGTCGAGGATCGCGTCAAACTCGGTCTTCTCCTCGGCAGGCGCCGCGGCGGCCCCGCCGGCGGCGGGAGCGGCGGCGACGGTCACAGGGGCCGCGGCCTTAACGTCAAACTTCTCTTCGATAGCCTTGATGAGATCGGAGAGCTCTAACACCGTCATGCTTCCGATAGCGGCTACAAATTCATCCTTCGTGAGTGTGGACACAATAAACCTCCATTATGTTTTGTATGTTTGACTAGGATTTGTAGGATTAAAAGGATTTTTAGGATTAAAACCTCTATCCTTTAATTCATTATCTTTTTAATCCTGTCAATCTTGTTAACCTTATTAATTATATACTGCAATATTACGCTTCCTTCTTCTCCCTTACCGCGTCTAAAGTTCTGACGAATTTTGTCAGTATGCCGTTTAAGACGCCGGCCATGTTGCCTATCGGCGCTTTGAAAACTCCTAGCAATTGGGCTAGTAAGACTTCGCGGCTGGGCAGGTCGGCGAGTTTCTCCGTTTGCGTTCCCGAGAACAAAGTGCCATCGACGTAGGCGGCCCTGACGTCCAGAAGGTCTTTCAGGTCCTTGCGGAAATCGCGCAGGACTTTGGCTGGCACGGCGCCGTCTTTGGGGGTTATGGCTATCGCCGTAGGGCCCTTGAAGAACGGGGTCAGGGTATCTATGCCCACCCGCTTGCAGGCCTCTTTGGCCAGCGTGTTCTTCACCACTATGTAACGGATGCCGCCTTTACGCAATTCGGTGCGCAAACGCGTTACCACCTCGACCGTAATCTTGTTGTTGTCGGTAACGTATATGCCCTTGGCACTACGGAAAGCCTGCTCCAACTCCTCGATTACCGCCGTTCTCTCTGCACGTGTTGACATTTTTTGATACCTTTTATTTTATGATTAGGCTTCGACTCCGCTCAGCCGCCTAACAACCCGAAAGATCACTGAGCGAAGTCGAAGTGACCTGACGCTAGATTTCCAAATCATCAATACTACTTCAAATCATTCAAATTAATTTTCAATCCCTGACCCATCGTACTAGTAAGAGAGACTTTTTTAAGATACTGACCCTTGGCGGAAGCCGGTTTGGCTTTGACTACGGCGTCCATCAGCGCGTGGGCGTTTTCGAAAAGTTTCTGGCTGTCGAACGATAGTTTGCCGAGCGGCGCGTGGATGATCGCCCCTTTCTCAACGCGAAATTCCACTTTACCCTTTTTCAACTCCCTGACCGCTTTGCCGACGTCAGCCGTAACTGTTCCTACTTTGGGGTTGGGCATCAATCCTCTTGTACCGAGTATCTTACCGAGTTTACCAACCACCTTCATCATATCCGGCGTGGCGACCACGGCGTCGAACTCAAGCCAGCCGTCCTTGATCTTATCGGCCAAGTCTTCGCCGCCGACGTAATCCGCCCCGGCCTCTTTAGCCTCCGGTTCTTTATCGCCCTGCGCGAAGACAAGGACGCGTACGCTCTTGCCCAGACCGTGGGGAAGAACAGCGGCGCCGCGTACGGCTTGGTCGCTCTTGCGCGGGTCGACACCCAAACGGATGGCGATCTCAACCGTCTCGTCAAACTTCACCGTCGAATTGGCCTTCAAAAAGTCGAGCGCCTCGATCGCGCCGTACTCTTTCAGCTTATCCACCTTCTCGTATACGGCATTGTACTTTTTACCGTGTTTCATCGGTACCACCTCATCCTGTTCTTGTTCTCTTTTATGGACTGATAAGTCAAATAATAAAAATCAATATCTACTCTACGTTGACGCCCATGCTTCGGGCTGTTCCGGCTATTATGTTCATCGCGGCGTCCACGCTCGCGGCGTTCAGGTCGGCGAGTTTCATCTCGGCGATCTTTTTTAGCTGGGCTTTGGTCAGCGTGCCGATCTTCTCTTTGTTCGGGACGCCGGAACCCTTGTCTTTCCCCAATTCTTTCATGATCAGCACCGCCGCCGGAGGCGTCTTGGTGATGAAGGTGAACGACTTGTCGGAGTAGACCGTGATAACCACGGGAATAGTCATCCCCGCGGAGTCCTTTGTTTTGGCGTTGAACGCCTTGCAGAACTCCATTATGTTCACGCCTTGCTGACCCAGCGCGGGACCTACGGGGGGAGCCGGCGTCGCCGCGCCGCCCGTGATCTGCAACTTTACCTGACCCACAACTTTCTTAGCCACTTTTCAACCACTCCTTATTCGTTTTTTCAGCTTATTGGAGCAACATGTATAAAATCGACCTCGACCGGCGTAGAGCGGCCGAAGACGCTGACCATCACCATTACCTTGCCCTTTTCGGGCGACACTTTGTCCACAACGCCGTCGAAATCCTTAAACGGCCCCTCTTTGATCTTGACGGCGTCGCCGACCTCGAAAGGCACCTCGGAGACCTGCTGGCGCGGGCCCTTCTCCAGCGCCTGGCCCAAAATCCTCCTCGCCTCGTCGTCGCGGATAGCCTGAGGCTTATCCCCGCCCACAAACCCCGTGACGCCGGCGATCTCGCGCACGACGTGCATGGTTTCCCGCGTCATCTCCATCTCTACGAGCACGTAAGAGGGGAAAAACTTCCGCGTGGTCTTTATTTTCTTTCCGTCTTTAACCTGCACCACGTCTTGGGTGGGCATCAGAACGTTCTTTATCATCTCGCCGTAATCGCCGGACGCGATAATCCCGGTCAGGTAGTCAAATACCTTTGTCTCCTGCCCCGAGTACGTGTGCACGACATACCATTTAGCCGCCATCCGCCACCCCTACCGCGCCCGCAAAAAGAGACCGACTGCCGCCTGCAGCCCCTGGTCGCAGGCGAACACGTAAATCGACACCGCCAAGCTCAAAACGATAACAAGCACGGTCGCGGCGGAGACCTCGGCTTTGGTCGGCCAGTTGACTTTGGCTACCTCGGCTTTGACGTCCCGAAAGTATTGCATAATCTTTCCCATCATAATCAACACCGTCCTATCCTTGCTTAAACCCATACTATACTTAACTTATCAATCCCATCTATCTCAACAGGTCCGGAGGGACTCGAACCCCCAGCAGGCGGTTTTGGAGACCGCTACTCTACCAGTTGAGCTACGGACCTATTATTTTCGTTCTTTTATGACTACTTGCACTCCTTGTGGGGGGTGCGCTTCCGCTCGAACGGGCAGAACTTTATGAACTCTACGCGAGCGGAATGCTTGCGCTTGTTCTTGGTCGTTTCGTAGTTGCGCTGTTTGCACGATGTGCATTCTAGTGTGATTCTTTCTCTGGGCATGATGATCGTCCTATCTTTTTTTAAAGTCAAAATCAAATAATTAAAGTCAAAATCAAATTCATTTAAGGGGAGGGCTGCGCCCTCCCTACGCTCCAACCAAAAATTGGCTTCGCCAATTTTTGTTTTCCGCTACCCACCCTGCGGGGACACCCCGCAACGCCCCGCTAGATACCCCCCCACTTTCAATGTCTCCCCCTCAAATAGGGGGAGACACTTTTTATAAACAAGCGCCGCTTCGCGTCGCAACGTCAAAAGAATAGTCGTTG
>Ga0268262_10003330_pt1 | contig 17526 bp, 16 predicted proteins | sample TergutNc150P3_FD_190354 | JGI IMG/M metagenome (GOLD analysis project Ga0268262, IMG submission 190354) | Nasutitermes corniger P3 segment gut microbial community from laboratory colony in Florida, USA - Nc150 P3 (SPAdes) (version 2) | ecosystem: Host-associated > Arthropoda: Insects >...
AGATTGTTTACGTGTTACTCACCCGTTCGCCGCTTTCACTAGAGTTGCCCCTAGATCACGCACGACTTGCATGTATTAGGCACGCCGCCAGCGTTCGTTCTGAGCCAGGATCAAACTCTCCGTTAATTAAGAGTTGATTTTTAGCTCTTACTTAAATTACTGACTTCTCAGGCATCTGTCGACACATCCTATATATATAGAATGACGACTTCTGCCCGGAATTACTCAAAAAAATGTTCTGAGAACCCGTATCACACATCGATGTTTTCAAAGAGCGGATTTTTTTGACTCTGTCTGGTACGTACTTACGTGACTTTTGTTACGCAGTTTACTGAACCGTGCTCGCAGGCATATCTGCCGTAGCTCTACAAATATACTACATTTGTTTCCACAATGCAAGCTTTTTTTTCACTTTTTTTCACTTTTTTCAAAAACCGCGTTTTTGACGGAATTTAAGGGGTTAATCAAACAGATTTTCGATCTTCCCCGCAATGAATTCCTCCCACGGCATCCCGTCCTTGCCCAAAATCAGCGTCATGGCCTCCGGAAAGTGTTCTTTGAACTTGCCGAAGCCCTTGAACCGACCTCTCCCCGCCCCGCTCTTCACCTCTATTCCGAGCATCTTGCCGTTGTATTCAAATATAAAGTCGACCTCGTAGGTATTGCGCCCCTCCGTCTGCCTCCAATACCCGATTTGGCAGTTCCGGAGCCGCGACTTCTCCGCGATCAGATGCGCCCCGACGGCGCTCTCCACGAATCTGCCCCATACCGGGCAATCCGCAACGATTTCCGGGTACGAGTACGGTTGCAGAGCGCAGAACAGCGACTGGTTGTGCACTTGGAATTTAGGAATCGACCGCTTTTGGACTATACTCTTTTCCGAATGTTTCTGGAGGCCGCTGACAATGCCCGCTTCGTCAAGAAGTTGGATATAGTGCGAAAGCGTCGTAGTATTCCCCGAATCGTCGAGTCCGCCCATGATCTTGTTGAAGGAGACGATTTGCGAACTGTAGGAGATGCCGACGTTCGTCAATTGCCTGAGCAGCGCGGGTTTGTTCACCTGCGTCAGCTGCAAAATATCTTTGCTTACGACAGACTCTATTATTGAGTCGTGAATGTACTCCTTGAACCTTATTTCGTCGCCGACAAACGCAACCGCCCCCGGATATGCGCCGAAGTAAGCGTACTGCTCGGGAGTAAATCCGAAAACATCCCGCATTTCGCTGTACGACCAGTGCCCGAGGACATTCAGTTCGAACCGCCCGAAAAGCGATTCGGACAGCCCTTGTTTGATTAGAAGCCGCGAGGAACCGAGAATAATCAACTTTATATTGATACCGTTAAACCTATCGGAGTCCCAATTTTTTTTGACGAACTCGCTCCAATTGTCTATCTTCTGGATTTCATCGATAACAAGCAACGCCTCGCCTGCTTGGGTAAGCTTCATACTTCTCCGCAACGCCTCCCAAACGCCGTCTATCCAATCCCCGCCGCCCACGTTAATCGCGGCGTCGGTCGTGTGATATTGCGACATTATCTTGGTTTTGGATAGAATTTGCTTGCATAAGGTGGTCTTCCCGACCTGCCTTGGGCCTGCAACCACCTGTATCAGGGGTCTTTTTTCCTCTATCCGGTCCAATAGCTGTTTGACCAGATACCTTGAATTTGCGGAATTTTCGCTCATTTAGCCCTCCTTTTATCATATTATGGCTTTTATTTAACGTATTGGTGATTTTTACTCAATATAATGATAATCTTTATCTGATTAAATGATATTGTTTACTTAATGTTATGGTAACTATTACTCAATATAATATATTTTACACTAAAAAGCAACATAAAATTGATTTTTCGTGCAATTTTATTCAGCATAGCGGTGACTTTTGCTTATTACTAAGATGATTTTTACTCAATATAGAGGTAATATTTACTCGATTTATTGATAATTTCTAATCAATTATACTGTATTCTTTATCCTGCGTGATGATGATTTTAACTCAATTCAATGGTAACATTTACTCCGTGGATTGGTAACTATCACTCATTGCGACCAACAATCTCTTAGCCTCCTCAAAATCATAGCACTTGAACGCCGTCCGAACATCCTTCAGCCTCCCGTTCACTTCCTCACCATAATCATACCCCATCACAGCCTCAACCGCCTTCACCCCGCTGTCCCCGTCGTACGCCTCCGCGCATTCCATAGCGGCTTTCAGCTTCTCTTTCAATAACGCGCCGTCGCCTTTGGACTTCGCTTGGGTTGACGTTTTGTTATTGTCCGGGTTGCAGATAGGCGACAGTTTATCTAGCAAATCGCCGAGCTGTTCTATGAAACCGGGGGCGATCTCGGCGCAACGTTCCTTATCCCCCGCCTTTCCGGCCTTTTCCAGCTCCAAGGCGGTCTCCGCCAGACCCATCGCGCCTATGGTTAAGAGGGAAGTCTTCATCCCGTGAGCCAATATCGCGAAGTTTTGCATGTCGCCGGCAGCTAAATGCTCCGACAGCGCCTTGCACTCGCGCGGCGTTTTGCCGCAGAAGATCTCCAGCGTCTCGCGGTACATATCCTCCATGCCGGCCACGCGGCTTTTGCCCACCTCCGCGTTTATGCCGCCCACCTTGCCCAGCTCCTCCCAGAAGCCGCCGCCGATGCCGGCCGGCTCCCCTATCAGGCACAGCGCGTCTTTGAGAGCGCCGCCGATCTTTTCTATGGGTATCCACCTCCTGAGCATCTCCGAGAGTTTGTCCAGCTCTATCGGCTTGGGCATATAGTCGTCCAATCCGCTCGACAAAAATATCTCTTGCACACCGCGTGTCGCGTTCGCCGTCAAAGCGATTATCGGCAGCTTGAAATACTTGCCGCCCAAAGCCCTGATTTTGGCGGTGGCCTGTATGCCGTTCATGTCTGGCATCATGTGATCCATGAACACCATATCGTACGCGGTCTTCTGAACGGCGATAACCGCCTCCTGACCCGACGAGACCATGTCCGCGACAATGCCGTACAACCCCAGCAGCCTGTAGGCGACCTTCAGGTTCAGGTTGTTGTCGTCTACCACAAGCACCTTCGCGTCGGGCGCGCTGAAGGGTATCTTGCCGCCCTTGACATTCGGGCGCACGATCTTGCTCTCGTCTCCCGCGACCGCCGGGATAACTATGGTGAACGTCGTGCCGACTCCCAACTCGCTCTCCACATCAATGGCGCCGCCCATCATCTCCACGAAAGTCTTGCTGATCGAGAGACCCAGACCCGTTCCCGTCATGTCGCGGTTCTTGACGGAGTCGGCGCGCATAAATAGGGAGAACAGGTTCTTCAGGTCGTCGGGCTTGATCCCTATGCCGGTATCGGAGACTTCGAAAGTAAGTTTGGCACCCTCCGCCGCGACCCTCAAACGGACCGTTCCGCTGTTCGTGAAGTTGACGGCGTTGGCGCAGAGGTTTATGAGCACCTGCCGCAGCCTCACGTCGTCGCCGTAGAGACAGCGCGGCAGGCCGCCCTTGCCCTCGCCGTACTCGAAGTTGAGATTTTTCTTACGCGCCATGAACCTGAACATGGATACGAGGTTCGCCATCATCTCCTGGAAGTCGTAGTCTATAGGGTTAAGCTCCAGCCTTCCGGCCTCTATCTTTGAGAAGTCGAGAATGTCGTTGATGATAGACAGGAGCGAGTGCGAGGCTATGCTTATATCCTTAACGTAATTGCGCTGGCGGCTGTGGAGCGACTCCAAAGACAATAACTCCGACATGCCGATAATGGCGTTCAGCGGCGTGCGGATTTCGTGCGATACGTTCGCTATGAACTGGCTCTTCACCTTGGAGGCCTCGACCGCCCGCGCCTCCGCCGCCTTGTGCGCCGTGATGTCGCGGGCTATGCCCACAAGCCCCGAAAGCGCCCCGTCTTGATAGAGTGGCATCTTTATGACGTCCAGAAACATCTTAACCCCGTCGTGCGCCGTAGCCCACTCCTGCACCGCCAAGGTTTTTCGCTCCCGCAGCACCTTGATGTTCATCTCGTTGAAATAGGCGGCCATCGCTTTCTTGTCGGCGAACACGTAATCGTTCGTCTTCCCGATAATGTCGTCCTTGCTCTTCCCCACAAAGGCCTCGAACGCGCCGTTGGCGCTCGTGTAGCGCATATCCTTATCCATGCAGTAGACGAGATCTGGGATGGCTGAGAAGATCGTGGAGAGCTTCGACGTGTCTTCAAGGAGCGTCTTCCTGAGCCTGACGCTGCGCCTAAGCATAACGCCGAGAACGAGCGCGGCGGCGGCGAAAAAAGCGGCAAGGCCGATGTAAAGCGCAGGATTCAATTCGCCACCTCGAATATCCTGTTGATCTTTTCCGTCACGCTGTCGGCGTTGAAGGGCTTCACGATGAAATCGACCGCGCCCAGTTTGACCGCCCGCAGCAGATACTCCCTGGTGGTATTGCCCGTCAGAAAGACCATAGGGGCGGTCTGACCCGCCTCACGCAGTTTGACAGCGAGTTCGAAACCGTTCATCTTGGGCATCTCTATGTCGAGGATGAAGAGGTTGGGGGTGAACTTCTCGATGTAACCGAGCGCCGCCGCCCCCGAAGTCACCCCGGTCACCTTGTATCCGGCCTTGACGAGCGCAGCGTTCAGCAGGTTGAGCGTAACCGGAATATCGTCCACCGCCAAGATGCTTTTGATGTCGTCGGCGTATATAACCTGATACTTGCGCGTCTTGGGCTTCAGGGCCTCCTCGGCCTTGTGCTGCGCCATCTGTATATCTACGGAGAGAGTGCCCGCCGAGGCCAGAAAGTTCGTCACATCCGCCTCGAGTTTATCGCGGCCCGCGCCGCTTATGCCGTCCCTGAGCCTGTCGCACTCCTGCTTCAGCCCGTCGGCGTGTATGTTGGCGAGTATCTCGGCTAAAAGCGAGAGGTTGCTCTCAAGCGCGCCGCTGTCGCCGATAACGACCGCCTTCCTCAGGGCGGCCTCGAATTCGGGGAAGTCCTCGACGAACTCGGCAAGCGTGCCGCAGTACCTATCCAGCAAGGTCGCGCCCATATCGTACATCCTGTCGGGCAATTTCAGCTGGATGATGGATTGCAGGGCTTCTTTGCTTAGTTTCGTGGCCATGATATATACAATATAATATAGCCGGGAGTGAAAGTCAAAATCATTTTGCGGGGGCGGGGGGCGGTTTAGCCCCGAAAACGCGAGCGCGGCTGGATCCAAGGCCTTGGTAAAGTCTGAATCAGTCTATATAAACTTGATTTGTTCAAAAGCATGTAGTATATTATAACTATACAGGAAGAATCGTACGTCAAAAAAGGCGGAATATCATGGGAGTCTCGCTCATCGACAACGCCCAAGTCACGTCAAAGGGTCAGGTTACCATACCTCAAGAGGTTCGCAGCCGCCTGAACGTCGCCGGCGGCGACCGTCTGACCTTTATATGCGAGGGCGACTACGCCATAGTTATGAACGCGAACATCTACGCGCTCAAAGCCCTGCAACGGGCGATGGAAGGCGAAGCGGAGAGAGCCGGGCTGACCGCCGAAGAGGATATTATCGCCCTGTGCCGCGAAGTAAGGGCGGAAATCGAAAACCTATGAACGGGACAAATATCCGCGTTATGTTTGACACAAATGTCCTGATTTCGGCTATCTTAAATCGGCATGGCGCACCGAATAACGCATATTTGAAGGCTACTAAACCGCCGTACGTATTGACGCTTTGCGACCATATATTAGCGGAGTTCCGGCGGATTTTTAATATCAAGTTCCCGTTAAGGGTTCATGATATGGAGTTATTCCTTTCAACCGCGCATTACGAATTAATCACGCTGACGGCTGAAGATTCCGCCGTACGGGAAGAATACGCGATCCGAGACGTGAAAGACCGCCCCATATTGCGAGCCGCCCGTAAGGCCGGGGTTGACATACTCGTAACCGGCGACAAAGATTTTCTAGAATCCGGCGTCTCCCCGCCGCAAATTATCACAGCCGCCGAATTTTTGAATAATGAGCAAGGAGCTTCTACGTGAACAGACCAACGCTTATCTTTATTATCGCTATGATGTTAATCGCCGGAACGGCGCACGCCCAAGTCAAGTACGTGGCGGTCGTGGAGACCGAAACAGACGCGCAGTCGGGGGCGGCGGCTAAGATAAATAAGGCGGAGGTGAGGCAGATTACGGCTGCGCTCCGAAGAGAGGCCGTCAACAACCTGCCGAGGGGGAAGTACAATATCATGACCTCCGAAACCGTTCAGGCTCAGGGGACCGCGAAACTAGAAGAGTGCGCGGACGAAAACTGCGTCATCACGCTGGGCAGCAAAATCGGGGCGGACTACATCGTGCGGGGGATCATAAGCAAGATCGGGGCGAACCTGACCGTGACGGTGGAGATGTACGAAACCAACGACGGGACGCTGGTCGCGTCGTCGGATCTGGCGAGCGCGGGGGACGCGGCGGGGCTTTTGGAGAAGGCGGGGGCGGCTTGCGCTAGGATGTATAATAAGTTTTTGAACGACTTTGGCACTGTGCAGAAGATGCCTACAACATATACTGTTACTGTCAACGTCAATCCTAATGAAGGCGGATATGTGTCGCGTAGCCCAAACAAGGAAATCTATAATGCAGGGGAAGTACTTACATTGACGGCTACGTCTTACGACGGGTACACGTTTACGGGGTGGGCAGGCGCATCAAACTCCAAAAATGCGACATTAAAAGCGCCGGTTGACCGTGATTTGACGCTGACTGCGAATTTTTATAGACAAAACGTACCGACATCAACATATCAGTCTCCTGTGCCAGAACCGAAACAACCGGTAACATATACAACTCCCGTTGCATCAGGCGCACGTGTATTCATAGCAACGTTACCGCCAAAAGCCGAAGTGTACATCGGCGAAAGATATGTAGGAATATCCAACGGAGGCGAATTGCAAGTCCCTGTCGGCACACATCAAGTCAGGTTCGTGAAAAACGGAGTGGAACAAATGGAGACCATGACATTTATTTCTGGCAAAAACCCGACAAGGTTCGTCAACCTGAAGCAATAAGTTATCTTTAAGCGCAAAAATCTCCAATCCCGCGAGCGGCAAGGCATCAAAGGTCTCGGAAAGCCCCAATCACGCGAGCGGGGCGGTATCCAAGCGTTAAAATCCGTCCCTGCAACCTGCGGGAAGACATTTTAGCCCAAAAATCGCCCCAAAAACGCCAAAATCACCCCGCCGCGCCCCCGCGAAGCCCGTTTTCATCCTCAAACCGCCCCGTCCCCCTATAAAATTAAGCCCGCCCGCCCTTGGCTTTTATTATATTTGATAAGGTAGGGATAGGACGGGAACGCCTAACCTAACCTCAAAAAACGTAACGAGGGGCGAATATGTACCGAAACTTGCCGATATTTGACAGAATAGTGACGTTCATCACCTCGAAGATAACCCCGGAGAAGGTAGTCCTCTTCGGGTCTTACGCCAGAGGGAGCAATGACGAAAAGAGCGACATCGATATCCTTATAGTAGTAAAAAATCTGGATAACGAAAGAAAAGTGACGCGATTGCTGTACAAGGCTCTGCTTGACGAGGATATATCCACGCCGATAGATTTTATCGCCGTGGATTGCGACAAATACAATACGCTCAAAGATAATATCGGACTTATCTACAAGACAATAGAGCGGGAGGGTCGGGTATTGTATGGCGGATGACTGTAAATCATGGCTTGACAGGGCTAAAAGCAGTCTGGCGATGTCAAAAAACAAGTTCGATAAGCGTATTTTCTATGAAGACTTATGCTTTCAGGCGCAGCAAGCCGTGGAAAAGGCATTGAAAGGGCTTTTGATTTTCCATAACGTCGAACCGGAGAAGACGCATAATCTGGTTTCATTGATAAAGGAATTATCAAAATACATTACAATTCCGAAAGAAATAAGCGAAACGGTTATTTTGAACGATTATGCGGTACAGACACGCTATCCGGGTAATTATACATCCATTGAAGAAGAGGAGTATAACCAAGCGGTGAAGGCGGCGGAAGAGTGTATCAATTGGATTGATGAACACTGCACATAATCTATAAATAAGATATTTTTTATGGATAGGATAATGGTTTTATGAACAAAAAAAACGCCAAAGCCACACGGGCAAAACCGAGCAGACCCGGCTACTTCGGGCGTTTCGGCGGCACTTTCGCCCCCGAGACCCTTATGCCCGCGCTTGCCGAGGTGCGGGAGGCTTACGGGCGGTTCCGCGGCGACGAGCGGTGGCAGGCGGAGTACGGGCGGCTGCTCTCCACTTACTGCGGGCGGGCTACTCCGCTCTATGAGGCGGTGAATCTGGGGAGGCGGCTCGGCGGGCAGTCGCGGATCTTCCTCAAGCGCGAAGACCTGAACCATACCGGGGCGCACAAGATCACGAACGCGCTCGGGCAGGCGTTGCTGGCGCGGTTCATGGGCAAGGAGCGGCTGATCGCGGAGACGGGGGCGGGCCAGCACGGCGTGGCCACGGCGACGGCGGCGGCGCTTTTGGGGATGGGGTGCGACATCTTCATGGGGACTGTGGATATGCAGCGTCAGCTGCCGAACGTCTACCGTATGAACCTGCTCGGCGCGCGCGTTGTGCCCGTGGACAGTGGCGGGCGGACGCTCAAGGACGCGGTCAACGAGGCTATGCGCGATTGGACGCGGACGGTCAGGAACACGCACTACGCCTTCGGGTCGGCTCTGGGACCGCACCCGTTCCCTACCATCGTCAGGGATTTCCAGTCGGTCATCGGGCGGGAGTGCCGCGAGCAGATAAAGGCGGCGACGGGGCGGCTGCCCGACGAAGTCATCGCCTGCGTGGGCGGCGGGTCGAACGCCATCGGGATTTTCAGCGCGTTTATTAAGGATAAGGGCGTGAGGCTCACGGGCGTGGAGGCCGGCGGGCGCGGGCTTAAAGGGTCGCAGCACGCGGTAAGGCTTACGCCGTCGCCGTATTCCAGCCCGGGGATTCTGCACGGGTCGTATTCCTACGTCTTGCAGGACAAGAACGGGCAGATCGCTGACACGCACTCCGTCTCGGCGGGGTTGGACTACAGCGGAGTCGGGCCGGAGCACGCGCACCTCTTTGAGAGCGGCCGCGCCTTTTACACCTACGCCACGGACGAAGAGGCGGTCGGGGCGTTCAGGCTGCTCTGCGAGGCGGAGGGGATTATCCCCGCGCTCGAGTCGTCGCACGCGGTCGCCTACGCTGTGAAGAATGTGCCTAAGATGGCCGTCGGCTCGGTCGTTGTGGTGAACTTGTCGGGGCGGGGCGACAAGGACATGGACTCTGTCGCGAAATTTCTGGAAGGGCGGGCGAAATGAACAGATACGAAGAGGCGTTTAAGAGGGCTAAAGCCGATCGCGAGTCGGCGCTGATACCGTTCGCCGTAGCGGGAGACCCTGATCCGGATATGTTCTTGGATGTGATTAAGGCCTACGTGGACGGCGGGGCGGACGTGCTTGAGATCGGGTATCCGTTCTCCGATCCGGTGGCCGACGGGCCGGTGAATCAGCGGGCGTCGCAGCGGGCGATAAGCGCGGGGCTTAACCACTCGCTGTTTTTCTCGCTTGTGAAGGAGATACGCTCGTTCACCGACATACCCATAGGGTTGCTGACGTACGCGAATACGATAAACCACCTCGGCGCGGCGACCTTTTGCAGGAGGGCGGCGCAGGCGGGAATCGACAGTATTCTGACGGCCGATATGCCGCCTGAGGAGTCCGCCGATCTTGACGCTCAGATGCATAAACACGGGATAGGGCGCGTATACATAGTAAGCGAGTTAACGCCTGACGACAGGATGCGCTACATCGGCGACCGCGTTGACTCTTTCGTCTACGTGGTGAGCCGTCCGGGGGTCACGGGGGCGGACACGGCGTTAAGTTCGTCCGTCAAGGCGACGCTTGCGCGTCTGCGGCGCGTATCGAAAAAGCCGGCGGCGGTGGGCTTCGGGATCGCGACGCCCAGTCACGTACGGGAAGTCACCGGAGCGGGGGCGCAGGGCGTGATAGTCGGCAGCGCGTTAGTAAATATGATTGAGGACGCGGCGAAAAGGGGCGCGAGCCCGGCGCGCGCGCTGAAGAAGAGGGTAAGCGAACTAAAGGCGGCGACCCGCCATGCCTGAACTCAACTTAGACAGCATAGCGGCGCGTTTAGAGAGCTTGGAGGAGACTATAATCCACCGCCTGATAGACCGCGCTCAGTGGCGCGTAAACGACACGGCCTACCTGCCGGGCGCAAGCGGCTTCCCCGGAGCGGAGCCGCGCTCTCTATTTGAATTGCGTCTGCGCAGCCAAGAGGAGATGGACGCGAAGTTCGGGCGTTTCTGCGTGCCGGAGGAGAGACCGTTCAATAAAGACTTGCCAAAGCCGCTGCGGGAGGTGCATCTCCCCGACACCGGCGTTCATCTGAAAGACTACGACGTCGTAAATTTGACGGAACCCTTGCTGAACAGTTATATGCTGATACTCCCGAAAATCTGCCCAGCCGGCGACGACGGCCAATACGGTTCGAGCGTGGAACACGACGTATACGCCGTGCAAGCGATAGCGCGGCGGCTTCACTACGGGGCGATCTACGTGGCGGAGAGCAAGTTCAGGCAGGACGCGGAGGGCTACAAAAAATTGGTGGAGGCGCGTGACCGCGAGGGGCTGATGGAGAGGCTGACGCGCAAAGACGTTGAGAAAAAGATCATCGAGCGCGTGAAAGCAAAAGTCAAAAGCCTGCAAGCGAAGGTAAACAGATCAATAAGAAACACGATTAGGTTCGAACCGATTGTCGTTTACTATAGAGACCTTTTGATTCCGCTTACCAAGCACGGGGAGATTGTTTATTTGTTTAACAGAGTGGAGAATGACAGTAATTAGTATTATGCTAGAACCTAACACAATAACCATATACAGCGTAGGCCTGATAGGCGGGTCCGTCGGCGCGGCTCTTAAAGGGTCGGGCTTCGGCGGACGTATTATCGGATTGTCGTCAGACAAGGGTATAGATACCGCTTTAAACCGCAATTTGATTGACGAGGGTCATACGTATTCCGATTTGTCAACTATCGTCAAACAAACAGACCTGCTGATCCTCTGCTCCCCTATCCTAACGATAATCGACACAATAAAGGTTTTGGGCGGGATGGAGTTACCCTACGGCCTCGTCATTACCGACATAGGCAGCACGAAACGGGCGATCGTAGAAGCCGCGCATAAATATCTGCCGCCGCACGTAAGATTTATCGGCGGCCATCCGATGGCCGGATCAGAGAGAAGCGGCCCGGACGCGAGCGATCCCGACTTATTCTCAAACGCCGTATACGTATTGACGCCTACGAATGCAGGCGATACGAGCGTCGCGGATGATCTGTCAGCGTTTCTGCGTAAATACCTGCGCTGCCGCACGGTGATATTCGATCCGGCGAAACACGACTCCGTGGTAGCCGCTATAAGCCACCTGCCGCACATTCTGGCAAGCGCGCTGGTTCTATGCGCGCAAGAGTGCGAAAAGTCAATACCCGGCACATTGACATTGGCGGCCGGCGGTTTTCGCGACGTGACGAGAATCGCCTCGGCGAAGTACGATATTTGGCATGACATTTTTTCAACAAACAAAGAGGTGATTATTCCGCTGGTAGATTCATACATAAATATATTGAACGAACTAAAAACGCTGCTGTCAAACGACGCTTTAAGAGAGCGGTTTGAGGAAGCCAGAGCAATTAAGGAGTCAATAAAATGATAACTCTACATCCCGCGAAAAGCATGCAGGGGAAACTGAATCTTCCCCCGTCCCCCGATTTGCTCTACATGGCCGCCCTAGCCGCGTGCGCCGCAAGACTGCGCGTCAATATCGGCGGCATAAACAACAGCGCCGTCATTGAAGACATCATACGGTCGCTCAAAAGCCACGCGGAGATTGAAATGGTCGATTCGACGCTGTCAATATCGCCGAAATCAACAGATAGCGGCGAAGAGGCGTTACTGCTGACTATCCCGGACTCGCTGCTCCCCTACCGCACCGTCTACATATTCATGGGGCTGGGGATGGGCAAAACCGTAGTATCCCGTTCCACACCGCAGAGACAGCTTGCCGACTTTGCAGCTATCGCGCATAGAATCGGCATTAATGTGGAATCGGTTAACGTAGGCGAAGCCACAGGTCTGCGGGCGCTCTCTTTTGACAGCGGCATAGCCGAAAGCTCCTGCCCGAATGAGGACGACTGCGCGGCGCTGTTGGCCTTTCTCTTGGGGAAACGGGAGAAACTGACCTTCTCCATCACCGATTACCATCTGTCAACGCCGCTGCGCCGTTTGGCCCACGCGCTCGGCCTCGAAGTGAACGCGAGACAGTGCGTATCCTCCGGCGAAGACGCGGAGATGGCGAAGCGTTTAAGGTTTATGCGGGGGAAACAGAGGGCTCCGGAGGCGCAGAATCAGCAGAACTTTATCGTGGAAGCGAATTTTTCGACAATCAACGCCGATACCGCGAATGTCGTAAATATCACAATCCCAGGCGACGAGGCGCTCGCCGCCGCTCTCATCACCGCAAAAGCCCTCGTCCCCAAAGGCGACTTCGAGTTGTCGAACGTCGCGTTAGACCCGTGGGCCTCGCAAGCCGTCTCGTTCTTGAAGAAGATGGGCGCGAAAATTAATACGGATGAACAGACCAAGACCGCCTTCGGGCCGGCGGGCGTCGTAACGGTACGGAAGTCGGAGCGCGTAGGAAGGAAGGCGCGCTGCGTCCCGCTGTATCATTACTTGGGGCAGCTGCCCTGCATGACTATAGCGGCGGCGTTCGCGGAGGGAAAGTCGGTCTTCAGGGACTTAGAGCCTATGCGCCTCTTCGACCCTGACGGATTGGAACAGTTGGAGCAGTGCCTGCGGCCGCTCGGCATACGCCACGGCGAGATGCCGGACGGTATGGTGATAGAGGGCGCGAAGGAGTTCGACGGGTTCGACATATTGGAGCCGTTACCGGCGCACATAGCTGTCGCCTTTTGCGTGGCCGGGGTCAAATGTCACGGAAAGACGTCTATCGCGGATGAGTTTGTGTTTGCGCGGTGGCCGGATTTTGAGAAAATGATAAGCGAGATTTTTGAGTTCAGGGGAAAATAAAGATTATTGAGGATCAGCAATGCAACAGAAGAGTATAAACACTTTCGGCATCGTATCGTTCAAAAAGACGCAGGCTGTAGCCGATGTGATGGAGCGCATTAAAACGTGGGCTTCGGACAACGGTGCGGATGTCATATATCATCCCATCCTTGCCGGTCAACTTCCGTTAAGCGAACACGTCGAAACATCCGAGGCGGTTTTTCTTGACAAATGCGACGCAATTGTCTCGGTCGGCGGTGACGGGACATTTCTCTCCGTGGCGCGGATGAGCGGATTCTCCGAGAAACCCATCGCGGGAGTGAATTTGGGCGGGCTTGGATTCTTGACGGACATAGGCCCTGAAGATATGGAAGAGCACCTTGGGAAGATCAGGCGCGGCGACTACACAATGATCAGCCGCATGGTATTGGAGACCCGCGTCCTACGCCGAGGCGAAGAGGTTCACCGATTCAAAGCGTTGAACGATGTCTATATCAACCGCGTCAACGTACCAAAACTATCATCAATCTCGGCTTGGTGCGGCGACAATTTCATTACCGACTTCTTCGCCGACGGAATAATAGTCGCCACGCCCAGCGGCTCAACGGCCTATTCCTTATCCGCCGGTGGACCGATAGTCGAACCGTCGGTACAAGCGTTCCTGCTGAATCCGATATGCCCGCACTCGCTAACGGAACGCCCGCTGATACTGCCGGCGGATGTCAACATCAAATTGGTAGTGAACGATAAGAACCCCGACCTGCTATTGACAGCGGACGGTCTGGAGTCCTTCAACCTCCACTCCGGAGACGAGGTAATCGTCTCCTACAGCGGGGTAAGAAAAAACTTGATTCAATTGGCGGAAAAATCGTATTTTTCATTATTACGGGAAAAATTAGGATGGGGACGGGGATATAAGAAAGACTGTAATCAGTAACCTTTGGTTAGATTTTAAATCAGTTATTCGTGATGGTTCGTGTCGTTCGTGGTTATTAATTAGACTTTTTCTTTTTGAGGACATAACAAAAAATGCTTCGCGAACTTCGTATAAAAAATTTAGCGCTGATCGAAAACCTGACACTCGACTTCCGTCCCGGCTTCACCGTCTTCACCGGAGAGACCGGCGCGGGCAAATCCATCCTCATAGGCGCTATCGGACTCTTACTCGGCGAGCGGGCGTCCTCCGAGATGATACGCAGCGGGTGCGAAGACGCGGAGGTCAGCGGGTCGCTCGACATAGAGAACATCCGCCACAAACTGCGCGAATTTTTGCGTGAGGCAAGTATCGACGCCGAAGACGGCAACCTCATAATCCGCCGCAATATCTCAAAGTCCGGCAAGAACAAAATACACGTCAACCAAGTCCCGCTGCCGTTATCAACACTAAAGTCTCTCGGCGACTTATTGATAGACCTGCACGGACAGCACGACCACCAGTCATTACTAAACGAAGAGACCCACTCCGACATCGTAGACGCACTGCCGGAGGCTTCCGCCGCCAAAGGCGGTTACATATCCTCCTACAACGCCTACACCGCCGCAGCACAGGAATTGCGCGACGCGCAACGAGCGGCGCGGGAACTTGTCGACAAGAAAGACATGCTTGAATTCCAATACAAAGAACTCTCCGCACTCAACCCGCAACGCGGCGAGGAGACTGCGCTTGAACAAGAACTCTCGCTTCTGTCAACCGCCGCCGAACGCTCCGAGTGCGTAAACGATATACTGACGCTATTAGGCTCAAACGACACCGGCGCGGAAGGCGGCGGCGAATCGATACAGAAAAGGTTAGCGCAAATCAACCGCAATTTAGAGGCGCTCTGCAAACACGACCCTTCCGCATCTCCGTATATAAGCGAAATAGAATCCGCTATGTCTATCTGCTCCGACTTGGACATGTTCTGCAGCAGGTACTTGGAGACGACAGACGGCGCTGTCGGCACCGAAAGCAGAATTGAGGAGATCAACTCGCGGCTGGCCAAAATACAGCGGCTCAAAAAGAAGTATTCATGCACGATGGACGGACTGATTGACAAGAGGGAACAACTGGAGAAAGATTTATCGCTGCTCAACAATACCGACGCGGATATAGAACTGCTGGAGAAAAAAGCCGCCAAAACGCGTAAAGAATGCGTAGACACGGCGACTGAGTTGACGGCGTCACGGAAAAAAGCGGTAGATAAGTTTGACAAAGAGGTAACGCGCCGTATGGAACTCTTGGGCTTTGCAGGCGGTTCGCTTACCACCGAAATCGTACCGTTGAACGAACCGACCCCGAACGGCATGGACGCGATACGCTTCTTGGTGAGAACGAACCCCGGCGAACCGTTCCTCCCGCTAGCCAAAACCGCCTCCGGCGGCGAGGCCTCGCGGCTTATGCTGGCCGTCAAATCCATACTCGCCGCGCACGACGAAATCCCGGTGCTCATCTTCGACGAAATCGACACAGGCATAGGCGGCGTTCTGGCCGGAGAGGTCGCCAAAGCCCTATACTCCCTCTCGTCAACCCACCAAGTGCTCTGCATATCGCACCTGCACCAAATAGCCTCAGTTGCGGACAACCACTACCGCGTGGCAAAAAGGTTGGACGGAGGTCGGACAGTGACGGAAGTCGAAATGTTGGACGGTGAACAAAGGACGCTGGAGATCGCTCGTATGCTTGGTGGAGCGGATTCTGAAGCGGCGGTCAGACACGCGAAAGAATTGCTGAAGTCAAACAGCAGAAAATCTTGATGTATTAACTACCCTACCCGCTAACTTCTTTAGCCGCCCGATAGATGTTATCAAATAGTTTCTCCAACTGTTCATACGGCGTAGACGAAAAAGCGACACGCAGCAAATTGTATAGGGCTATCACACCGGTATCGTACTTATCAAGCAGCGTCCGCCTGACCTCTTCCGCTTTTCCGCTCAGCACCTTCAGACACAGGAAGTAGCCGGAATTGAACGGCAGCGGGCGGATGTACTCGGCGTACTCTTTGCGGCTGTCAAAGATATCTTTTATTTTCCTATAACGACGCAACAAAATTTGGTATTTCTCCTCTTTTTCTTTTTCGTACGTCGGCGACTTGTAGGCGTTTAGCAGCATCGCTTGGCCGATGCTCGACGAACTTGACGTGCTGCCCCTGATGCTGCCGCCGAACTTCGACTCCATCGCGCCGTAGAAGGCCGCGCCGCCGCGGGCCGAGGCGATGGTTACGAAGCCTATGCGCATGCCCCAAGCGTAGTCTTCCTTCGTCGGGCCGTCTATCTTGACGGCGAGGACGCGCTCGTGGGCGTCGGCGAGCAGGGAGAAGATCGATTCCTTGAAGATGCCCTCCTCAAAGACGAGGCCGAAGTACGCGTCGTCTATCAGCGCCACTACGTCGTTGCCCTTGCCCGCCGACTCGATTATAATATCGGCGATTGCCTTGGCCTCGGCGACGGTGGGGGTGTAACCCGTCGGGTTGTTGGGGAAGTTGAGGATCACGATCTTCTTACCGACCGGGCCGGACAGGAGTTTGCCGCGCAACGCGTCGGTGTTGAAGCCGTTTGAGGCGTTGAACATGGGGAAGGTGTCGAGCCGCGCCCCGTAGGTATATGTAAAGATCAGGTTGTAGTTTTCCCAGAATAAGTCTGGGGTGATGACGCTGTCGCCGTCGTCGATAAAGAGGTAGGCGGCGGCGTAAAGCCCGTGGGTGAGGGCGGCGGTCACGACCGGGGTGCTGATCCCGTCGGGACGCAGGGCCGGGTTCTTTTTGAGGATCATGCCGCGCCACGCCTTCCGTAGATCCGGCTTGCCGAGGTTGGGCGCGTAGGAGAGTACGCCCGACCCGCCGCCGGATATCTGGGAGGCCACGGAGGGGAGCTGCATGACCCCGCCGGAGTCGTCGATCGCGCTCCCGATGGTGGCGTTTATGCCGACCCCGGCGGCTTGGGCTGTCTGCGCCAGAATGCCGGCTGTCGGGAAGAATATGCGCTTCCCCTTTGCGGAGAGCATGTCGAAGACGTGAGGGTTTGCGTCCTGAATTACCTGATTGAGTTCGTCGGCTTGGGCGGACATTTTTACTTCTCTTCTTTGTTTTGACGTTAATTTTATGGGTTCTGACCGTAAAACTAACATAAAATAATATATTTTTCGGCGAAAGTCAAAAAAGTTAAAATCTTTAAGTCAAAATCAATACACGTTCATTTTAATCCTGCTTTAAAATTAAAGATCGTACTACTGTCAATCCTTATACTTTGTTTATATCCGCTCATCAACCCCCCTATCAATTCATAACTCGGCGCGTGGAATGAGAGATCGATTAAAAAGTCGTTCACGCCGCACTCGGAGAGTTTTTTGCGCTTGGCGAAGAGGCATACGGGGGTGGTCGGCAGGGTGTAGTAGAGGCCGTTTTGGGTTGATACGAAGAACGCGCCGCCGTGGGGGTCTACCGCCGTCTCACCCGCGTTGACGGCGGG
>Ga0268262_10003331_pt1 | contig 17521 bp, 13 predicted proteins | sample TergutNc150P3_FD_190354 | JGI IMG/M metagenome (GOLD analysis project Ga0268262, IMG submission 190354) | Nasutitermes corniger P3 segment gut microbial community from laboratory colony in Florida, USA - Nc150 P3 (SPAdes) (version 2) | ecosystem: Host-associated > Arthropoda: Insects >...
TTTAGATGACGGTGGTTCGGAAACATTTTCCTGAAAAATTCGGAATATCTGTTTCCGCGCACCCCTATTTTTAAATAGGGAACCTGGCTTATTTCAACATTTTTAAAATCCGATTTGGAAAGAAACGCGTAATTATCCCATAACAGCGGAATTTCAGCCCATAAAAAACGTCCTTCATATTCGTTCAGTCGGAACAATTCCGGTATGATTAAGGCGTCGCCTTTTTCAATCATATTTATCATATCCTGATACGTCGCGTTCTGATCGTTGACGCGTTTAAATTTAAGCCCTGTCAGCTTTGTAATTTCATCAAACGTGTCAAAATATATTCCATGCCATTTATTTGTGTTGATGTCGAAAAAACAAATCGGATAATTATTGAATTCCGCGGCGACCGGGACGGCAGAGGTTTTTTGTATGTACGCTTTCTCTTCTTGCGTAAGAAGATTATACAATTTGTTTTCTTGATATTGCTGATGACCCTCTTTGTACAGTTCCGCAAAATAGATGAGAGTCTGATCGTTCAACGCTTTTTCTACGACATTGATAAGCGGCGCAAGTTCCGCCCTCCGCGCCGACAGGCAGGTTGATTTAAAAATCAACGGGTAAAAATCTTCGGTAACCACGTCGTTATATTCATCGAAGGCGGCTTCCGACGTATTAAGGCCAAAATACGCGTCTACCTCGCCGCTTTCCAGCATACTGTAAGCTGTTTTATAGCCGTCAACAAAAACAGTTTCAAACTTGTATCCGGCGCTTTCCTTAACATTGGCGCTCAATACCGAATTTCTAAAAAAAGCGAATCTCGGCGGACGCGATTTTAAAATTTCTTCAAAAGTTTTGCTGTCCCTGATGCGGTAGATTTTTAATGAGCGTTCAGCGATGGGGCTGGTCATAAAAAAAGAACTCCGCAGTTCAGACTCGCTCATCAGTTCTCCCGTAAAATCGACCTCGCCGTCTTCCATTTTTTTCAGCATATCGCCCCATTCATCTAACTTGATTTTTATCGGTATGCCGAACATCTTTGTCAGCCAGCCGCAAAACAGGGCGGTAAACCCGTGAACTTCGCCGTCTTTTCCGATGAACGCCTCGGTGGACGCGCCCATTCCGTAAACAAAAGAATCATGATTCTTTTTAATTGCCTCGATGGCGTTTATTTCATCCTGAGTTATGCCGGGTATATCTTTATAAGAAGCGTAATTTATTGATATAGGTTGATCTTTTAATGGTTTTTTACAGCCTGAGAAAACAATTAAAACAAGCACGAATAGAATGAATAGCCTGAATTTGTTCATTTTTTATAATCTCCCCACTATTTTTTTAATAATAGCTTAATTATTTAAAAGTATCAATATCTTGACATTTTTAATTAATTTATATAAATTCGCTTCAGACTAAAAAAAGTCCCCTTCGTCTAGTGGTTAGGACACCGGGTTTTCATCCCGGCAACAGGAGTTCGACTCTCCTAGGGGATGTAAATATGTACAAGCCTTATATTAAGCCTATTGAAACGGCTTTTCCCGACGTGAAAATTCCTCCGCCAAAGGTTTCAAATTTTTTTATTTTTATTGTGCAATTATTAAGCAAGCCTTATCTTTTCATGCTTTTTGGCATGGCTAAAATTCTTCTGCGCGGCGAGGCGTTTGTTTTTGACGCTTTTAAACGCTCCTTGTCAAAAAAGAGCCGCTGTATTATCGCCTTCCGCCACCCCGATGGAAGGGAACCTCAGCTTTTAACATGGTTTTTTCTTTTTAGGCTGAAGGCTCTTGCCGCAAAAAATAAAATTCGCTTTGAACGCAGGCCGCACGCTATTTTTGTGTATGGCTACGAGGTAGTCCGCTGGGGCGGCGCATTGGCGCGTATTTTTATGCCAAAATTGGGGGCGATACCTATACATCACACAAAGATTGATTCAAAGGGGATGGCGAGAATTTATAATGCGATTACGGACGGCCAATACCCTGTAGCCCTTGCTCCTGAGGGACAGGTTTCCTATTCTATGGATACTCTTCCGCGCCTTGAACAGGGCGTTATCCGCATTGGTTTTCAAGCGGCAAGCCAGATGGCGGCAAAAAATCTTTCAGATAAAAATATGGATTGCCCGCTTGAGATTCTTCCGTTATCGGTACACTACCGCTACGGGCGCGGCGGCAAAGCCGCAATGGAAAAACTGTTAAAAAAACTTGAAAAATTTTGCGGTTTCTCAAAGCGCGAAACTAAAACGCTTTCCTTTACCGAAAGGCTTTGCAAGTGCAGGGAATATATTCTGCAGATTAATGAATCGCGCTATTCCCTAAAGAGCGACGCTTCTTTCACTTTTGAACAACGTCTTGAAAAAGCGGTAAACGCCGCGCTTGAAACATCGGAGCGGCTTCTTGGCATTAAGAGCGAAGGCGAGTTTTTCCAGAGACTTTACAAGGTACGCCATGACTGTTGGGACAGGATATTCCTGCCGGGAACTGACAGTCTTAAAAAAGTCCCGCGCGTCAAACACGCCGTAATGGATCTTGGGGCAGGGGAGGCGTGGCACATTTCCCGTCATCAGGAACTCGCTGATTTTGGCTGGTATTTTCATCATCCGCTCCCAACTGAAGAAACCGCCCTTCATCAAAAGATTGAGTATGTTCAAAACCTATGGGATTTTGCCAACCGCACAATGGGCGGCGCCCTATCCGGCAGGGTAAATATTCCCGTACAAAAAGTAATTATTAAAGGCGCCCCTGTTATAAATTTAACCGAGCGCCTTACACGGTATAAAGAGGATAAAAGAGCGGCGGTTGCGGAGGCGGCGTCTGATTTGGAGAAGGCTTTTCTTGACTGTATTGAAGAAATGAAAACTGACAAATAACAAATAGTAAATAACAAATAACAAAGTTAAGATAGTACGCTTCTCTTCTTTCTTTGCTATTTACTATTTGCTATCTGCTATTTACTATTTGCTATCTGCTATTTACTATTTGCTATCTGCTATTTACTATTTGCTATCTGCTATTTACTATTTGCTATCTGCTATTTACTATTTGCTATCTGCTATTTACTATTTTTCAAATCCAACCGCCCCAAGCGTAACATTCCCACTGCCCCTATAAACAAAATAAATTGCCTGTATCCCGTCGGGAATCTTTACGGGAGAAGAAAAATATTTCCAAATATTGCTGGAGACAATTTCTATCTTGCCCAAAGGTTCTCCGTCCCATTTTGTTTTAACTTCCAGAACGCCGCGGCAGTATCCGCGTATTTTCACTTTTACTGACGTTATTCCCTTGCAGTCAAAATATTTAAATCCAACGCCGCAGTTGTCCAATATATTGGTAATAAAACTGTTACTTTCATAATCAGAAGGCGCAGGTATGTCGGCTTCGTCCTGTGAAATAAAAGGCAGTTCGGGAGTTCTGTTGGGCCAATATGGTTTAACAGGAACGGTTTTTTCGTCCAGGGAAAAAATGTTACACGCAATATAGGCGGGATACTCACCCCGGCCAAGAAGAGCGCCGCCGTTTGCGCCGCAGGATGTCATTTCAACCTGACTGATGGAACCGTCTTCTTTAATTTCTATCGGTTCAAGACAGGCTTGGCGGCTAAACTCGTTGCCGTTTGTGTGCCTGTGGTAAAAAATATGCCATTTGCCCGCTATCCGCGCGATACTGCCGTGGTTGTTATTGCCGCAGTACATAAATTTTTCGGCGGGCTTGTAAGTATCAATATGTAAATCGGCGTTGCTTACAATTACTCCACCGTATTTAAAATCTTTTAACGGATTCTTGCTTGTCGCATAACACAGCTCATTCATCGCGAAGGATGAATAGATAAAATAATATGTGCCGCCTATTTTACGGATAGAAGACGCTTCAAAAAACTCATGGCCTTCAAAACCGGTGCCTTTGCTTGCGCCGCTTCCGGGAATTATTGGAAACGGCCCTTCCTGCACCGTCAGCATATCAGTCCCTAAAACTACGGCTGTCGAATATGCCCTGTAATCTTCAACGGTTTTAACTTTTCCTGAGCATTGACCGCTATACAGGTATGTTTTATCGCCTTCGGTAAGAACGCCGGGGTCAAACTGCGGAACATCCCCTTTTTTTCTGCCAAGCATGGTTCCGTCGGGATAATGTACATAACCAATAAATTTATATTTTCCCGCGGGCGTATCGCAGACTGCGGCTGATACAATGTCTACTTTATCAAGGACATAATAAAGGTAATACCTGCCGTCGGGTCCGCACGTTACGTCAGGCGCGTACAGGTTCATTTCTCCGTCTTTGTTAAAAGGATCATCAGTCTTTTTATAAATTATTCCCTCGTAACGCCAGTCAGTTAAATCATTTTCATCCGCCGACCAGCAAACATAGTCGTTCAGGCAGTAGACGTAACCGTTAAATTTGTCGTGAGAGCCGTATAAATAGACCCTGCCGTTAAATATTTTTGGCTCTCCATCGGGTATATATTCCCATGACGGAAGAAAAGGATTAAAACCTTGTTTTTTCATATATTGCCTCTGTTAATAATATGTATTAGAATATTATAATACACAAGTATAAGCAGGATTGCTTATAATTCAGCTGTAAGTAATTGATGTTTTAAGCGAGGTATTATTATTAAAATAGAACTTTTTACATTTTGCGATTTCGCGCAGGAAAACGGAGGAAAACTTACAATCGTAGGAACATTTGACACTATTATCTCGCGTAATTTTCCCTGCGTTCATCCTCAGCTTTCGGTTGTTATCCGCCTGCGTTTTGATCTTTGGGAATTTGGAAACCATGCTTTTAGAATAGAAACCCGCGATTTGGAAGGAGAGATGAACATGGAAACGATTAACGGAAATATCGAAGTTAGGGGAGTGGGAAACGCGTCGGCGGTTTCCCATCTTGTTTTCAGCATATCAAACCTTCACTTTAAAAATCCCGGCCTGATAAACTTTGTCCTCTTCATAGACGACAAAGAAGTAAATTCAATCCCTCTATACATTAGAAAAGGCCAATAAAAATATTTCCAAAGAATTCTACCACGAACCACACGAACACCACGAACTTATTCTCCGAAATATTGTCGTTGTTCGTGTTGGTTCGTGTGGTTCGTGGTAAAAAATTCTTAGGAATAACTTTAAGTATTATTGGTTGCCGAGTAGTTTGATGCGGGCGAAGACATAATCAAGTTTGTTATAATTTAATACGGCCTTATGATACGGTTTTCCGGTGATATTTTCAATATCATAGCCGCCGCGTGTAACAAATTTTTTGCTTTTTCCTTCGGCAAACCAGTACACAAGGGCGATGTCTTTGTTTGTCATTTCTATGGCTGTTAAGCCTTTTTTCCCAACGGCGCAGCCTGAGTTAAACAGGCATGGGACGGGCAGTTCGTCTCCGTAGAGGCTTTGACGGAGAACGTCGCGGCGTTCTTTTTGTTTTAATTTGCCTAACTCTTTTCTAAGAGCGGTAACTTCATTTTCTATGCGGCTGCGATCTTCTCCCGAGGAGGATGGATAGTCGTAGCAGAGTCTTTCAATCTCAAATTTTATATAGTCAAAACGCCCCAATGATTCAAAGAGGGCGCGGTGGGTATGCCCGATTATTGACAGGCAGTTGTTTTTTATTGAAAAAGCATAAGCCATCTTCTCTATTTGAAAACGTTTAAATGGGCTTCTGGAGTCGGTTATATTTTTTATGCCGAAGGGCTTTAAAAAAAAACGGACTAATAATCCCAATAACCAGTTGAATTTGACATAGACCGAAGAAAACTGATGTCCGTGGTACACATAAGCCGGAATAATTCCGGTTTCTATTTTTATTACTGTATGGATGGGGTACGGATATGACGTGTTACGCAGAAACATAAGCTCTTCATCGTGGTTGCCTATAATTCTATAGAGCCTTTTTTCACGCTCAAAAAGATTAAAGACTCTGTAAAGCCCAGCCCAATTTTCCCTTATTTCATCGAGTGAATAACGCTGTAGTTCTTCAATATCGCCGTTAAGCGCCAAAAACCAGCCGTTTTTAAAGTAATATTCCTCTAAAATACATGTGAGCATTTCCCCATTATGGTAAAGATCGTCTCTTGAGCCTGTTCCCATGTGGAGATCGCTGATTATCAAAATTTTTCCGCCGTTTGAAATATCCAGAATTGAGTTCTCATCTAATTCGTCATTGTACAAGCGGTTAATAAAGAGTCTATCGGGCATTGGGCCATCAAGGACTTGAACCTCGGACCAAGAGATTATGAGTCTCCTGCTCTAACCAACTGAGCTAATGGCCCCTGTCTTTCTTTTTTAATAAAATACGCAAAAAATGTCAAGTGCGTAAGCGATTTTATATTACAACGGTCTTATTCAAGTCAATCAGTTATTCCTATTGCTTTTTATCCCAATGAGCGGATACTATATTAATAATGTACAAAGGAGACAGTAAAATGGAAATTTTAAAAGGACGCAGGTTTTTTTATGTATTATTATTTTCTATAATTAGTATAACTCTGATGTTTTCAGCTTGTAAAAAAACGGAAAAATCTTCCGATACGCAGGAGACTGAAAATTATTCAGATATGCCAACTCCTTCTGATAGTGTCAGTTCTTCAGATGAGTATGATGATTCTGACTTGACCTCATATAGTTTTGAGCGGATACAGGTATTAAGCAAAATTACTCCGATAGAAGAGAAACTTTTAAGTCTGCCGTTCAGTACAACCGCGCATAAAAAATACCTGAGCGACCCGACGGCTTTTAAAAATATCCCAGACGGAGGCTATCCCGACGGCAATACCGCGGTTGTGGGAAGCGACGTTTGTTTTTTTTATCCTGTGACAAGTATTTCTGTAATGGAAGATTTGAATAAATTACCCAAAGGTGAAAAAATTCCCTTGGCAACCATTATACCCCTTGGGGACAAACTGGCATGTAACAATTCGGAATATAATGAAATGTATAAATTCCAGGATAACTTAAACTTTTTTTACAAGACAACATGGAAGGGAAAACAGGGCATTGTTTTTGGCGCTGATCTGTACGGTATTGACGCTTCCAATGAAGATAACAGGATGAACGCTCTTCTTTATAAAGACAACGGATATTTCAGCGCTTTTCATCCTGTAACAGGTTACGATGCTGTCAGAACTGATATTCAAAAAGAACTGGAAACAAACGGTCTTGTCTTTCAGGAAGTAAAACAATCGGAGTATAGCCTAACCGTTTCAACGCCGGATGATATGATAAGCCTTTACATTAAAAGAAACAAGGCAACTCCCGTCTTTATCACCACCGATTTAACGGCACATGCAAACCACCTTGTGTTTGACAAACTGCTTCAACATTGTGAGGAAGAATTTTTTTTCCCCCAACTGGTTTCAATAGTAAATAAATATATTGGGATCATCGAACAGAAAAAGGGACAGATTCCCGACGCGGTTTACAATACAAGCATGCTTTATTTTCAGACGGCGCAGGCTCTTCTGGCATTGGCTCCCAAAAAATTGGATAATGATGATTATGGCAATAACATTGAGTACAAGGATGTTAACGCCGATCAGGTTCTCAGCAAATATCCGCAACAGGTAGTCAATGATATTAAACAAATGAATAACGCGTCGGGTTTTGGCGAATCGGCTGTTTTCTCCGGCATGAGAGAGGATTATTCCCAATACAAAGTAAGGGGGCATTATACAAAAAACGGAGTGCTTGGCGCATACTTCCGCGCCCTTATGTGGTTCGGCAGAATCAATTTTAACCTTGGCGGCGAAAGCGGCGACGCAAAAGAAGCGGCAAAAAAACTTGCGCCCGTGGCTCTTTTTATTACCGACATAACGGAAAATTCTCCGGAAATAAAAAAACTCTGGCAGTCCCTTTTTGATCCCATTACGGAACTTATAGGCGCCTCTGACGATATCAGTTTTTATGAACTCGCTCCTCTTTGGAATAAAATCAAGGGCGCCGGTTTTATGCAATGGTACAATAATTCTTCTAAACTGGAAACTTTTGTTTCAAAAGATTACAAAGAACTTCGCGCTCCGGCAATTTCAGGCTCTTCTTTATTCATGGGCGTTCATGACGGCGGCAGCGCTCCGCAAGAACGCTTTGCCCCGACAGGATGGCGGCTGTTCGGCCAGCGTTATACGCTTGACAGTGAAATACATAATTTTGTTTCTCCGCCAAGATTTATGGGCGGCCGCAGCATGGTCAGCGGGCTTGATATCATGAAAGTATTTGGATCAAAAACCGCAGACAGCCTTTTAAGGGCAAGTGAATATAAAAAGTATTCCGGATTGGAAAACGTAATGAATTCGCTTCAGCGAAACATGACTAATTTAAAAGACGATTATTGGTTTTCAACCTATTACACAAACATCCTGTACCAGATAAGGACTCAGGCGCTTTTTGAAAACGGAGCGGGGTTTTATTTTACTGAAAAACCCGGATGGAATTTAAAAGCAATGAACTCGGCTCAGGGAACATGGGCGGAACTGCGGCATGATACAATTCTTTATGTTAAACAAAGCTACGCCGAATTTGCAGGAGGGGGAGACTGGGAACCAACGTTTAGAACAAAGCCTCTTCCCAAGCCTGTCCCTTATATTGAACCTAATGTACCATTCTGGATTACTTCCGCTATAGGGATTCAAAAGTTGTATGTTATATTGGAAAAATACGATTTTCTGGACGAAAGTTCAGCCGGTGTTTTGGGAGGTATGCATGGTATATTTGTACATGCTGCGAAAATTTCAACCCTTGAAGCGGATGATAAAGAAGTGCCTGCAACAGATCTTGAATGGATTGAAACTGTTCCCAACAGTCTTGCCCGTCTTGTGATAAACCTGTCAGGCGGACCAGGCGGAACCCCATATATGGACAGTACGGATTCGCTGCGTATGGCGCTTGTTGCGGATGTATTTACCAACGCGGATATCGGATTAGTTCTTGAAACGGCGGTGGGTATTCCATACCGCCTTTATATTCCTTTGAATGACAAACAGGGAGGAAAGCGAATAGCGATTGGTTATGGTTTCAGCTATTATGAATTCAGCCAACCCATGTCGAACAGGCTTAATAATGATCAGTGGAAAAACATCGTGTATAATACAAGTTTTGACATGAAAAACTACCATCCCTCCTGGATGCAGGGAAAAGTTAAATCGGCGAAGTAAAATTTGTTGGTTAAGCGCGCAGTCTCTTTAATTTTTATTGTTCTCTCTTTATCCTGCAACAGGAATGAATCGGCTTCACGCGCAGCCGAAGAAGCGCCAATAATTTACCATACATGGCATTTTCTGAAGGAAAGGAAATATGGCGAGCCGGTTAATCCTCCGCCGCGAGAAATCCCACCGCCTGAATTCTTTCCCTGGGCGGGCATTGTCAGCCACCACCTTCTTGCCCATGATTATATTGATTCGTGGTTTTCGCGCCTTGCAAAAATGAGGGACGTTAGCTGTTTTTATATCTTGTGCCCTTCGCATTGGGGGCTTTCAACAGAGCCTTATTCATTGACAGACGGTTCATGGATAAGCGGTTTTGGCATTGTTGACTCAAACCTAAAAAGCGTGCGCAAACTGGAGAAATCACTTAATGTTGGTTTGGACAAAAGGGTATTCGATGTCGAGCATGGCGCGTCAACATTAATGCCGTATATTAAAAAGTATTTTCCAAAAGCTTCGGCAGTTGTAATTGCATACGAAGGCGAACCTCCGGTGAATGTTCCAAAGAGCGTCAAACTTGCGGACGCTCTGGAAAGTTTTTTTGACAAAAAGGGAAAACGGAAAAATTTTTTGCTAATATCAACTGACTTTTCACATCATGGCAATCTGGAACTTACGGAAAAAAGGGACAACAATTCTCTTGCCTATTTAAAGAACCCGTCAACAGTTTCCTGGAACATGGCAGGCTGCGACAACAAACCCGCAATTTTCATCCTTGACCGTCTAGGAAAAAGCAATCTTGAATCATTTATACTCTACCACACCAATTCCTGGAAAATCTCAAATGAATGGGAACATGATGTTACAAGCTATTTTTTTGTTTATTTTGGTGATCAAAAACTATAATTTCTTTTTTGTTTTTTACCACGAACCACACGAACAAGGAGCGAACCTAGAGAGCAAAGAGATTTACTACAAATATGCGAGTAGTAGAGAAGTATAAGGATCAGGGGTTGTTGTCCGAAGACTTGGCGTATGACTTCATGAAGAGATAACGGACAAAAACCCCTGATCCTTTTCTTATCTTACGCGTTTATCAGTGGTAAACTCAAATCCCGCTTGGTTCGTGCTGGTTCGTGTGGTTCGTGGTAGATTCTTTTTTATATTAGTCTACTAACGGCTCTATGATCCAAACCACCGCGCTTCGACGCCATATCAAGTTTTTATTTTCACTCCAGGCGTTTTTATCTAAGCCGGCTTTTACGCAGATTTTTTCAAGAAAATCTTTTTTTGTGTAGTGTCTTTGCGGTACAAGCGACGCCTGAAGGATTGTGTTTTCAGGACCGTCGGCAAGCCAAAGGTTGTGGCTGCCGGGAATAAAGTCTTCAGGTGTGGAAATATCTTCCCATTTGTCGAAAATGAGCAGTTCTATAAGCGTATTTCCCGCTTCTTCAGGACGAAGAGGCTCATAACGGGGATCTCTCAGCGCTTCTGCGGCGCAGTATGCAGCAAAGAGATTCATATCGCCTGAATTTTTGTACCATGCAAGGCAGCCTCGGTCTTTTCCCTGAACAATAAGGCGGACGGCTAAACCTTCATTTGAGCCAAGCGGAGGCAAAGTCGGCGTCTGTCCGCCATCCCAAACCCGGAAAATACTCTCTCTAGCGGACTGAAGAATCTCCTTTAGCCTCTCTGTGTCATAAGATTCCCGAAGTTTTGCATTTATTTGCATTTTTTTGCCGGACGGATTGCAGGAACAGAGCAAAATCAATGTTCCAAGAAGGAAAAAACCGCATTTGCGCATATTTGAGGAATATTATACAACATTTGGGGAAAATTGCATCGGGAATTTACTTTTATTATTCCTTAATATTGATTATAATTGTAATATGTGGAACCCTGTTACACCTATAAAAAGAACATTATATAGATTGGGTTTTTTTGCAAGAACTCTTAAAGGGGCTGGCTACTTTATCCGCCATTCGCAGGCTTCTTTCAAGGTTCTTATAATGCAGATTCTCTTTACGTTTGTATACGCTATGGGGATTACAACCTTGCTGGCGCTGGCTATCGGAGCGGCTGTTAATATTATCGGAGTGCCGTTTCTTACCATGATAAGCCAGCAGCAGCTTATTTATACGCTGTTAATCATAATTATTACAAGAGAATTAGGTCCTTTATTAACCGCTTTTATCGTTATTGCCCGTTCGGCGACAGCTATTGCCACAGAAATTGCGGGAATGGTTATTTCACATGAGGTTGAAGCCTATATTTCCGTAGGAATAGACCCTATTGAACAACTGGCGGTTCCCAGATTTTTGGGCGTTACTATTTCGCTTATGCTGATGAATATTTATTTTTCTGTTTTTGGGCTTGCAGGTTCATATATTGTTACCCAGTTGTTCAGTTCAACCCCTATGGATTACTATTTTACAAGTTTATTGCAGCATTTAAGTATTTATGACGTGATAATTTCGATAATAAAGAGTATTGCCTTTGGAACGATCATCTCCATTTACGCTGTAATTGAAGGTTTTTCGGTTGAAAGGGCAAGTACTGAGGTCCCTGTTGCGGGTTTACGCGCTGTTGGAGGCTCTTTTGCGCTCTGTATAGTAGTAGATGTCATTATTTCAGCTTTATATTATGTTGTGGCGTAATGGAAAATATTATTGAGTTAGACGATATACATTTCTCTGACCATGAAGGCAGGAAGATAATTCAAGGCGTTTCAATTAAATATAAACCCGAAAAAACTACCGCTATTATAGGGCCGTCGGGCGGCGGAAAAAGCACCGTGTTAAAAATTTCCGCCGGGCTTCTTCAGCCGAGTCATGGGGCAGTTTTTTATAAAGGACAGAATGTCGCGCTGATGAACCGGGTCGATAATCTTGAATTCCGCCGCGAAGGGGCTTTTGTTTTTCAGGATTCAGCGCTTTGGGCAAATATGGATCTGTTTCAGATACTGGAGCTTCCGCTTAAAATTCACTATCCAAAGATGACTAAACAGCAGCGTAAAGATCGCATTAGTGAAATTACCACGGAAGTTGGTTACAGGAAAAATTTGAATGTCCGCCCTTCAACGCTTTCTATGGGCGAACAAAAATTAATAGCCTATTCGCGCGCAATGTTATGCAATCCGTCCCTTCTGTTTCTGGACGAATGGACTGAATCGATGGATGAAACATCCGCCGACAGGCTTGTCAACCTTGTAAGAAAAAAACAAAGCGAAGGAGCTACGATTTTATTTGTAAGCCATGATATGAGGGTAATTAAGGATTTAGCAGATTTTGTAGTGGTAATCGCCGATGGTAAAGTAGCGATGAATACGCCGAAAGATCAAATAATAGGCAATTTATCGCTTAAAGATTTTGAAAAGATGGGGGTAGTTTTATGAAATTTTCAATTAGGTTTGCGGATCAAATTGTAGGTACTCTTGTCTTACTTGCGCTTGCGATTTTAATTTTTGTAATTTTTATGCTGGGCAAAAACCAGCGCTGGTTTGAACATGACAGTGAATATAAAGCTTATTTTGCGTCCGCTTCCGGAATAAGCCGGAATATGGCGGTTCAGTACAAAGGTTTTACCATAGGCCACGTTAAGAAACTTTCACTTGCCGCTGATGACCGTGTGGAAGTAATTTTTTCCATTTATGAAGAATATACATACAGGGTTACCGAAGGCTCTTTGGTTGAGAGAATGGAAAGCCCAATAGGGCTGGGAAGTTCGTTTAATTTTTATCCGGGCAAAAGCGATAAAAAGCTTGAAGAAGGGAGTGAAATTCATACAGTAAATTCCCCGGAGGCAAAAGAGTATATATCAGACGGGCTGGCCGATGAACCAAAATCAAACGACAGCATAGGCAATATTGTAACTCAGGTTAATTCGGTACTTGAGACTGTAAACGCCGCGCTTAAAGGCTCGAATGACGAGTCCGCTCTTGAACAGATTGTCAACGATGTGAGAAGCGTTACGGCAAGCCTTCAACCATTAGCTGAAGATATTGTCGAGCAGATAAAGCCGATATTCACAAATCTTGAAGATGTTACTAAAAGACTTTCCGATCCGACAGGCGCCGTTATGGGTATTCTTGACGGGAAAGGGCCTTTATATGAAGCCATCAGTTCGCTTGCCGGCATAATTGAGGAGCTCAACAAAACAAGCCAATTTCTTCCAACTCAGCTTCCCAAGATTGCCACGGCGGTAAATGAACTTAATATACTGCTTAAACAGGTTGAGGACGTATTAACGTCGGTAGCCAATAATCCCCTTTTAAAAGGCGGCATACCTGAAAATAAAGAAACCGGTCCTGCCGGCGCAAGTCCAAGGAACCAAAAATTTTAACCGCGGGGGAAATAGGAATGAATAAAGTTATCAGTATTTTTTTGTTATCGATAATTTTTGGATTGAGTTCATGTTCAACGGCGCCAAAAAACACAGGGGATATCTATATTTTACGCAAATCAGTAGAGACAGGATTGGAATCCACAAATAGAGAAGTTGCGCAGGGTAACTTTGTAAATGCCGAGAAATTTTTAATTGAATATAAACGCATGGCTATTCTTACGGATGATCCTTCGCTTATAAGCAGGGTTTGCCTGTCTTATGGAAACGTTTTATTATCTTTAGGAAAAACAAATGAAGCTTATTTACAGTGGGAGCAGGCCGTAGCGGAAGCCCAGAAATCGGGAAATAAAGAACTATTATCTGCGGCAAAAATATTTAAAGCAAGGGGTAATCTTCTTTCTGAAAGAGCTACGCCTCAATCTGTAATAGATGAAGTGAACAGGGAAATTGTAAATATAAAAAATAATCTTTATATCGCGTATTCCTGGCAGACAAAAGGCCTTGCGCAGAGGGCTTCAAACTCATACAAGGAAGCGGAAGAATCAATAAAGAAAAGTTTGGAGATTCATGAAAAAGAAAAGGCTCTTGAAAATGCTTCCTATGACTGGTACACTATTGCATCTATACGTTCTCTGGCGGGAAAAATGCCGGAAGCGTTACAGGCTTTGGAAACGGCGGTAACAATTGACCGCCGTATAGAAAATTCATTCGGTCTTGCCGCCAGTTGGAGAGCAATGGGTGACGTTTACCGTAAAATGGGGAAAAATGAAGATGCATTGGAAGCGTACAAAAGATCGAAGGCAATTTTTGAAGCTTTGGGTAAAAAAGACGAAGTTACTGAACTTGACAATCGAATGAGTAATTGATTGGAGAAATAAATGAATAGCGTATTTATGAATACATATCACAGGCTGCCTGTTACATTCGCAAGGGGCGAAGGTTCGTGGCTTTTTGATATAGACGGAAAAAAATATCTGGATTTCAGTTCGGGAATAGCCGTAAACATTTTAGGTCATAATTATCCGCCGCTTGTAAGGGCTGTTACTGAGCAGGCTGGAAAATGTTTTCATGTGTGTAATTATTTTCAATGCGATACAAGCGCGGCATTTGCCGAGAAACTTGTGCAAGCCGCCTCTCCGGCGGGAATGAAAAAAGTTTTTCTTTGCAATTCAGGAGCGGAAGCCAATGAAGGAGCGTGCAAGCTTGCAAGAAAATATTCGCTTGTAAAATACGGGCCGGGAAGGCATACCATTGTTACTTTAAAGGGGAGTTTTCACGGAAGGACTATTACAACTTTGTCCGCGACCGGGCAGGAAAAATTTCACAAGGACTTTGGCCCCTTTACTGAAGGTTTTATCCATATACCGTGCGGCGATATTGACGTGCTGGAAAAAACACTGGATAAAAATACAGTCGCCGGCCTATTAATTGAAGCTGTGCAGGGCGAGAACGGCATTGTGCCGCAGTCGCAGGAATTTATCGCGGCCGCCGCCGATTTATGCGCGCAGAGGGATATACTTTTAATGTTTGACGAAATCCAGTGCGGACTTGGAAGGACGGGAACTTTCCTTGCGCTTGAACAGTACAAGGACTCGCATGGCAATCCGATTAAAGCCGATATTGTAACGCTTGCAAAAGGTCTTGCGGGAGGAATCCCCGCCGGCGCTGTTTTAGCCGGAGAAAAGACATACGCAGTATTTGAAGAAGGAGATCATGGCAGCACATTTGGCGGTAATCCAATCGCCTCGGCGGCGGGAATTGTCGTATTAAAGACAGTAAGCGATCCCGGCTTTCTTTCTGAAATATCCCGAAAAGGCGAGATACTGATGAACGCGTTAAAGCAGAACCCAAAAATTAAAGAAGCGCGGGGCAGGGGACTGATGTTAGGGCTTGATATCGAAAGCAGTTCATGGATATTCCTGAAAGCGGGAATAGCGAGAGCCGATTTCGCTAAACAGCAAAACGGTCTTTTATTACTGTCCGCAGGAACAAATACCCTACGCTTACTGCCTCCGTATACAATTACGGACAGCGAACTGGAGCAGGGTATTGAAATGATGAACGAATTGCTTGCGTCAAGTTGATTCCGGAAAATTTTCACACAAAGATCACAAAGGTACAAAGATCACGAAGAAGAGGGAAGAGGGGGTTTTTGTTCGGAGGCTGAGCTTGAACCTCACTATAAGATTACGAACAAAAACCTTTGATCCCTCTTTGTGCTCTTCTCTTCCTTTGTGTTCTTTGTGTGAATGTATTCGTTCAAAAAATTATTTATTCGGCTTTCCCGGTGTCGCTCCTCCAGTATTAGTTATATACCAGTCTTTTGCGCTATGGGTATTTTCTCTTCCTTCGTATCTGCTGATGCTTTTAGTCGCGGATGATTTTATTGTCGAAGTATCAACAGCGTTTAATGGTCCCGGCGGCTGGCTGTCCGCGGATTTCCATGCTCCTCTTTTATAAAGCTCTTCTACTATTTCGGCAAAATGCGCTCTGTTCTTTTTCCACATTTCGCCGGGTTCTTCATTTAAAATTACCGCGTCCAGAATCCTGCCGTTTGCATCCTGTAAATACACAATATCGGTTTTATGCAGCCACTCTTTATTGCCGGGAATCCACAAATCACGCGCGGTCGGACTGGAGTCGGTCCCAATGGATTCAGACAGATCTTCTCCCAATTCATTAACGCAATCATCTTCCAAAGTGCGCAGATGGAGCGTAATATATTCACCTGATTTTACGTCAATTGCAGGTAAATTAAAAATATACGGTTTTTTAGCGTCCCACATAATGTAAAGCTTCAATCCTTCTAAATTTCCGGCTGACTTAACTTTAAATTCAATAAATTCCGCCCGTAACGCCGAGCTTGAATATTCAGTCCGTAATTCATTTATTTCAATTTTCGGTATCCAGTCATTGACAAAAAGCGGAACTTCGACAGATAACGAATTTTCAAGGTTATCTTTTGCATTAAGTTCAATTAAAAAATCCGTCTGCAATTTAAAGTTTTCTTTTAAATAAATTTTTACGATTTTTCCGTCCTGAATACGCTCAATTTCCTGATACGGGCTAAAAGCACAGGAAACATTTTTAACCGCCGCTGTAAAATTAAAACGTACTTCTTTTTTAGAAAACAAATTAAAGTCCGTAAATTCAGCGGGTAAAATTTCCATAAAATAACGTTCAGAATTACCTGTCTTTTCCTGATCGGTATCCTGATCATCAATGTCGTCAATATCCTCCTCCATCTCAATATCTTCCGGATCAGTATCATCTGATTCCTGCCCATAATAGGAATCAGGTTTTTTCTTCCCCGGCTCATTCTGATTAATCTCCGGTTTTTCCAGTGATTCTAAATCCTGCCCCTGTTGAAAGGTAAAGTCATTGGAGCAGCTCCAGATTGCCAAAAGTAATGAAAAAATCATTACCAAGCCAATAAAAACATGTTTCATTTTTTTCTCCTTAAAATTGAATTTGATATCGCATACGCGACGCCTATATATGGCGTGGACTTGCAGTTTTGCTTGACCGTTTTGAAAAATTTTTTGAAAAAAGTTCTCACAAAGGGCACAAAGGAGGAGAAGATCACAAAGAAGAGAGAAGAAGGTGTTTTTGTTCATAAGCTAAGCTTGAGCCTCACTATAAGATTACGAACAAAAACCCCTAATTCCCCTTTGTGTTCTTTGTACCTTTGTGATCTTTGTGTGAACTCTTGCAAAAAAATATTGAATTAAATTTAAAAACATGGTATATTTTTGTATATTTGGGGAGTATATAATGAAAAAATTTGCGGTGTTTATTACATTGACGTTTTTTCTTGCATCGGGTCTTTTCGCACAGCAGAAATTCGCCCTTGTCATCGGTAATGGGGCATATACCAGTCGTTGTTCGTGTTGGTTCGTGGTAAAAAAAAATTAAAATTACAAGGTAGCACTTTGGACTTCCCCCGATTTATCGGACAACAAACTAAGCCGCGATGTTAGGTGTTAATGCTATTGGTATAGCATATCCGATAGCCGAATGTCTACGGCTCCTGTTGTAATAAACTTCTATGTATTCAAAA
>Ga0268262_10003332_pt1 | contig 17519 bp, 17 predicted proteins | sample TergutNc150P3_FD_190354 | JGI IMG/M metagenome (GOLD analysis project Ga0268262, IMG submission 190354) | Nasutitermes corniger P3 segment gut microbial community from laboratory colony in Florida, USA - Nc150 P3 (SPAdes) (version 2) | ecosystem: Host-associated > Arthropoda: Insects >...
CATAAAAACGCCTGCGTATTCATTCGGGATTTGGGCGGATGCAATCCGCCCCTACATAGTACGTTATCCCAACATTGGGATACTCGCAACCCAGACCGAGGGGCATGGCATCCCAGAATATTCAACCTTTCAAATGGAGATAAACAATGATAACACAATATCATAAACTCGCACTCACAGCAGCCTTCGTGCTTGCTATGGCATTCACATTTTCCTGCTCATCGGGAGATGATGACAACAACAATAGTGGCGGCGGTTCGCCTGTCACTGGCGGAGCTGATGGCGGGGGTAACCAATTCTCGCAAATATACAATGAAGATGGCACAGCCTACAATGGTAGCGGTGTTATTAAAATACAGATATATGGTTTAGAAATTGATGACGGTTTTAGCCCCGACACCGACACTTTAATAGACGCAGGAAAAGTAACGAATGGAATTGTCACATTGGATTTGCCTACAAATATCCATGATAAGTATTTAATAAAAAATTTTGTTGATCACGACGTACTTGCACCTTGTTTTGGTGACCTTAAATATTTACCTGGTGGACGTTTTGTACTAACCAATAATAATAAAAACTATATAGGTAACTTGGATATTTTTTATGAAAATGAAAATGTAGTTGAAAATTTTTATGAAGCAATTGAGTATTGGTATTTTTCAAAAGCTGGAAAAGTAACTTGTAATCTACAAGACGATGATGATGATGCTTTTTATCGTAAACAAATCATCAACATAGATGCAAAAAAAGGTTGGAATAAAATATATCGGCGTGTTGTCTATCGCAAGGAAGGAAACGATGGAATTAGAACAGGAGAAGTCAGCACAAATAATATTTTAACAAAAGAAATGAAATGGACTATTCAAACCACCAAATAAACGGAGACAACAATATGAGAATACAACTTGCTAAACTCGCACTCACGGCAGCCTTCGGGCTTGCTATTGCACTCGCCTTTTCCTGCTCATCGGGCAAAGACGAGGATACGCCAGGCAACAGTTCAAGCACTGTAATGTCATCGTCCAGTGGTAACAGTTCTAGTTCTGGGATAGGCAGTTCGTCTTCTTCTGGCGGTAGTGGCAGTTCCAGCTCCGAGACAGGCAATTTATCATCTTCTGATACGCCTAGCAGTTCCTCGCTATACTCATCTGGCAGCCAAGCTATTGGACCTGAATATGGCGAACCCATAACCGACCGAGACGGGCAAACCTACCAAACCGTGGTGATAGGCGGGCAAGTTTGGATGGCGAAGAACCTTAACTTTGAAGCCGAAGGCAGCAAATGTGGCAATGGCAATACTCTAAGCGATGAAAATACTGCGACTTGCAATGCCTACGGCAGGCTTTACAATTGGGCTACAGCGATGGGGCTTCCTTACAAATGCAACGGCACTAGTTCCACAGACGATTCTGATTGCGCTATAACAACTCCATATCATCAAGGCATTTGCCCTGATGGCTGGCATTTGCCAAGCAATGCGGAGTGGATTGCTCTTCTCCTAGCAGCAGGCGGTTTGGGCGATTACGGGCAGAACGGCTATGCGGGAACCAAATTGAAGGCAACGAGCAGTTGGAATACAATGAACGGTTATATAGCGGGCACGGACGATTACGGCTTTGCGGCTCTGCCGGGCGGCAGCGGCGATACTGACGGCAACAGATACCAAGGTTTCGACTTACACGGCTACTGGTGGACTGCAACGGAAGGTGTCACTAGCAACCGCGCCTACCGCCGGCAAATGAGCTTCAACGACGACCGTGTAGGCAGGGCAGACGGCATTAAGTATATGTTTTGGTCTGTGCGTTGCGTGAAGAATTAAGTTCACTTCGGCTTCGCTCAGTGAACTATTGGTCGTTGAGCGTAGCCGAAACAACCAATGTGCCAATGATGGTGCGAAACTCGCCAAGCCCTGTGTTCCCAGAAATTTTCTATTAAAGCAGCTTAAGCCTTTCTCAACCTCCAAGCTGTGCTTTAATCATATTTTCAATATCCGCCAAACTATAACCTTGCTTTATAAGGCTAAGAATTTTCTCCATGCCTATTTCAATGCCTTCTTCCCTGCCAATCCCAATTCCCTTAGCCAAGCCATCCTCCTCGCCTTCCTCCCTAGCAACAACAAGGGCATCCTTCATATTCCATCCGGTTAGCAACATATTCTCAACCTCCGAACCATGCTCTCTTAGAAAATATACTAAAATACCTTTGCTAATACAACTTGCTATGGCTGCTTTGATAGCAGCAGGCAAACCCATCGTTTTCAAATTCTCATTTATCTCAGCTATGAATGTCTCGTAGCCGTCCAACATAGGGCTTCTGTTCGCCATTTCTATATTCCTGCCCTTGTTTATATTGTACGCTTTCACGACAAGCTCAAGGGAACAAAGCTCCATTTTCAACTCAAACAAATCCGATAGCTTCATTTCCATGAAATCAGGGAACTCTTTCTTTCCGTTATATAAAACTATGAACTCAGGCGTGGGGATTTTAATCATCTTTTCCTTATACAAGTTCTTGCTCGTTGTTATCTTCTCGTATTCTCTGGATATGTATATCAGCATCCGCAAAGGCATATTCTCATTGATTGTAGATTGGTGCTCAATCAATACCACCAGCCTATTGTCTATAACGAAAGCGATGTCGTTGAGCTGCTCCATGTAAAGAACATCCGAGAGCGTTATTATCTCAATCTCCGTGCTTTTTGGGTAGTTTTTCCCGCTGACGGCGTTGTATAGCTCCAAGAGGTTGTTTTTTTCGCCGAACAGCTTTGTAAACACACTGTCTTTGTGATTGCGGTTAGTTTTCGCGTCTTCCATGTTGAAACTCCTGTTTTGATTTCAGCATATTAGACGGAAGTCGGGCGGAAAAAAAATTCAGATTTGTGCATTTTGCAAACAACTGTTGACGTTTTTCTTAATTGTGTTCTCTACAGGGATTTTACACTCAGCAAATTCTGGAAATTCTAAAATTCTGAGAATTCTGGTTCAGACAAAGGGGATGTACATATCCTACGATGGTGGTTTCCCGTACACCAAGAAGTCTATTAAGTCTGGGTCTATATTCTTTTTAACTAAATCTCTAGCCATTTCCGCCTGTATGGCTGATTTGGAGAGCTTTCTGCCCTCTGCATCTTTTACCTCAGCAGCAAGCATGCTAGCGATCTTTTCTTGCGCCGCATTATTGTTTATGGTTTGCCCTTTATATACTATTTCAGCCATACTCACTGCCCCCCTGGAATTAGTGGGTATCGCTCTATATATACTTGGGCAAGTGCCAAAACATCGGCAGAAAGCACACTTTCGGTGCTATTACTCGTTTTCTCTGCATTGCGAATAACAGAAATTGCTTTAATTATCTTTGGATCGGTAATCGGCGGGCTGCTTTCAAGCAGTTTTTCCGAGCTAAGTCGGCGCAAAAGTCCAATTCTCTCTTTTGGCGCCCATAAAACATTTCCATATCCATCTTGATTACCTAGTACGTCAATTATTCCAATTTGCTCTTTGCTGTCAATAATAAACGCCCTACTCTCTTTTTCAATAATTATTGCAATTCTCTTTATTGTGCTATTTTGTTGTTTATCGTCAAAAAAGACTAAGATAGTCCTTGCCAATAGATTCTGGTTAGGCGGTATGCTCGCAAATGGGATAGACGCTAATCTGTTTTTCATAATAACTTAAGATTCCGTAACCCTTAGGACGTGAATATCTATATTATCGGACATTAGTTACCATTACTTGAACATTACCACCGTTGGTAATATATAAATATACATCAAAGAATATAAAATTATCTAAAAGCCAATATACCCTTAGAAATTTGGCACGATTTTTGCTCTCTATTCCATATGATTCGCTCTCTTTACACCGCAGCCGCTGGCATGAAGGGTAACCAGTCCTTCATAGACACCATAGCCCATAACCTTTCCAACGTTAATAGTTATGGCTATAAAAAGCAAAAAGTTGAGTTTGAAGACCTTATTTATCAGAGTTTGCAACGCCCGGGCGGGGAGATGGAAGATGGAAACCGTGCTCCGGTTGGCATAGAAATAGGCTTGGGTTCACGCGTTGTTGCTACAAACCGCATGTTTTCGCAGGGAAATTTGGAGCAATCAGGCAGTGAATACGACGTCGCCATCGCTGGCGAGGGTTTTTTCCAAGTACGCCTTCCAGATGGTGAAATTGGCTATACCCGCAACGGAGCGTTCAAAAAAAATGATGAAGGTTACCTTACAACAAGCCAAGGTTACCTTCTTGAACCCCCTATAGTTATGCCAGACGATGGGCTTAACTTTTCTATATCCGCAGCAGGAGAAGCAACCTGTGAAAGGAACGGAAAGACAGAAGTTTTAGGGCAATTTGAACTTGCGAGATTTATAAACCCAAATGGTTTATCCGCAAGTGGCGGGAGCATTTTTCGCGAATCCGATGCCAGTGGAACCCCCATAATAGGTCTTCCTCGTGAGGAAAACTTCGGTTTTTTGGAAAATAGGTATTTAGAAGGCTCCAATGTACAAATGGTAGAAGAAATGGTGAGTATGATAATAGCGCAACGAGCTTACGAAATAAGCTCCAAAGCCATAACCACCAGCGATGAAATGCTACAAACAGCGAATAGTCTCAAGCGGTAGGAAATAGAGACATGAAACAAATCATGTTAATCTTTTTAATCCTATTGGTCAAGGCTCAGATAATTTTTGCTGCTCAGGCTTCCATTACTTTAAAAGCTCAAGCTTCGGTTGAACCCGGCGTTATTCGCTTGGGACAAATTGCGGAAATAAAAGGCAACCAGGATTTAGCAAAAAAAATCTCCGATATAGAAGTTGGCAAAGTTGCGGAACCCGGGCGAAAGACGAGGGTTACGGAAAATGCCATAAAAAACTTTTTTATCAAATCAGTTGCTGGTAGCCAAAATGTAGATTTTGATGGGGCAAAATTCTGTGACGTAATTGCTCGTTCAGGGGTTATTTCCGCAGATTCCTTGAAAGCTCTTTTGCTAAAAGAAGTTCGTTTGCGAATGGTTGCAAATTTGAAAGAAGGCAAGGACTGGAGCTTAGAAGCTCCGAAAATGCCGGAGAAACTGGCAATTCCTGAGAGCGGAGGCAAAATTTTGATAACCTTATCTCCGCAATTCACTGGAATTGGACAAGAAGTGGCAACCGTGCAAATTATTAACGGCAATAAGGCAATTCTTAAACACAACATTCCTTTTATAGTGCATCGCTTTGAATACGTGGCAGAATTGAGAAAAGGCATTCGCAAGGGTGAGGTTATAGGCGAGCAAGATTTTGAAATGGTATGGCAAGAGACAACTTTTCAAAAGAGAAAAGTCATAAAAAAAGCGGATGAAGCTGCTGGCAGAACCGCTATTCGCACATTGAAAGCAGGCGAACTCTTGGTGGATAACTCCTTAGATACTCCTTACGCAGTTAAAGAAGGCGATGTAGTCAGGCTTTTTGCAAAATTTGGCGAGGCTGTTGTGCAGACAAACGCAGTAGCGCAGAAAAACGCATTCAAGGGGCAAACAATTTCGGTAAAGAATGTTGACACTGGCAAAAATATATCAGCTACGGTTTCCGGCTTTGGAGAAGCGTGGGTTAATTGACTTTTCCGTGCTTTCTGAATAAATGTTTGTAGAAAGTTCCAAAACCGCGTAGAAGTCGTTTTCTTTCCGCTTTGTTAAAAATTGCCGTCATAGATTGCTGAAATAAGTATTTAGGTCGCAAATAAAATTCCCTGCGCGCTTTGTCGCAAAAATCCACCAACTCCTGAGAAGATAACCCGGGGCGGCTAATCGTTGTGCGATGGTAACCATCCTTATCCAGCCATTGATTGTAGTCACTGTTTGCTAAAGCTCCGCTTTCTACAGCCTCTTTATAGGCTACGGTACCAGGGTATGCCATAATGGGGTAAAATTGCGCAGTATTGGGAGAGAGTTTTTTTGCATATTTTAGAGTGCTTTCCAGAGTTTCTTTTGTATCACCCAAATTGCCAACCATAAAACAGCCGTGCACAAAAATCTTTGCTTTTTTTGCAGCCTTCATAAACGGAATAGCTCCGCTTTGTTTCAATCCCTTGCGAACACTGTTCAAAACTTCCGTGCTTGCGGATTCAAAACCAACGCACAATTCTCGGCAACCCGCAAGTTTCATCAAAAAAAGCAAATCCGCTGGAACATCCGCTCTCGCATTGCAGCTCCAGGTGATTTTCAAATTTCTTTTCAAAATCTCTTTGCAGAATGCTTTAACATTTTCTTTATCGGCGGTGAAAGTATCATCTTCAAAAAATACTTCACCCAAATCTTTGAAATTTTCCTTTATGTACTCCAATTCATCTACAACATCCCTGTAATCTCTTTTTCTATAGACATGCCCATTCATCGTTTGAGGTAAAACGCAATATGTGCATCGGTAAGGGCAACCACGTCCGGCGAGAATTACCACTAGCGGATTTAAATTTGCGCCGTAAAAATATTTTTTATAACAGGAATATAAATGTTTGTGATATGTTTTGCTAACCCAGGGCAGCTCGGTTAAATTTTGAATTTTTTGCCCTTCTGGTTGAAAGTTCGTTGAGCCATCGGGATTTCGCCAAGCAAGCCCAGCAATTTCAGACAGATTTTTTGCCCCATTGCCTCGTAAATGCCTTATCAAGTTTTTTATTGTGCAATCCGCTTCACCTATTATGCAAAAGTCAAGGGCAGGTTCCATCGATAGTGTTTCCAAAGGTTCTGCACTTGCGTGAGTTCCCATAAGAGCAACGGGTTTTTGAGAGGTTTCTTTAACGTTTTTTACAAACTGCAAATCATTTATTATGCTTGGTGTGGAAGTTTCGCAAATTATTAAATCGGGCGCAAATTCTTTTATTTTTTCTAAAGTGGCATCTTTGTCTAATTCCATCGCTGGAGCATCCAGCAATAAAATCTCATTGCCATCCGCCTCTGCTGTGCCAGCCGAATAGCAGAGAAACAAGGGCCAATAAAGCGTCCCAGATTTCGTCACGCCGGGGCTACGAGACTCTCTGCTGAATTTCGGAAAATATGGAGGATTTACAAATGCAACTTTCACTTTGGGGTAATATAGAAATTCACTTTGACACAGTTTTAATAATAGCCCAAATTTCCTCTTCTGTCATCGCTTGGTGAATGGGTAGGCTTAGAACTTCGCTGGCGAGTTTTTCCGTTATCGGAAGTTTATTGTAGAGCAAATTGCTACCTTTATATGCTTTCTGCAAGTGAGGTGGAATAGGGTAGTGGATTATTGTTTCTATTCCATTTTCAAATAAATGTTTTTGCATAGCATCCCTATTTTTGCAACGGATAACGAATAGATGCCAAACATTGTTCCCTTCTTTTTGAGGCAAAATTATATCGGGATTCTTTATTTCTGTGATGTAGCGTGTTGCTATTTCACAGCGTTTTTTATTATCTCTGTTTAACTTTGGCAATTTTACGTTAAGTGCCGCCGCTTGAATTTCGTCTAGACGGGAGTTGTAACCTAAATAGTCGTTAATGTATTTTTTTTGAGAGCCATAATTCCCAAGTGCTCTAACAACATTATTCAATTCCTCGTCGTTGGAAACAACCGCTCCACCGTCTCCAAGCGCACCAAAATTTTTGCTTGGGTAAAAACTGAACGCAGCCGCATCGCCAATGGGTCTTATACCTGCGCTTTGAGCGCAGTCTTCAATTAGGAGCATTTTTTTTTCTTTGGGAATTTCTGCTTGCCTGCCATATAAATTCACACTTAAAATGGCTTTTGTTTTTGGCGTTATATAATTGCTTAATTTATCAGCATTTATGTTGAAGGTTTCTTCGCTCGGTTCAACTAAAACAGGAATCAAGTTATTTTTTGAAATAGCCATAATGGAAGCGATATATGTGTTTGCTGGAACTATAATATGGTCGCCATCTTTTAATTTCCCTAGAATTTTATAAGCGTTGAAAATTAGCGTTAAGGCATCTAGCCCGCTTGCTACTCCTGTGCAATGCTGCATTCCGCAAAACGCAGCAAATTCACTTTCAAATTTTTCTGTTTCTTTTCCCCTCAAATACCAACCGGATTTTGCAACCCTTGAAATTACCTCTGAGAGTTCCGGCTCAAAAGAGGCATTTATGCGGTTTAGCGGGAGAAAAGGAATCATATATGTACCGTATGTTTAAGTGTTATTTCGCATCCCATTTTATGCTTGAAATAGCTAAGTCCATAATTGGGAATTCCGTTTTTTGATGTGGGTCCTAAATCAAAATAATAAAAATCTCTTTCTTTGTAGTGTTCAGCCAAGCGCATAGCAAATAAACTCATAGGGCGAAATTTTTTATACTCTCTTTTATCGCCCCATAAAATCAATTGTGCGATTTTCGGTGCGGTTAAATATACATAAGCTCCCGCAATTGGGATTTCATCCAGCTCCAGCAAAAAGCAGTCTATATCACATACGCTTCCTGTTTTTTGCAATTCTTCAAAAGACAAATGCGGTGGATAACCTTGTTCTTTTCGGTTTGTATTTATTATTTCATAAGCTGTTTCGTTTTCAGAATTATTTTTGCATTTTTTGAATAGCATATTTTTTTTTAATGCAACTTTTATATTTCTACAAAAATCAGGGTTTGGTTGCAAGGGTTTTGATAGATTCAACGAATAATTCAAGTCTGTGTATTCAATTGAAAATCCCCTGTTTTGCAAAGAGTAAAAACTCAGAGAAACAAGGCTTTGATTGTATATAGGCGGTGGCAGCGTTATGTGGCATTTTTTATTTTTTTCCTTTAACCATTCATATAATTTTTCGCAAGCATTTTCCATAATCTCCAAACTCGGATTTTTTTGCAAACTAGAAAATCCACCAAAAGGCGCGGAAAACGGCGAATATAACTCTCCGCTTTTTTCCCCTAATACAATATTAATTCCATTAAAATCCAAATAATGCAGCTCAGAACATTTATGCCTATTCAATTCAAGAAATTCTTTTTTATTAAAAACATGCATTTTTAAATTCCTTAAAATTCCTTATATAATCGCTTTCATCATAATATTCGCTGGCTAATACGAGGCACACCGCGCCGCTTGAGAAGTTTTCAATTTCTCGCCAAGTCATTCTGGGTATGTATAAGCCGACGTTTGAGCGATTGAGGGTGTAACTCTCCTTTTTTTTGCCATTGTGCAAAACAACGGTAAAGCTACCGCTGGCGGCGATTATCAATTGCTCCAATTTGCGGTGTGCGTGCCCGCCGCGCTTTGTGCCTCCTGGAACGTCATATAGATAGTAAACACGTTTTATGCCAAAGGGAATTGTTCGCTTCCCTTCCACAACGCTTAAATTTCCGCGCTTGTCATGTGCAACGGGGATATATATTATTTGCGGCTTTTTTGGTGTAACTGGCATATAGCTAATATAGCAAAACTTGCAATTTAGTAAATTCCAATATATATGATTTCCATCCTAATGTCGAGTTATAATCACGCTCCTTATGTGGAGGCGGCTGTGCGTTCCGCTATGGAGCAAAAAGGCGTGGATTTTGAGTTGCTGGCAATAGATGACGGCAGCGCGGACGAAAGCCCAAAAATTTTGCAAAAACTCTCCGAAGAACTAGGCTTTTATTTTTTAGCAAGAGAAAACAGAGGACTGGTTGCAACTTTGAATGAATTAGCGAGCATGGCAAAGGGGAAATATATCTGCACCCTTGCGAGCGATGATATAATGCCGCAAGGGAGGTTGGAAACGCAAGTTCGCTATATGGAAGAACATTCCGATGTTCCTGTATGTTTTGGGCAAGCAAGGAAAATTTTTCCAAATGGCAAATTGGCGGAAAAGCCAGACCCTTGTTATTTGCGCGGAATACCATCGGTCTCTTTTGAAGAATTGTTTTTAACAAAAAAAGAAGTCCACGGCTGTACAGAACTCATTCGTAAAACAGCGTTTGATTCCATTGGCGGATATAATCAGAAATTTAAAATAGAAGACTATCCGCTGTGGCTTGCGCTTTCCAATAAATTTGGGAATTTGCCTGTATTGCCAGATGTTTTTTGTCACTATCGTATTTTGCCAGGCGATAAAAATATGCACAGAAATTTGACATTTATCTTTACGCAAGCCTTGGAGGTTGTAAAAGAATATAAAGAGAATAAACTTTATAAAAAAGCCGCTGATAATTGGAATGCTTGCTGGTTTTCCTTTTTAGCATACAGCAATAAAAAAGAAGCTCTTTTTAAATTACCAAAACTTTGCTCTTTTTCGTGGAGATTTATTTACAGGCTACCTAAGCTTTTTATCCCTAAATTTTTATTGAAATATTGAATATATTTATATAGCAATATAAGCATTAGCGAGCATTTGAATTTTATCAAGTAAAATATCACTCTTTTTTTTATATATATATTGCGAGGTTTTATTGTTTTTCCCAAATCTTTGAAATAATCCATTTTGAAAAATGTGTTTAATTCTTTACTCAAATTAAAAACACTACCTCTTTTGAAGGATAAATTTTTTACAGCTTGCTGAAAAAAATTCAAGAGCAAATTTGGATTCGCAGAATAAGGTTCAGATATGCAGGATAAAATTCCCATATTATCCAGTTTTCTCAAAACTTCAATATAATCTTTAATAACTTTTGGATTATAATTTTCCGTTAATCCAAGAGGATTGCTTATATAATGGTAATGAATATTATGCAATACAACAAAAGTTTTAGCTTTAAATACAGCTTCCAAAGAGAATAACCAGTCTTCGGAATAAGTTATGCTTTCATCACTAAAAATACCTTGTTCATCAAGAAATTTCTTTTTAAACAGAAAAATATCCATCGAAGCCAATAAAAGGTCTTCTCCAATATTTTTTCCATATACTAAGAATCTTGGCAAAATTTTTCTACGGATTTCTTCATTTTTGTAAAAACCCTCCATATTTTTCGGCATCACTCTGAATATTTTTTTTGTGCCTATTTCATTCACCAATCCCCCCATTACAATATCAGCATTTTGTGAGTATGTCAACATTTTTTCATAAGCATTTTTTTCGATGTAATCATCTGGATCCACAAAAGCGATATACTCTCCGCTGGCGTGAAGACGGCCATAATTTCTTGCTGATGTTAAACCTCCATTTTCTTTTCTTTTATATAACACGCGAGAATTTTTTTTTGCAAATTCCTCGCAAATTTTTGAACTGCCATCTGTTGAACCATCATCTACAAGAATTATTTCTATGTTTTTTTCTGTTTGCTCCAAAATGGAAATAACGCTTTTCTCCAAAAAAAGCTCTTTGTTGTATATAGGAACTATAACCGATATTTTTGGTGTATTCTGCATAATCATTTTCTGGAATAATATCGTTTTAAACATTCGTAAAGCATAAGCACTCTATATCTAAATATATATAAAAGCGAATGAAAACTTTTTTCTGCATGGCTTACCGTTGATAAATGCCTTCTATATAAAACTAGTTGTTCAGGTATATATATGGAACTGAATTTTAATTCGGATAACAAACCTATCCAAAAATCATGGGTTAACGCATTTTTTGGAATAGGCAAAATAAAATTCTTTATGTTTTTCGTAAAAGCGCAAACACATCCTTGCGGTGCGCCTCCTCTTATGTAAATATTTACTAAAAACCCTTTTTTATATATTCTGTATTTGCTAAGTTTGTCTATTTTCTCTAGATTAGAATCTACAATCCAAGCATCGCTTATTACAAGTCTATCCTCTTTCAAATAAGGGAGGATTTTTTCCACTTTGTTCGGCATCCATATATCATCTTGATCGCTCAAAAAAATATAATCCCCTTCAGCTTTTGCTAAAGCATTTTCAAAATTTCTCGCAGCAAAATAAAAATTGTCAGCAGCTTTTGAACTTAATAGGAGCGGAACTTCAACATTTTTTCTATTATGATTAAAAATTTTAATCCTTTTATCCTTAAAAGATTCTAACGTTTTTATAGTATCATCAGTAGAACCATCATCGGAAACAACAAGTTCATCTTCCTCCCCAAGCTGTACCAGAATAGATTTAACCTGTTTTGCTATATATTTTTCGCCGTTATATGTAGCCATGCAAACCGAAATCATTTTACCACACCAAGCTGCTGAATATTTCCGTTCTCTTTCCTCTGTATTCGCCAAAAATTAAATATTGCTTTGCACCTATACTCCAAATTGAAAATGGCTTGAATAAAACTGCAACTCCATATTCTTGATAATGCAGAGTACTTTTTGGGTTTAAATATTTTTTATCAATCGGGTCTTCAGCTTTGTGAATGTCTTCCAATCGGCTACCAAACGCCGTGTCTTTTGCCACAGCGGATACAGATAAATCAAGGCGTAAAAGCTCTCTGTAAGAAAATCCCATGCAGTTGTAAAATTCTCTGGCGTTCGGTCCTAAATCGGAACCGAGTGAGTTCCCAAAATGAGAATAATCGTTGCTTGGGCCTTTATGGTGGGTATAAACCCAAGGTTCTATTCGCGTGTATTCAAAATTATAGTCCCAGTTGAATATGCCAATTTTTGCGGAATCTATTGCCAATCCAATAGATGTTGCCCATTTATTTCCCCACCATTTATCATCAAAAAAAGATGTTATATTGTCTAAATCATCTATAAATAATTCTCCGTATATTTCAAATCTGTTGAACAATTTCCACGAAAAATCTGCAGATATTCCGTTATTGTCTCTATCACCTACATAACTCTCAGCAAAGAGGTATGGGACAAACGGCAACACATATATAGGTTCCATAGAGCGATGCTCATAAGGACTTTCGCCATAAACTATGGTTTCCGTTAACCCAAAGTTAAAATTATCCGAAACTTTAAAATCTAATCTATGAGCGTGTAGATATTTTCTATAATCTTTCCAGTTTTTTAATTGCATTGCGTGTTGAGAATAAGAGACAAATGCCAAGTTTAAATCCCAGCCTATAAAAGGCGTTGGCACAGGTCTTCTTATGTAGGCATAGTCCGTAGTGTCTTGGATTGCACGCCAGTAAAAATCGCTACCTCGCAAAGCCAATTTGTTACGCCTTGCAGGGCCGTAAGACAAGTAGTCGTAACCTCCAGAAATTTTAAAATATGAAGTTGCCTGCCAATCGGTACGCGCTCTAAAAAAATCCCAGGTACGTCCTTTGCTATCAAGTTGATGGTCAAGATTTACGTACGGGTAACCCAAATAAGGTTCAAAATTATGCTCAGGGTATGCTAAACCAAATGCTTTATCCGTATTCATTTCCGCATAAGCGTCAAAAAAAAGATTTGGGGCAGCTAGCCCATTTAAAAAAAATCCTATAGTTATTGTATTTTGCAATTTATAATTTTCATTAAACTTTTCTATCTGAGCAGAATCTTTTACAAATAATCTTAATTTTGCGAATCTATCTCCTTCAGAAACTTGAAACTCCGCATATATCGGCAATGCGCAGAAAAAGAAAAGGATGAAGAATTTCATTGATGCGCTTCCAACCAGTTATCGCCAATGCCTACGTTAGCGAGTATGGGTACAGAAATGGGCCAGGCGTTTTCCATTTCGTATTTGATTATTTGCGAAAATTCCTCTACATTTTCTTTTGGACATTCAAAAACTAGTTCGTCGTGAACTTGCAAAAGCATTCTAAGCGGCAAATTTTCATTTTCAATTTTAGCGTGTAGGCGAAGCATCGCTTCTGTAATTAAATCTGCCGCGCTGCCTTGAATTGGGGTATTCATCGCCATGCGTTCCGCCATTGCCCGTTCCTGATGGTCGCTCGCTTGTAGCTCCGGCAAATAACGCCGCCGTTTCGCTATGGTTTCCACAAAACCTTTTTCTTTTGCCTCTTTTACAACTTCTTCAAAATATGTTTTGACCTTGCTATATAAATTAAAATATCCGTTTATGAATTCCATCGCTTTTGAACGGGTTATGCGTAAATCCCTTGCAAGCCTAAATGCACTCATCCCGTAAATCACACCAAAATTCACGACTTTCGCGGCTGCCCTCATTTCTTTGTTGACTTCGCTTGTCCCAAAAATTTTCGCAGCGGTTATGCCGTGAATATCAAGCCCCTGCAAAAACGCGTTGGAAAGCTCCGAGTCTCCGCTTAAATGTGCAAGCATCCGCAGTTCTATTTGCGAGTAATCAACGGAAATTATTTCCCAATCCTTTTGGCTGGGCACAAAAACAGTTCTTATCCGCCTGCCAGCTTCGCTCCTCACCGGAATATTCTGCAAATTCGGGTTCACGCTGGAAAGCCTGCCAGTTACCGTTCCCCACGGCAAAAATGTGGTGTGAAGGCGATTTGTTTTTGGCGATAACATTTTTGGCAATGCTTCTGTATATGTGCTTTTTAATTTTTGAATTTCTCGCCAATTCATTATAGGTTCCAAAATAGGATGCGGTTCATTTTGTTCCAAAAGCATTTCCAAAGTTTCCGCGTCTGTGCTAGGCCCGCTTGCGTTCTTTTTCAGCATAGGCAGTTTTAATTTTTCGTATAAGATATGCGAAAGCTGCTTTGGGGAAGCCAAGTTAAAATTCTCTTCCGCTATTTCAAAAATGTGATTTTCAAGTTCTGTAACTTTTTTCTGAAATTCCGAATTGAGATTTTCAAGAGCAGCATTGTCTATGGCAATCCCATTTTGCTCCATTTTGTAGAGAACTTTTATTAAAGGCATTTCCTTGCTTTCAAAAAGCTCAAATAAATTTTTCTTTTTCAATTCATCTTTTAGGTTTTTCCACTTTGCGAAAAGAATAGCCGCGTTCTCCGGTGAATTCCCGTGATGAGCACTGGGTCTCAAAAGCCATTGTGCAAAAAGAGAATCCCAGTATTTCCCCTGTGGAATCCACCATTCCTTGAACATTGCTTTTGCATTGTGAAAAACGAGTTCCAAATTTTCGTTTTTAAAAATTTCCCTCAGCCATTCGCTGCAAAGCACATTATCTGAAAATTTGTAAAATTCATTCTCATTTTTGCTAACGGAAATCGCTCCGCCTTCCGAAGCTGCAAAAGCCAAGATTTTCGCGGACTTCAAATCATCTTCCATCTTTTGCAAATCTTCTACTGTGTTGACCTGAATGTCTTTTTCCTCTATAGGCGGTTCGGGAAGCGTTGCAAAAAGCGAAGGCATCTCATTTGCAGGTAAAAGTGGGAGCAAACTCGGAACCTCGTAATCCGTGAAAAACTTGAATAATTCTTTTCTATTCAACCCTTCGTATTTCAATTTTTCCAAAGTATAGCCAAAATCATAATCACTCCGCAAAGTGACAAGTTTTCTGCTCAAAAATGCGTTATCCTTGTCGGCTTCCAAAAGAGCCTGTTTTGATTTTGGCAATTCCGCAATGTTTTTGTAAATGTTTTCCAAATCACCATATTTTGAGAGAAGCTCCACCGCACTCTTAGGTCCTATTTTTGCCACGCCAGGGACATTGTCGGAATCATCGCCCACAAGAGCAAGGTAATCCCTCATCTGCTCTGGATTAACACCAAATTTTTCCCTAACCTGCGCCACGCCAACCTCTGTTCCCCTCGCTCCTTTTTCAATTTGATAGATGTTAATTTTATCGCTCACAATTTGCGCCATATCCTTATCTTTTGTTACCAAGAACACGGAGCAGTTTTTTTCTGCGGCGAGCAACGCAACCGCTGCCATTATATCGTCTGCTTCAAAACCCTTGCGTTCCAAAATAGGGAGACCGCTTTTTTCCAAACTCTCATTTAGATAAGGCATCTGCTGCGACATTTCGGGAGGCATGGGGCTTCTGGTAGCTTTGTATTCCGGGTAAAACTCGTGCCTGAAATTTATTCTTGATACATCTTTTACTATAGCAAAGTATTCTGGTTTGTGGCTTTTTAATATGCGCAGTATTGACCCCCAATAACCGTGCAAAAGCGAAACCAATTGCCCCTTGCTGTTTCTCAAAGGATTTTTTACATAGGCGTAATACATACGGAATGCAAGCGCGGAGGAGTCAATTAGGAAAAGGCGTGACATTAGTTTTTGCATGCCTCGTCATCATTGTGTTCTTGGCACCACTTATTCACTTCTCTATTCAAAATGGCGGAACTTTTGCCAGTTTTTGAATAATAAACTAATGCCGTGCCGCAAAGTGGATACGTTATTATTGGGAAATCTCTGTGCTCGCACCAGGTGATTAATTCTGAAATGGTGAACATTTTTTTCAATTCTTTAGATGGGATATCGTACCACTGTTTATCAACATCAGAGCATATTTCTGGTTTTAGAACTTCGCAAATTTCATCCCAAATAGTCTCATCCCAAATTTCCACGCATTGCCTGCGAACTTTCAAAAATTTTACGCCAACCTCTTCATCCATTCTATCACAATAACTCCTTTGGGAATCTGCATAAGAATAGATTTTCAGATCGGGTAATGTTTTAAGATTTACTTCAAAGGTATCAACCAGCATTCCGCTAAAAATTCCAGCTCCGCCTTGAATGTTGTAAATAGCTTTTATGCGGCTATCTCCGCTTCCATGAGTCTCATGATATTTCATAAATTCCGGCGTAGTTGCGTAAAAGAGCAACTTAGCATTTCCTATTGCTGGGAAATTCATCCCTATTATAGGGATGCTGTCTATGTCTTTGTTTATATTTGCTATTTGCTTATTTGTTGCGCTATACACTAGCCCTCTATCTCCAAATCTGGCGTGGCGAGCGGTGTCGCTCACGTCGGAAAACTGATCAGCTATTTTATCAATGGAATTTTCTCCCCAATAAACGTCTTTGCCATAAACCCTAGAAACCAAAACTCCGCCAACATCACTGCTGTATTCTGGAATAAAATAGTTTGATTGCAAATCTATAGGGGGGGGCAAATATTGAACTGTATCTCCAGAATGATATAGTTTCCTAGATAAATCGTAAGCTCTTAAAACCTTGAATCTCTGCGGAATATAAGTTTTTGCATAAAAATTGCTGGTAGTTTTTATGCCTGCGCTATCCCAAACTATAGATGCGTTTATCTCATATTTCCCCCCTACATCTGCGAGCAAGTCTTTTGGGCCAACAAAGCAGTTAGGTTTATTTGTAAAATTTTGAGTGTTAGGGCTCAAAAAAAACGATGTGTCTTTTCCATTAAATGAACCGGTGATTTTAATACTTGCAGATTCGTAAAATTCAAAACCCTGCATTCTGGTTTCTGTAAGCGCGTGCATTTTGTCAAAGCACACCTCTTTCACTGGGCGCCCGGAAATTATATAGGCATAAGTCCATATCCCTTGATAGTTTTCCTGCTCTTCTGGATAATAACTCCAAGGCCCCTGGCAGGAGAGAGTCAAGAAAAAGAGAAAAGCAATGTTTTTGGGGGTCATCATTGATAAATTTAGAAATTTACTTCCCGTACAAAAGTTCCAGCATTTTTTGCCCATATCGCTCGCCAAGAGTTTTGTAGCCTTCGTAGGTAAAGTGGAGATTATCGCTGACGGCTGTCAACCCTTGCGAAGAAATCACATAACCCACATTGGCTCCGTTTGGCATTTTTCCCATCGCATTTGGAATGGAGCTTATGTTGCTGTTATTGTTGCCATAAGCCTGCCCAGCGAGAA
>Ga0268262_10003333_pt1 | contig 17517 bp, 15 predicted proteins | sample TergutNc150P3_FD_190354 | JGI IMG/M metagenome (GOLD analysis project Ga0268262, IMG submission 190354) | Nasutitermes corniger P3 segment gut microbial community from laboratory colony in Florida, USA - Nc150 P3 (SPAdes) (version 2) | ecosystem: Host-associated > Arthropoda: Insects >...
GGGACAAGAACCCAAGAATTGCGGAAAGCCAAACTATAGTTGGATGGAGCATGGCAACCCTTGCCCTTTTGCGCAATTTGCATAAAAAGCCAGCGGAGCAAAAATGGATTTTGATTTGCCCCATAGCAGATTTTTGTGGCAAAGGCTGTTGGAAACCCGCCGCCGTTAGAGCAGCAACTCCGGCCAGTTTTTCCGCTTTGATGGGAAACACGCCAAAAGAAGAAAAGGAAAAATGGGTAGAAAACGCTATGCGTTATTCACCTCAACAATTAGCCGCAGGGCTTGACTATTTAATTGAAAAAAAAGTTGACTTCACCGGAATTCCAAGCAAAGGCTCGAATATAAAACTCCTTTTTGGCAAAGAAGACCGGATTGTACCCCTTGCGCAAAAGGAACTATTCGCTCCCCTACTCGCTACCGGTGCGCAAATCACAGTTTGCGAGAGCTTGGGACACTGGCTACTGGATTATTTAAAAGAATGCCACGCTTAGTCCATACTGAACTGGCGTGCGAGCATCTGCTCTCTTGCCAGTAACGCTTGTAAAGCCAACAACAGACCTTAAGTTAAACGAAAAACGGTCAGTTATGTTATAGCCAATTCCCCAAACCATTCCCAAATCGTACCAATGCCTATCTTCATAATTTTCTGCATACTCATCGGACCTACCGTCTTTATATTCTTCAGTAATTGTGAATTTTGGCAATATAGGAAAATCCAGTTGAAAGCCTACTGCTACATAAAGAGGGAATTCAAAAGGCGTAAATTGAACAAGCACAGGAATGATTCTCAGAACGAATTCGTTTTCATCCTTCCAGTAATTGTAGGTTATCTGATTGCCAGTTTTGTCTGTTTTAATACTGTCTCCTTCCTCGCTATACAAATTCCTGTGCATAAAACTTGCCTCAAGATTTACGTTTAAGGAATTGGTAAGAGGAACGTGTCTTATTACTCCACCTCCAAAACCTATGCCCATATCTATTTTATCATTTTTGCTTGATAAAAAACCGTAAGAAACACTGTTCAAGTTAAAGGTTGCCTGCAAGCCAGTTTTAGGCTGTGATATCGATTGAGGGCAAGTCTGCTGTGGTTGCCGCACTTGTTGTTGCACTTGTGGCTGGGGCAGTTGCACTTGTTGCTGAGGTGGCAGGTATTGTTGCACTTGTGGCTGGGGTTGCTGCACTTGCGGCTGAGGCTGTTGCACCTGTTGTTGAATTTGTTGTTCCTGTTGGTGCGGGACTTGCGGTGAACTCTGCTCTGCTTGCTGTGCGGAAATAGCAATAGCGGAACAAAGAACTAGGGCTATGAGTTTAAAAATGACTTTGTTCATGGTTTTTCTCCATTTTAAGGGGGTTGAATTATAGCCAATCGTCATATTTATATACAATATAGAAAGTATCAAACCTCTAGTCAGCGGCATTCCAGCAAACAACGGCGACATTTACTATATTTGGACTGTTATGCGGATGTGGTGGAATTGGTAGACACGCTAGATTCAGGTTCTAGTGCTGGCAACAGCATGAAGGTTCAAGTCCTTTCATCCGCATTTTTCTAACTTCAAATAATGCAAGCAGTGGAACTATACAACAAATTAAGTTCCGTGCAAAACGGAGCTGTGCTTTGCCAATATTCAATGGAAAATTGCGAAAAACTGGCAGATTTGATAAACCAAATAAATGAATTGAAAAAAGAAAAAAACGTTGCGATTTTAGCCCACAGCTACGTTGCGCCGGAAATCACTTTCGGCGTGGCAGACTACAGTGGCGACTCTTACCAGTTGAGCAAAAATGCTATGGAAACAAGCGCACAAACAATAATTTTCGCCGCAGTTGAATTCATGGGAGAAACCGCAAAAATTTTAAACCCCGGCAAAAGAGTGCTAATACCCGGGACAAACACGGGATGCAGCCTAGCAAACAGCATAACTGGGGAACAGGTGAAAAAATTAAAAGAACAATACAAAGATTATACCTTTGTCTGCTATATAAATACAACAGCCGACGTAAAAGCTGCCTGCGATGTTTGCGTAACCAGCTCAAATGTGATTAAAATAGTGAGCAACATTCCAAACGATAAAATCGTGTTTTTACCCGACAAGCTCATGGGCGAAAATCTGAAAAACGAACTAGAAAAAATGGGCATAAAAAAAGAGCTTGTGCTACACACCGGAACCTGCTATGTGCATGAGCAATACGACCCCGACTTGGTTGAATATTTTAGAATTCAAAACAAAGGTTTGCGGATTGTGTGCCACCCGGAGTGCCACCCTGGGGTTGCCATGTTGAGCGACTTTGTAGGCAGCACGGGGCAAATGCTGGATTATATCCGCAACCTCCCAGAAAAATCTCCAATCTTGCTTTTAACCGAATGTGGGCTAAACGCCAGGCTTCAAAGCGAGCTTCCAAACCGCCGTTTTATAGGCAGTTGCAATCTTTGCAAATACATGAAAAGCAATTCCTTGGAAAACATCCTTCAAACTTTGAAAGAACCCGATAATGCAAAAGAGATAAAATTGAATACAACCGTCTTAACAGCAGCAAAACGGTGCATCGAAAATATGTTCATTTACAGTGAACGCTGACCAATTTGAAGAAACCTTACTTGTCAGCAGAATCTTTTTCTTCTTTCAGTTTTTGTTGCAAAGCTGCGATTTTACTTTCAGCAGTCTGCAAACCGCTCTTCACTTTTTCCAAAGTAGCCTCGTTTATATTGTTTTCAAGCACTTGCAAACCACTTTTAATTTTATCAAGTGCAATATCCGCTTTTTCTGCAACTTTTTTCTTCAAAGATGAATTGCAACCGCAATCACAATCCGGTTCGCATTTACATTCGTCACCGCAGCCACATGAGCATTCGCCATTTTTGCGGTTGTTATTATAATGTTTAAGAGCTTGAAAGCCTGCAGCTGCAGCTGCAGCGCCAAGTACAAAAGGAACAAAAAACGCCATAATAATACCTCCTTAGTTTAAAAGGATAATATAGTAAATGTCAATGTTTAAATTCCCATTGCATTTGCCAATTCTGCAATATCTGAATTTTTTGGAAATTTTTGCTTTGCTTTTGAAACAATTTGCACCGCTTCCTGTACCTTACCGCTCAAAGCCAATGCCTGCCCGTAAAGGAATGCAAATTCTGGTTTATCGCCGAGTTCTCTTTTCATAAACTCCAAATTATCCAAAGCCTCGGTAGCTTTATCATTTGCAACATAAATTTCCGCGAGTGCGAGGGGATTATGCGGAGTTCCGAGCATAAAATTTTTTAGCACTTTTAAAATATCTATCGCAAGTGCAGTTTGCCCAATTTTATTCCAATGTTCCGCTAAAAACTGCAAAGAATTTGCGTGGGCTTGGTTTGTATTAGACGGCAAAAAACCAACTTTCGGAACAAAAGATGCCATGAAACCAAACCATTTAACAGCTTCATCATTTTGCCCTAGCTTTAACAGTAACCGAGCCTTTTGGCTTAATGCTGGTTCATAATAAGGTTCAAGTTTCAAAGATTGATTCAGGCAATTCATAGCCTCATCCGTTTTGCCAAAATGTTCCAAAATCCTGGCTATGTTTTGCGGAATTAAAATTTCAAATTCATGGTAATGTTCTTTTTTCGATTTTTCCAAAGCATTTGTCAACCATATAAGCGCATTTTCATAATCCTCTATAATCTCATAACTCGCCCCAAAATGGTACATCGCATTTGGATTCATCTTCATGGGGTCTGGGTATTCCTCTTTAAAAAGCTCCAAGTTCCTGCGCTGTTTTTCCTTTAGCAACGCAGGGTCTTCATAACCAGTATGGAAAACCTCCAGCGGTAGTTGTATCTCCGCAAACTTGAACTTTCTCACGCTTGTCAAAATTTGCTCATGTATGCGACCTTCAAAGCATATTTTTTGCGTATTAGGCAAAACCCTTATCTGCGAAAATCTTACACCCGTTTTGCCCTCATCAATGGAATTGCAAACCACAAGATAAAATACTTTATCAGGGATTTCTCGTTTCAGTATCTCGCGAAGCTCCTCAACCGTTTTTCTAGGTAGCCTGTCATCTGCATCCAGCCAGATTATCCAACGGCTGGTAGCTTTTGAAATAGAATGATTTCTCGCAGCGGCAAAATCCTTTATCCATGCGAAATGCTCTATTTTTGCACCATAACTCTGCGCTATTTCAACCGTTTTATCCGTTGAACCAGTATCTGTGACTATAATTTCATCAGCCAAGCCCTCAGCCGATTTCAAGCACTCCCCTATGTTTTTTTCCTCGTTTTTGACAATCATGCAAAGCGAAAGCAAAGGGCGCTTATCGTTTTTGTTCAGCAATGCCGTGCTTGCGCGCTCAAACAGCCATTTTGCATCTTCATTATTTTTATCTTCCTTCAGCATTTGTTCAGCATAATTTTTTGACAGCTTATAATTTCCTTGCTCAAATTCCCACAAGCTCAAATTTTTCAGAGCATCTCGCTTTATAGCGAAAAAATTCGTTCCACCTATTGTGATATTCGCTTTCATGGTAGATATTTTTCTGAAAAGAACCATGCTTTCCGGTTTTTTATTCTGCGCTAGCAGAATCATGGCAAGCCCGTAATAAGCATCTTCGCTTTTTGGGAATTGCTTAATGCATTTTTCAAATACTTCTTTTGCTTCTTCTATTTTCTTCAAAGCGGCTAAATGCCTAGCGTATTTGTTTATGGCATTCATCTTTAAATCAAGCAGGTCAGACGGGCAACTAAATTCCGCCGCACGTTTATAATAATCCGCAGCTTTCTCTATTTCTTCAATTACCGAATAAGAATCGCCAAGTTCAATTAAACCCTCAAGCCTCTTTTCCTGTTCCGGATCTGCCAACTGAAGCTCTAAATTTCTTTTAGCTTTCTTTTGTCGAATCTCCAAAGTTTCATAACCCATGTGCCAAATTATAACGCTGGTATTTATAGGATATAGACCTAAATTCTCAGCGTCTTTCATAATGTTTTCGTGTACACGTCCATGAAAGCGAATTTCGGGATGATTGGGGAACATCCTAGCTTGCATAAACCTTATCCCTACAGGCTTACCATTTTCCGTGTTGCAAACTGTAAAAGAAATGAAACGGTCTAGTGGCGCAAGTTTCAATTTGTTAAATGATTCTATCTGATCAGGCGGAACATAATCATCCGCATCCATCCACAAAATCCAAGAACAACTCGCCTTTTCAAGGCTAAGATTGCGGGAATAGGCAAAATCACCAATCCATTCGGAATGCATCAAAATCGTTTTTGGAAAAGACTGGACAATCTCAATGGTTTTATCTGTGGAGCCAGTGTCGTTTACGATAATTTCGTCTGCAAAAGGCAAAAAACTCTGAATGGCACGCCCTATATTCGCCTCTTCATTTTTAACTATCATGCAAATAGAAAGCGTATTTCTTTTGCCTGTGCAGGGCAGAGCTTGTTTTATGGTTCCAAAAGGCATAACTTGCGAGTAATATAGAAATTTACTACATTATTGCTATATGGCACGTATAGTTTGTAAATTCGGTGGAAGCTCCGTAGCGGATGCAACGCAGTTTCGCAAAATAAAAAGCATTCTGGAAGGCAAGCCAGAAAGAAAAATCGTAGTGGTTTCTGCACCAGGCAAAAGAAGTGCCCAAGAGTCCAAATTAACCGACTTGCTATACTCAACTTACGACCTTGCCCAAAAAAAGCTGGGTTTAACAGAACCTTGGAAACTCATAAAAGAACGTTATATAGAGATAACGCAGGAACTTTCCCTGCAATCCACCATACGCAAAGAATTAGACGCATTGGAAAAAATTTTGCTAACGCAGCCGGATAGCCTTTCGATTGATTTTGTGGTAAGCCGTGGCGAATATCTATGTGCAAAAATAATGGCGGAATTTTTAGGGGCAAAATTCATAGATGCCCACCCCCTTATACAATTCGATAGCCAATATCGCGTAACATCGCAAAGCTATGAAAATATCGCCTCTGCTCTTTCAGATACAAATTCCCTTTACGTTATGCCCGGTTTTTACGGAAGCGACATGCAGGGAAACTTGAAAACATTCACGCGCGGTGGTTCAGACATCACCGGCGGAATTTTAGCGAATGCCTGCGACTGCTTGCTTTACGAAAACTGGACAGATGTTTCCGGGTTATTAACAGCAGACCCGCGCATTGTTCAGAATGCACATTCCATAAACTATGTTAGCTACCGTGAAATAAGGGAGCTGGCATACAGTGGAGCGAGCGTGCTGCACGATGAATCCATATATCCGTGCAGGGCAAAAAACATCCCCATAAACATAAAAAATACTAACAAGCCGGGCGACCCAGGTACAATTATTGGTCCAACCCCAGAACATACTTTAGGTGTAATAACCGGTATAGCCGGGCGCAAGGATTTTTCAATGCTCTACATCGAAAAAAGCATGATGAACAAGGAAAAAGGGTTCGGGCGCAAAGTATTGGCAATTCTGGAAGAGCACGGAGTATCTTACGAACTTTCCCCTTGCGGCATAGATTCAATGAACGTGGTGGTGGATTCCAAAACGCTTCGCAAGGTAGAAACAGAAGTTCGCGAGGAAATTGAGCAAAAAATGCAGCCGAACAAAATGAAAATTTTCAACAACGTTGCCCTGATTGCCACTGTTGGGCACGGGATGGTAAATCAGGTTGGAACCGCAGCAAGGCTTTTTAGCGCGCTTGCAAAAGAAAAAATAAATGTGCGCATAATAGACCAAGGCTCATCGGAGATAAACATCATTGTTGGCGTCAACGAAAGAGACTTTGAAAAAGCGATAAACGCTATTTACAATGAGTTTGTGGGGTAATTAATTCATTACAACTCTATTTCTTCCTGATGCTTTTGCTGAATATAACGCTTTATCCGCTTCGTCCAATAATTGTATATGAGAATTGTTACCATCTGGCACGGTGCTTGCCATACCCGCGCTGATTGTTAAATATTTTGAACATAAATTCATGGGATGAGGCATTTTCATATCTTCAACGCTTTGTACCATTGTTTTTGCAAATTCAAATCCTTCAATCTTTTCAACAAATGGTAAAACGCAAACAAATTCTTCACCGCCAAATCTTGCAACAAAATCGGTTTCTCTTTTTATATTATTTCTTAAACATTTGGCAACAGCGATAAGAGCCTTGTCACCTTCTAAGTGCCCTAAAGAATCATTATATTTTTTAAAATAATCAATGTCTATCATTAATATTGTTACAGGGAGATTTAAACGATGATTTTGTTTCCATATCAAATCTATATATTCTAATAATGAACGCCTGTTATCCAGTTTTGTCAATTCATCTGTTGTTGATAAAGCTTCCAATTTTTCATTCGCAATGGTAAGTTTTTTAAACATACCGATAAATAACGCCGCTAGTATTGTTCCTAGCACTATAATTGCCAGTCTCATTATTCTCATTTCTTTGAAATAGACGGCTTCTGGTATCATAACGGCGATGTACCAGCCGTTTTCAAGTTGACGGAAAAATAAAACGGACGGTTCACCTCTGTAATTTTTTACTCTATGTTCTAAAACTGGTATTCCCTGTTTCAAATCTTCCACTATAGGTAATAAACTGATGTTAATGTCCACCATTTTTTTGCCATACATTGTTTTGTCGGGGTGGGCAAGTATTTCTAATTGGCTGTTTAACAGTATTCCGTAGCCGTTATACTCAAAACGCGTATTAACGGTAAGTTCCCTAACTCTGTCCAGTATTATATCAAGGCAGACTATGCCCAGCGGCTTGCCATCTGCGCTGAATATACGGCGCGTGAATGTCATGGTATAAACTTCCGTTGCCATCGCCATATACGGCTCGGTGACTACGGTTTTTCCGTTTGCCTCTATCGCCGCCTTGTACCACGGGCGATCGCTAGGCGTATAGCCACTCGGCGGTATCCAACCTGTACCATCGTGAAACTTGCCGCCAAATACGTCAAAAAAACCATATACTCCAGTGGAGTATATTTTATATTTTTCATTGTCGAATATATAATCGTTAATATCCGTTATATATTTTGATACAATTTCGTAATCTGCTCCATGCAATATCATCAAGCGGACTGTCTCTGACAAGTACACGAGCATATTTTCCAATTCTTGAAGATTGGAAGTGATGTTGAGTTCTGAGGTATCAAGCGCAGATTTAGCATCATTCATTATATGTTTGTTCTCTATGTTGCCCATGAACCATGAGCATACAAAAACCAATAATGCAAACGCAAGTATTATAAACAACGTGTATAAAAATCTTTTACTCACTTATTTTTCATTCTCCATTATTTCGTAATCCCTTTCAAAAAACAGCACTATGTTTTCCATTAATTCATCCGCGGCAGAATGGGTGAAAAACCATCCTTTTCTGTGCATATCCTCAGCTGTGCTTTCAATACACATAGCCAAAGTTTCAGGATAATCAAAATTATTCAAAGATATAACCCGCTCAGAAATTTCTCTCAATTTTAACTAGCTCCCTTTCCGCTTAACATCACTTCAACCGTTTTCAATTTCAAATTCAAGTCAACCAATGTACTGCGGTTATGTATGTATTTATTGTCAAGCCGCATCCATTCGTCAAAATCAATATCATTGCGACCACTAGTTTGCCAGAAACATGTAAGCCCTGGTTTAACAGAAAGTCTTATGTAGTGCCACGCAGCATATTCCTTAACCTCATCAGGAGTTGGAGGCCTGGGCCCAACAAGGCTCATATCGCCTTTTAGTACATTAAAAAACTGCGGTAATTCATCCAAGCTATGTTTTCGCATAAATGCCATACCATGTTTTAATATTCTAGGGTCATCATCAATTTTAAACGTAGGTCCTCTGTTTATCCCGCCATTCTCAACATCTTGTAATTTTTTAAGTTCTCTCTTTTCCTTGTCTGCGCCTGGATACATTGTTCTGAATTTATAGCACTTAAATGGCTTACCGTCACGTCCAATCCTGACTTGTTTGAATATAACCGAATCATGCTTTATGGAATTGCCAAGTTTTTTTTGTTCAGAAGCCCATTTCAGCAAAGCACGTTTCACCAAAATAGCACATATAAACATAGTTAAAGAAAATATAGCTATGCAGAATAAACTACCTATAACATCTACGGTCCTTTTCAAAAATCTCATATAAAGCCCATGAAAAGTTTTTTCTTTTACATCTTCAATGGAAAAACGTTTTATCTTAAAAAAATGCGATTCGTTATTCCACTTTTTTATGAATCTGTTTTCTCCTTGAACAAAAGACTGTGATTTACCGCTGTAAAAATACGCATTGAAATTCAAATACATAAAGTATTCAGAAAGTCCAGCTTCCCTTACGCGTTCTTCTACACGTTTTTTTATGTCTTCCAAAAACAACAAATTCTTATTGATGTACAAACTCCAAAGGCAATCCTTGCCTTGCCCTATAATGTTCATATTTTCTTCTGAAAGTATAGTTTGCACGGATATTTTCCACATTTCTAAAATTTTACTGTCTTTTTCTTCCTGTCGCCCAAATGTGATCCGGAATGGAATCTCAAGCCACAAAAAACACTGATTTTTGCGATTGCTGCGATATATTTCTTCCTTTATAATTTGCAGAAAATATTTTCTAGGATATACAAACTCATCGCCTGCCAAGACTAGCTGCTCATCTATCATTTTAATATGTTCAGTATCGCTCATACTGGCATATATCCTTATGGATGAAGATGGAAGTTAACCATCCGAATTTATAATTTTTATAAGCTCATCCAAAACCTTGTTTGCCTGCTCATTTGAAATTTGGCAAGTTCCTGCCGCTGCATGTCCACCGCCGCCATATCTGAGCATAAGTGTACCTACATCAGTTTGAGAAGAACGGTCAAAAATAGATTTCCCTGTTGCGAAAACAGTATTCTGCATTCTAAGCCCCCATAGAACATGAATGCTTATGTTAATTTCTGGGAACAAGGCATAAATCATAAAACGGTTGCCTGCCCAAATGGTCTCCTCATTCCTTAAATCTAAAACCCCCAAATTTTTATACACCTTTGTGCAACGTAAAACCTGTTCCCTAAACTGCTTCTCGTGGGCACGATAAATTTGTACCCTTTCATTAACGTCCGGGTGCTTTAAAATTTCATCTACAGAATGCGTTTTGCAATAGGCTATAAGTTCCATCATCAGTTGGTAATTGCTTATGCGAAAGTCTCTAAAACGTCCAAGCCCTGTGCGGCTATCCATCAAAAAATTCAAAAGTTCCCAACCCTTAGGGTCCAAAACATCTTCACGCGTAAACCGTGCGCTATCCGCCTTATCAACAGCTTTCATCATCTCAATATCTATTCGCGTGAATGTTTCTATGCCACCAAGCCAATCATAAACAACTCTTGAGGCAGAAGGCGCATTTGGGTCCACTATATAATTATCCACATCAACCGAGATATTCCTCAAAATTTCACTTTCGTGATGGTCAAAAACAAAAGCACAAGAAGGTTGATAAGGCAAGTTGGTGCTTATATCTCGCCCGCTAAGCTCAATTAAGCCGTCTTGCATATCCTTTGGATGAACAAACTTGATATCGTCCACAAGGTCTAATTCTGTTAGAAGCATTCCGCATACAAGCCCGTCAAAATCGGACCTAGTTACCAAACGGTATTTTTGACCGTTAGCTTTAAGTCTAGCCAAATTTTCATTCATGCCCATTCTCCATTATTACCAAATATAGAAATTCTAACATCAATACCTCATTTTTTAATCCATTCTCTATTTATGTCTGGAATATCCTCTAGCAAACGAATAGTATGCTGGCTTTTGGGATGCTGAGTCACGTCTTCTGGCTTCCCCGCTTCCACAATCTTAGATTCATGCATAATAAAAATGCGGTCGCTAACATAATAGGCAAGCCCTATATCGTGGGTGATGAATACAATGGTCATCCCTAAATCTGCTTTAAGTTTCATAAGATAATCTAAAATATTTGCCCTAACGCAAGCATCAACCATCGACGTAGGTTCATCTGCAATGAGCACCTTGGGTTTTAAAGCAAATATGCGAGCTAAAAGCATTCTCTGCATCTGGCCACCGCTCAATTCAAAAGGATATTTTCCCTCAATATCTGCCGGTTTTACATTCACCGCAAGAAGAGCTTCATCAACTCTTCGCTCAATTTCCTGTTTTGACGGCTTGTCTTTTAATATGCCAAAAGCATCTTTAAGCTGGGAACGAATCGAAAAAAATTGGTTAAAACAACCAAAAGGGTCTTGAAAAACGCTCTGTACCTCATTCCAATGTTCTCTGGTATTTACAATATTTTTGTCTTTGTATAAAAAAGACCCCTTGTCCGGTTTGTAAAGCCCAAGCATTATCTTTGCCAGAACACTCTTTCCGCAACCGGAGCCGCCAACTATAGAAACTATTTCTTCATTTGCAATATCAAAAGAAACGTCTTTTACTGCGCAAACAGTTTTTTTGCCTTGTCCAAAAAACTTGCTGATATTCTTTGCAGAAAATACAATATCATTCGGCATAATCACACCTCACTAAACGTTCTCCCACCGTACGCATATTTTGAGTTCTCTGTTTGCATTCAGACCTTGCACTTGGGCAACGTTCTGCGAAACGGCAGCCAGTTATTTTTTTTGTAAGGCTTGGAGGCGCTCCTTCTATTGTGGTAGGTTTCCTATTCTTCTGTTCCGAATCCGCACTCAGCATGGCACCCATCAAAGCCTTTGTGTAAGGATGCCTAGGGTCGTGTACCACTTGAATAGCAGTACCGTATTCCACAAACTCGCCTGCATACATAATGGCTATGTTATGAGAAACATGGCGGAGCAAAGGAAGCTCATGCGTGATGAATATCATCGTTGAGAAAATATTCTTTTCAAGCAAATCAAATATCATTTTTATAACCACTTTCTGCGTGGTAACATCAAGAGCGGAAGTCGGCTCATCTGCAATAACAACTTTTGGGTTTAGCAAGGTTGAAATTCCTATAACCGAGCGTTGCCTCTCTCCTGCTGTAAGCTGAATAGGGTAAGCATTTAAAATACGTTCGGTTTCCATTCCAAATAAATCAAAACGCTCGCGCAAACGTGCATATACCTCATTCTTATTGATGGATTTCCCCTCATGCGCAGCTATCACATCCGCTGCGATGTCTTTTATTTTGCGAGTCGGGTTAAGAGCGTTAAAAGCTCCTTGCGGAATCATAGAGACTTTTTGCGATAGAATATTTTTGCGAACATTCTCCGGGGTTCTGTTCATAAGCGATTCGCCTTCCACCAAAACATCGCCGCTGGTTGGGTAAAGAGGCGGAATAAATAAACCCATCAAACCATTGACCAAAGTTGATTTTCCACAGCCAGATTCACCAGCTATGCCCAAAATCTCACCTTGCTTCATCGTAAAAGATACATCAGTAACCGCATCTATTTTCTGCCCAAAGCGAGTTAAATAATGTAAACTTAAATCCTTAACTTCCAATATATTAGCCATCACCGCCTACTTCCTCAAACGAGGATTAAATACGCCTTCCATAGAATTATTCAACAAATAAAGGGCAAATACTATAACCGTAATAACAATAGCCGCCGGGAAAATACCCCACCAATAGCCGTAAGTTATAGCAGAGTTATTTTTGGCAGTGTTGAGTATAACGCCAAGCGAAGTAGAGCCTTCTCCTATTGGTCCAAGGCCTATCATGCTGATAGCGCTCTCCGATAATATGCCGCTTGCCACTTGCATAATGAAAACCATAAATACGTATGAAGCCAAGTAAGGCAAAATGTGCTTGAATATGATCTGCAAATTGGAAGCTCCATTTATGCGAGCAAGGGATATATGGTCACGCCCTCTTATGCTGGCAGCTTGAGCACGCACAGAACGAGCTGTCCAAGGCCAAGTTGTAAGCCCTATGAGCACAGCAATCAAAGTTAAAGAACGACCTTGAGGCCAAGACGCGCTAACTAAAACTAAAACCACAAATGAAGGTATAACTATGAACAAATTAGTTATCATATTTAAAATATCATCTACAAGACCGCCTTTAAAACCGGCAAAAAGACCTATGAGAGTCCCAATTGTAGTAGCGATTATACCAGCCATAAAACCAACGTAAAGGCTATTCTGCAAACCTCTGAGAAGCAGAGCCACGTAATCTTGCCCTAGATTATCCGTTCCAAGCCAATAACCCGCAGACGGTGCATCATAAGACATTCCGTCCGGCGAAGCCACATATAGAGAAGAACCGAACAATCCCGCAAATATAGTTACTAAAAACAAAAAACTACCTATAACAAACATAGGCTCTTTTATCAAATTTCTGAGAAGTTTAAGCATCTTGCATTCTCCTTATTTAGTGTCTATAGCTAAACTTTGCTTTACACGAGGGTCTAATAATGCTATTAAAATATCAACAGTAAAGTTTGCAAGCAAAACGCTGGTTGTGATGAGCAAGGTTACACCCTGTATAACGGGATAGTCATTGGTCTGTATAGCAGTGAGCATAGCCATGCCAAGCCCCGGATAAGAGAATATCATCTCTGTTATAAGCGCACCGCCTACCATTTGACCAATAGAGAGAGCTAAACCTGTTAACTGCGGAAGCATAGCGTTGCGGAACAAATATGCGAGCACTCTGGTTTCTTTTAACCCGAGCCACTTTGCGTATTTAATGTAATCTGTTCCCAGCTCATAAATTCCCATGGAACGCATACCAATAGCCTGGCCGCCCGCCAAGATAAGGAATATGGAGAAAAAGGGCAAAATATAGTGATACGCTGCGGAAAGCAAAAAGTCCAAAGAAAAACCAGGAGTTAACTCAAGGGCATAAGCACCAACGGCAGGGAAAACTTCCCAAACAATCCCAAAGAAATAAACAAGTACCATTCCAAACACAAAGAAAGGGACAGAACTCATCAAAAGAGCAAGAGGGAATATAACTTTATCAAACACTCCGCGTCTATAAGCCGCGAGAGCGCCTAAACCGTTACCGAATATCCAACCGAATAAAATTGCTGGTAATTGCAATGCTATTGTCCAAGGCAGGGCCTGCGCAATTATTTCAGACACCTGTTTTTGATTTTTAAAAGATGTTCCCAAATCGCCTTGAAAAATTTGCCCTATATAATTTATAAGCTGCGAAAATTTAGATGCCTTAATGGCATTCCCACTTTCATCTCGCTTTATATTACCCTGCTCGTCCACAACAATTAAGCCAAAATTCCTGCGAAGCCCCTCTTCTGTTTGCTTGCGAATTTCAGGGCTGCTAAATGATGACTGTGCCATCATTATGTCAACCGGATCCGAACCCAAGCGTGGCAAAAAGAAATTAAGTGCAATGGCAACCAAAAAAGTGAGGAAATACCATATTGCTCTCAGCAAAACATAACGGACGGTGGGATATTTTTTTAACATATTACTTAACCGGCTGTAACCGCCAAAGAGTGTTTATACCGCTTCCAACCCAAGGCAACTGAGGAGGGGCGTATTGATTTTTTTCTGTAGGCCAGCCTTCCCAAGCCTTTGTGCTGAATTGATAATATTCTTCCGGTAAATGGCAAACCGGTATAACTGGCTGGTCATCAAGGAATATGTTATTAAGCTCTGTGTAAGCTACTTTTAGAGAATCCTCATCCGAAAGCAAAGGTATAATATCCAAAAGATTATCCACTCTTTTATTATAATTCGCAGCGCCGGGATTGTTATAGCGCCCTTCGTTTTCGTTCATGGAATTACCATCCCCAACAGGACGCCAATTACGTGAAGACATAACAGCGTTAAAACGATTCCAAGGAAGAGAGGCTGTAACTGCAACAGGCGGTTTCCTCATAATTATATCAAAATCGCCGCTGGGCAAAGCTGGCCAGTATTGGCTACCATCCACAAAACCTTCGCGAACATCTATGCCAACAGAACGGAGTTGCTTAACCACCAAATTCACAATGGCTTCCCAATCCGACCAACCAGCGGGGGCTTTTATCAATAAAGATGGCAATGTATCACCATTTGGCCCAATGGAATGTTTCAAAACGCTGTCCTTATCAAAAATCGCTTTATAACCAGCCTCTGTGAGCAATTTTTTTGCATATTCCTTGTCGCCAAGCGGAACGCTATGCTTGTTCACCTCTTCCTCTTTGTAATACTTTTTCTCCAAACCAGAAGACATTATCAAACCCGGCTTCATAGGTGGCGTATAGTTAGAAAGCGCAAGGCGGCTAATTGCAGAATAATCTATGGCAGCAGCCATTGCACGGCGGAATTTTTTATCGTTCAACGGTGCTTTGGTGTGGTTCAAATACAAAAAGTGCATGGAACCGGGAACAAAATAAGGGGGAGCATCATACCAAGTGCTTACGCCATCCTTCTTTTTTTCGCTTATGCGAGGGATGTAATTCATGGAAGCATCCAACGCACCTTTTTGCAGGTTTATGGCAAAATGGTCATTGTTTTTGTAGATGGGATGAATTATATATTTCGGAACCGGAAGCGCACCCTCGTGCAAAACCTTGTTTCCCCAATAATCATCACGACGTACCAAAACTATGCGCTCGTTATTGTACTGGTCAAGGGTATATGGACCTGAAACAACTGGGTCTTTATCGCATTTAATTTTTTTGACAGCTTCAAAATCATTGTTGTTCTCCGCCAAATATTTTTCAAAAATATGAGCCGGAACTATGCGAACTGCTTGCAACTGGTCTAAAATAGCGAGCGGATTGTTACGCTCTTTTTTATTAACCATAAAAGACACTCTCTCAACATTATTAATAGTATCTACTTTTATTTCGGAAACAAACTCATTTATATAAGATACTGGAGCCTGAGGAAATCTTTTGCCGAGTTCATATATAAATTTGACATCCGTGGAAGTAACAGATTTCCCATCGCTCCACTTGGCTTCGGGTTGAATATCCACAACAACTTTCTCGGAGTTATAAGAAACCAGAGTTCCCAGTATAGGCTCGGTAACGCCGGTTATAGTGTTGTAAGCCGTCAAAGGTTCATACATTATATTGAAACGGTCATTTGCAGGCCAAGCCACCAGCCAAGGCTCTACCAAAGGGTTGAAAGTGTTTGGGTCTCCCCATTGAGAACCCGATAGATAAAGAGTTTGATCACGTGAATAACCCGTTTTAGATTCGGAATTCTTTGCCGCCTTCTCTTCACAAGATACCAAAAGAGCAAAAGACAGTGCAAATAAACTGCATATAACCGGTCTTGAAAAAATCATTTAAAACCTCTCTGTATTGTCCTAAAGGGAAATATACAAATTTTTTTAAAAAAAGGGAATAAAAAATTGAGAATCTGGCTACTTAGAGCTATTAAATTAAATAATCCTTACAATCATCAAATGCTTTTAATATAGTTGGGTCAAATTGAGTGCCACTACCGCTAAAAATGATTTCAAAAGCTTTTTCCTTTGGTATCCCCTTGCGATAAACCCTATCGGAAATAAGGGCGTCATAAACATCTACAACAGACATAAGCCTTGCACAAAAAGGAATTTCCTTTCCTTTTTTGCCATTCGGGTAGCCTTTTCCGTCAAAACGCTCATGATGATTCAAGGCTATATCATAAGCATATTGCAAATAAATATGGCTCGCGAACCTTTTTTGAATTTTTTTTATCAGAATTGCCCCTTTCTCGGTGTGCTTCATCATCTCCAACCGCTCGCTATCGGTGAGTTGACCAGGTTTTAGCAAAATTGAATCTCTAATCCCTATCTTCCCAATGTCATGCAAAGGCGCGGCACGGACAATTAGGTTTAACTGGTCTTTTGTAAGCACTTCTTTCTCTACAAATTCCTCTCCCAGCAAGCCTATAAATATAGCTGTTCTAGTTATATGCCCACCAGTATATTCATCCCTGCTTTCTACTGTTTGCGCTATTACTTCTGCCATGCCCTCTTGAAAATTAACCATCTCGCGCTTTACCATATGCATCCAATGCAAATTATCTGTTCTGAACTTTATCAACTCAAATATTTTGGATATATTTTTAAAACGAAGCAAAAGCAGTTCTTTGTCAAAATGGATGGAAAAAAAATCAGCAACACCCAATTTTCTGGCTTTAATTTCCGTTGAAAAATCGTCCGAATCACCAAAAAATACTATTGGCAAACGCTTTTTCTCTGCATCTGGAATTTTATTTATGCTTTCAATCTCATCTACAGCTATAATTGCTATTTCGGAATAATCAGCATCTTCTCCGGGTTTAGAGCTTATAAATTCATAAGAAACGGATAAGCTTTTTTTAAAATACTCCCATTTTTCAGGTTTTATAGATATTAGCTGAATATTTTCCATATATTAACCAAGTTTTACAAAAATACATTATTTATAAGGAAAAAGGAAAAAAAAATAGCTAAAAATACAGACGGCAGGACTCGAACCTGCAATCTTCTGGTTCGTAGCCAGATGCCTTAATCCAATTTGGCCACGCCTGCATTAAAATAGCCCCGGCAGCAACCTTCTCTCCCGCGCCATTTCGGCGCGGTACCCTCGGCGGCGCGCGTCTTAGCTTCCGTGTTCGGTATGGGCACGGGCGTTTCCCGCGGCCT
>Ga0268262_10003334_pt1 | contig 17512 bp, 13 predicted proteins | sample TergutNc150P3_FD_190354 | JGI IMG/M metagenome (GOLD analysis project Ga0268262, IMG submission 190354) | Nasutitermes corniger P3 segment gut microbial community from laboratory colony in Florida, USA - Nc150 P3 (SPAdes) (version 2) | ecosystem: Host-associated > Arthropoda: Insects >...
GAACCGCGCCTATTGAACGGCTTACGGGTCTTCGCGGTCCGCCTTCCGCTATCTGAATGCGGATAAGGTGAAGACGGCTTGCGATTTCTTGCCTGATTTCATCGATCATCGTCTCGAAGATACGGTAACCTTCGACCTTGTACTCAGTCAGCGGATTCTTTTGAGCGTAATGGCGCAGGTACACGGCTTCGCGCAGAGCTTCCATGTTCTCAAGATGATCCAGCCATTTGCGATCCACGGAATTAAGATAATTTTCGCGGATAATTAAATTCAGGTATTCAGGGCCTATAAGAGCTTCCTTGTCATCCATGTCTTTTTCAAGACCGGCGATTATGTTTTTTTCCAAAAGCCCCATATCCTTGAAAGTGCCGGAGTCAACTACAAGCGTATAACCGAACATTGTACGCAGTTTTTCAATCAAGTCTTTGACCGCGCCGTTAAAATCGCGTCTTTGCGCCGAATTAAAATCGTCGATAATGTCGCCGACCATTGCGGCACTCGAATCGTTTACCCTTTTTTTAAGCTCCTGATCGATAAGTATCGCGTCGCGCTGTTCGTAGATATATTTCCTCTGCTGATTAAGCACGTCGTCGTATTCCAAAAGGTGTTTGCGAATTTCAAAGTTGCGCTCCTCTACTTTTTTCTGCGCGTTTTCAATACTCCTGTTTAGCAGAGGGTGGAAAATAGGCTCACCGCCTGTCATTCCGATTCTGGACATCAGGTTCTTCATCTTGTCGCCGCCGAAGAGCCGCATAAGCTCGTCGTCCATGGAAATAAAGAACTTACTGCGCCCCGGATCTCCCTGCCTGCCCGACCGTCCGCGAAGCTGGTTGTCGATACGTCTGCTTTCGTGGCGCTCGGTGCCGATTACATACAGGCCGCCCGCGGCTTTTACTTCCTCGTAATCTTTTTTCCATTTTTCGTATTCGTCTTTATATGCCGCCTCGTACTGTTCAGGCGTAGCAGTAGTTCCCGCTTTCTTTCGTGCGCGGAATTCGGGATTGCCGCCGAGCTTAATGTCCGTGCCGCGCCCCGCCATGTTAGTAGCGATTGTAACCGCGCCCTTCGCGCCCGCCTCCGCGATAATCAGCGCTTCGCGCGCGTGGTTCTTGGCGTTCAAAACCTCGTGACGAACGCCGCGCCTTGTAAGCAGGGCGGAAATATGCTCCGACTTTTCAATCGAGACCGTTCCTACAAGCATGGGCTGACCTTTCTTGTTCGCCTCGGCAATTTCATCGCACAGCGCCTTGTCCTTATCCGATTCGTTAAGATAGACAACATCGTCCTCATCAATACGCGCGACGGGCATATTCGTAGGGATAACAACAACGTCAAGGTTGTAAATCTTGTTGAACTCCACAGCCTCGGTGTCCGCGGTGCCGGTCATGCCCGATATTTTTTTGTACATCCTGAAATAATTCTGAAAGGTAATGGTAGCAAGCGTTCGGTTACGCTGGGCGATCTTAATCCTCTCCTTCGCCTCGATAGCCTGATGAAGCCCGTCCGAATAACGCCTGCCGTGAAGGATACGCCCGGTAAATTCATCGACAATCTGAACCTCGCCGTCCTGCACGACATAATCAACATCTATATGGAAGAGTTTATGCGCTTTTAACGACTGGGTAAAATAATGAATGTACTCAAAATTTTCTTCGTCCACAATCGCGCCTTTAATAAGGCCGCGCTTTTGAAGAATCTCCTCGATTTTGGCAAGCCCCTGATTCGAAAAAGAAACATTTTTGTTTTTCTCGTTAATCTTATAATCGCCGTTAACGGCTTCGCCCTGCGTTTCGTCGGGGTACTCGCCGTTTTCTTTTTTTTCTATTTCGCTCAAGCCGCCGATTAATTTATCAACTTCGGCAAACTTGAAAGTATCGTCCTCGGCGGCTCCCGAGATAATCAAAGGGGTGCGCGCTTCGTCGATTAATATCGAGTCAATTTCGTCCACGATACAAAAGTTATGCCCTCGCTGAACCCGGTTTTCCATACTGCGGTGCATATTGTCGCGAAGGTAATCGAACCCAAACTCGTTATTGGTTCCGTAGGTAATATCACGCGCGTAATTTTCCTTGCGCTGATCATTGTCCATGTTGGAAAGAATCGTTCCCACGGTTATGCCGAGGTAGGAGAAAATCGGCTTCATCCATTCGGTGTCGCGGCCGGCGAGGTAATCGTTTACGGTAACAACATGAATCCCGTCTCCGGGAATGGCGTTAAGGTACGCGGGGGCTACCGACATAAGGGTCTTGCCCTCGCCCGTTTTCATCTCTACGATCTTCCCCTGATGAAGAACAATACCGCCTAAAATCTGCACGTCAAAGGGGCGCTCGCCGAGGTTGCGCTTTGCCGCCTCGCGCGCCAACGCGAAAGCTTCGGGCAAAATGCTGTCCAGGCTTTCGCCATTTTTGTAACGCTCGCGGAAAAGCGCCGTCATTTTGGGGAATTCTTCCGCCGGCAAGGACGCCGCCCACTCTTCTTTCGCGTTTACCGCGGCGACTATGGGCTGCATGGCCTTTAAATCGCGTTCCTGCTGAGACCCAAACAGCGCCTTGATGATTTTATCTAGCATAGCTAAGTTTAGCGCAAAAAAAAAGAATAGGCAATTACATGAATATTTACACAACCCGTCCCTTGTTCTATACTAATCTTATGCCGCTTTTAACGGTTTCCCGGTTACACAAACGCTTTAACCTTGAGGCGGGTTTCTTTGCCCGTTACGGCCGTTTTGTAAACGCGGTAAACGACATCTCATTTTCAATCGGAAAAAACGAGGCGTACGGGCTTGTCGGCGAATCCGGCTGCGGAAAGACCACGACCGCCCGCCTCTTGGTACGCATGTACGAGACGGACAGCGGAGAGATAACATTTTATCACGGCGACACACCCGCGCCGGTAGCTTCCCTTCAAAAAGAAGAACTGCGCCAATACCGCGAAAAAGTGCGTTATGTGTTTCAAGACCCCGCGAGATCGCTTAACCCCCGCATGAGCGTATACGAAGTTCTGGTTTCAGGCTGCCGCCGCCCCTTAAAAAAACGCGGCGTTACCGAGACCGAGCTTCGCAAAAAAGCCGCATCCATTCTGGAAGAAGTGGGCCTTCAAGCCGCCGACCTCGAAAAGCGCCCCTCGGAATTTTCAGGCGGCCAGCGCCAGCGCATCTCTATCGCCCGCGCCCTTTTAATGGAGCCCGAGCTTTTAATATGCGACGAGGTAGTCTCCGCCCTGGACGTTTCCGTTCAAGGGCAGATTCTTAACCTGTTATACGACATACGCGAAAAAAGAAACATGTCCTTTTTGTTCATAGCGCACGACTTAAAAGTATCATGCTATTTCTGCGACCGAATCGGCGTAATGTACAAGGGCGAGTTAATGGAAGAAGCCCCCGCCGCGGATTTATACAAAGAAGGATTGCACCCGTACACGAAACTTTTATTTTCATCGGCGTCAAAAATAAATGATGGGGGTAAGTCTCCCCCCTCGCTTCAGCCCGCCTCAGGCGGTCTTCCGCTCCCCCCCTCCGCGAGAGATACGCCCGCCAAGAACGCCGAGATTGCGAACAACAACACAGCGAGCTGTCCGTTTGCGCCCCGGTGCATGCAAGCTAGCGAGCGGTGTTTCAGAGAGCATCCTGAGTTAAAGCAGGCGGGGGCGGGGCATTTGATTAGGTGTTTTAATTACTAGATGTATGCTTGAAGATTTTTCTTAGGAAAGGCAGGGCAGCCCGCGCACCGTAAAAACTTCGGGGGAACGCCGACTCGCACTGTCTGTTACCTAAAGGTAACCTTGCTTATTATTAGGAACTGCGGCACTTTTTGGTGCTCTCAGCATGCGGCATTATTTAATTAACACCGCTTTCGCGGTGCTTTTTTGCTGTGGAGCCTCTTGCAGAGTCTCTCGCACTGTCGGTCACCTAAAGGTTCCCTTGCTTATTAGTAATTGCGGCACTTTTTGGTGCTCTCAGCATGCGGCGTTAGTTGATTCACACTGCTTACGCAGTGCTTTTTTGGACTGTGTCTAAGAACCCCGAAAATGTTTTTCCGGCACGCAGTCTGCCCTGCCTTTCCTAACAAGTATTTATTTGGCATATATCTTTTTATTTATCAGCAGTAAATCCAATCCTTCTTGTTTCCGTCGGCTTTGCAATAAGGTTATTCAATGCAACGATAATTTCATTCACACGATTATCATTATTTTCCATATAAAGCAATAATAATTTGCGAAGTTCATCAATTTGTTCATTCGTGTCTGCTTTTGTAAGTACATAATGCCTTAATTGGACAAAAGTACGTATAATTTTAATATTTACCTCAATTGCTCGTTCTGAATTAATAACACTGGAAAGCATTGAAACGCCATGTTCTGTAAAAACATACGGGGTATAACGCCTTCCTCCCCTTTTGTTCTTTGAGATCACAATATGTGATCTCAAACCGTTCCATTCTTCATTTGTTAATTGAAACATAAAATCATGAGGAAAACGCTTTATATTACGTTTGACAGCCTGATTTAAGGATCGTAGTTCTATACCATACAATAAGGCAAGATCATTGTCAAACATGATTTTTTGCCCTCGAATTTCGTAGATCATATTTTGTATTTTAGTTATCTCTTTTTCCATAATATCTCCCCTTTTCTCTTTTCCATGAAAAGCTTATGGTAACTATCAACAAATGAAAAAACAATATTCATATTGTTGATATAATATATACGGCGCGGATATGCGTTTTTGCTTTACTCAAAAAAGAAAAAAAGAAAGATTTTATAAATAAAATTTATTTTATCTATTCTAATGTATAGTATTATCAATCACCAATAAATTCCTTTCTGCTCTCGCATGTTACCATTCCCCCCCACCGCTCTAGAGATGTATGCCTAGAAAAATACTTGTTAAGAAAGGCAGAGCTTCGCGTAAGCTCGGCTTTTAGCAACTTAGAAAGTATTTTTTCTTAATTAATTACTTTAGGCATACATCTTTAATACGTATAGGAAAAAAGCTCACCGGATTACAGCTGTATACTTTTGCAGATAATCATACTTATTATCAAAATAATTTCTATATTTTTTTTCAAAATATTTTTCCGTAAAGTAAATCAAATTTCACGGCCGCGCCATATATAGTATATAACCTTTGATGTTTATGATCATTGGTTTGAGGTTAATTTTATCTTTATTTTCAAAGTGAATTTTTCGGTAAGGAGTTTATATGCGCGAAGAAAAAAGCTCAATAATCCACTGGCATCCCGCCTTTGTCGAAGCTATTAAAATGGAGCTAGAACCGTATCTGGACAAGCTCGAGATACAGCCGGAAGTTCCCTTAACCACAGAACCGCTTAAAATCGATTGTATTATTATTAAAAAGGATAAGAACCTTGTTATCAAGAAAAACATAGCAAGCATATTCAAAGATTGGAACATATTGGAGTATAAAAGTCCGAGAGATCATGTTTCCATAAATGATTTCCACAAGGTATACGCCTATGCCTGTCTATATTCGGTTATTAATCATGTACCTGTAGACAACATGACGATTTCATTTATAGAAAGCAGGTATCCGAAAAAACTCCTTGATTTTTTAGTGAAAGCAAGGAATTATACGATTGAAAAAAACCGCCAAGGGATTTATACTGTAAAAGGTGATGTCTTTGCAATTCAAATAATAGACAGCAGTCATTTATCGGACAATGAAAACCTGTGGCTTAAAAGTTTGAATATTGAACTTGATAAAAACGCGATAAACAAAGTAATGTATGAAATAGAGAAACATGGCGAGACTGTAAGTCTTGGAGCATATATAGATGTATTAAACCGCGCAAATGCCGGTTTATTCAAGGAGGTACTTGAAATGAGAGCGCCTACATTTAAACAAATGCTAATGGATACAGAAATAGGAGCGGGCTGGATAAAAGAATGGCAATCAAAAGCCGAAACTGAAGGCATGGCTAAAGGCATGGCTAAAGGCATTGCTGAGGGCATGGCTAAAGGTAAGGCTGAAGGCATAGCTAAAGGTAAAGCTGAAGGCATGGCTAAAGGTAAGGCTGAAGGTAAGGCTGAAGGTAAGGCTGAAGGTAAGGCTGAAGGCATGATTGAGGGCAAGGCTGAAGCTTTAACCCAAGTTGCTCGCAACCTGAAATCCGGCGGTATGTCAAATAAACTAATCTCTCAATATACCGGGCTTTCACTCGTGAAGATAAAAAGATTGTAAATCAAGGCCATTACTCCCACACAGGGAAAAGAAATATATCTATTTTTTTTATTTCTATCTGATCTCCGGAATTATAATGTGTTCCTTTATTATCTTTATTGGTATTCCATCCGGCGAAGCTAGTTTCTGTATTTATTAGCGTACCATGATCAAGAACCGTCGCAAATTCGCCGGATTTATATTTATTATTGTCGTTGGGCGGGTAACCGTCTGTGCTTCCGTTGGAATGATAAATTACTTTAAATGAATCAGGTAAATCACCGCAGGACACCATGGACAAAAGAATTAAAATAATTATTGTTAATAATAGTTTTTTCATTGCCTTCCTCCTGTTACCGTAAAAATATACCTTATTTTGGAATAAAAAATCAATAACGTCGCGTATAATTTACAATATTTTATACTATTTCTTGTTACCCGGCTTTTTATTCATTTTACTTTTAATTTCTTTTTTCTTTTTGGTTATTTTTATTATATTTCCTACTAATTCATTGTTATCGTCGGATTCATCGTTGATATATTCCCATGAACCGTCATAAGAGGCAGACGGGATTTCACTGCTGTGAAACAACGGCTCTTTTTCATAATTTTCATAAGAAGAATCATTGCTTGTCAGGTGCCAGCCGTTGCCGACCTGGCATTTGTATACGTTTAAATAAACTCCGCGGGTTTTTTCAATGTGATTTGCCGTATCCAGCGCCGATTGAAAAGTTTCGTATACGTCTTTTTGTTTACCGTCTTTGCCCCGGCAATGTTTGCATTTTTTCAATTATATGAGCCTCTTGTTCTTTTTATGATAATCTTTTTTTTGTCAGGCCGCAATATTTTTTATCTATCTCTATACCGATAAACAGCCTGTTTTTTAAACGTTTACAGGCGACTCCTGCAGTTCCGCTTCCGCAAAAAGGATCAAGTACGATGTCATTCTCATTTGTGGAAGCCAGTATTATTCGTTTTAAGAGATCGAGCGGTTTTTGGGTCGGATGTTTTCCGTGTTCTTTTTCTGCGGTTTTTGGGGGACCTATCGACCAGACCGAGCGCATTTGAGTCTTTTCTTTTTTTAATTTGTCTTCGGGGAAAATGCCGTTTTTCATCTCATCGTAATTAAACGTATGTTTCGCTTTTTTGTCCTTCCTCGCCCATATAAGAGTTTCATGAGAAGCTGTAAAAAAACGGCAGCTTAAATTCGGCGAGGCGTTGGGCTTAAACCACGCAATGTCATTTAAAATATGAAAATTATTTTTTTGAAGAAGATAGCCGCATTGATAAATGCTGTGGTAAGTGCCTGAAATCCAGATTGTACCTTCCGGTTTTAAAATACGGCGGCAGGCGGAAATCCACTCGTTGTGAAAATTTGTGTCTTCCTCAAAGCCGCCGCTTTTATCCCACTTTCCCTTGTTTACATTCGCCATCTTTCCGTTTTTACAGGTAAATCCTCCGTTTGATAACATATACGGCGGATCGGCAAAAATCATATCTACCGAATTCTCGGGGATAGAACACAGTATTTCCAGACAATCTCCGTTAAAAAGTACGGAATTTTTTGATTTAAAAAACGGAGGGAATTCTTTAAGGGAACATGAAACTATTTTTTCAAAATTATTCCCCATACAGTTACCTGTCGTTCACCTGCACAAAGACAGCTTCTCCTTTAGGGATATGTGCGGACTTCAAAATTAATTTTACTTCTTCGTTAGGCGATATATCCCTGTGCAGGGGAACCTGCGTTTCAAGGGCAATGGACGGTATTATTACGGCCCACCTGTTTCCTTTTTGCTCAAGAGCGACGGCATCCCAAACAGAATCTTTTTTGCCGGAAAGATAAACCATCTTCCAGTGGTTTTTGGAAAAACGTTCCGCGTGGGAAACGGCTGTAGCGGCGGCTTCTCCCGCCCCAAGATGAGCCATTACTTCTTCCGAAGAAAGAAGTTTATCGCCGCGCAGAAAGGCGCGTATCTGAAGATGAGCCAGAAGATCGGTATAACGGCGCAAAGGGCTTGTTACCTGCGTGTAGGTGTCAAGGCCGAGTCCCTGATGCCGCCCCGGCTTCGTCGAAAGAACGCGCGGCCTCATGCAGCGGCGCAATTGCCAAGAGCCTGAAAGGCCGCCGGGAACTTTTCCCTGCAGTTCAATCTCCTGGCTGATGTACGGAAAGGCAAGCCCTTTTCCGGCGGCCCAGTTTCCCGCGCCTTCCCCCGCTATTATCATGCACTCGCGCACAAGCGAAGCCGAACGGTAGCGGATTATGGGTTTTATCTCAACATTTCCGTCTTCGACGGTAACGTGAACTTCGGGCAGATCAATATTAATCGCGCCCATTAACGCGCGTCGTTTTCCGCAATGCATAGCCAAATCATAAAGGGCGCGTAACGCGGCTGAATCTGTATCACCGCTCCCGTCCATCAGCTTGTCCGCGTCTTCATAGGAAATACGGCGCACTTTAACAATCGAAGGAAAAATTTCCGTGTCCAGTAATTCGCCGTTTTCATCTATTGTCATCTTAAATGTCAGCGCGGGGGATTTTTCGGAAAGACCGAGTGCGAACAAGGCAAGCGCGTTTTCCGCGAACATTCTGACAGTGGTCTCGGGCAAATAAAGAGTGGCTCCCCTGTCGCGGGCTTCCCTTTCCGCCGGGCTTCCCGGCGCGACCGAGGAAGCGGGATCGGCGACATGTACATAGAGGACATACTTACCTTTTAAAGACGGATCATTTTCGGCGGTTTCTATCGAAACGGCGTCGTCGGGGTCGCTGCTCCACGGGCTGTCAATCGCGAAAGCGGGAAGGCGGCAAAGGTCAACCCTGTCTTCGGGCGGAGGCGCTTCAAGAGGAATGTCAACGCCGGAGAGCGAAACACCGAAGCGAACAGGATGGGGATTAATTTGCGGCGTCCAAATGCCCGTTGTCAACAATAGGGCGTGAGCGTCTTCGGGCGTTTCGCCAAGGCCAAGTTCTTTCATCGTGCGGCTCTTCGCGGATTTACCGCAGGCAAGCGCTTCGACATCCTGCAAAAAACGAGCGTCTTCTGAATGCACAGGTTCGGCAGAAGGTTTTTTAAGGCAGTTCTTTATCTTTTCAAGGACAGCGGCTCTTTCCCCTGTCTCGCGTTGTTTCTCTCCGCGCTTTTTTTCTTCGGCCTCTACTGCTTCCCTGCTCCTGGGTACAATCGAATGGATCGTGCCTGAAAAAAACAGGCCGTCCGTCAATAAACAGTAGGCGGCATAGGCGAAAGCCGCGGTGTACTCTCCAAAAACAAGGGCGGTAAAATCTTTGAGGGAATGTGATGCTGTTGCATCATCTGACAATAATTCCCATGCATCCCTTACTTGCGAAGCCGCTTTTTCAAAATTAGCGCTGTCAATTTCATTGAAATTTTTTACCGGCCCCGGATGAATCAACTCAATATCTTTATCGCGGACTTTCACTTGTTCGGCATTATGCAGAGAAATGGTTATTTTTCCGTTTGAAATCTCTTTTACCAACGCCGGTTTATTTTTATAAACAACAAGCGCGTTTTCAATTATCATTCAATCATTATAACTCAAATTGCCTCAACGTACATACCGTCGCGAATCTCGTGCGCGTGGCTGCGGATTTTCCTTAATGCCCTCAATTCAATCTGACGCACTGTTTCCGGAGATATATCGAATTTGTCCCCAATCTCCCGTAATGTGTGGCGTTCACAGCCGTTCAACTGGTAACGGTAAGTTAAAATATTTCTTTCCCTGTCTTTCAACTTATTTAAAACCCTAATCGTGTTGTCCAGAGACGCTTTTTTCATAAGGTTGCGCTCCGGGCAGTAGGTGTAATCTTCGTGTATATCAATGGCGTTGGTTGTTTCGTCATCAGTATTGTTTTGCTCAAATGACACGGAACCCGCCGCCATATTAACGATAGAATCAACATCCTGAACAGAAATACCGAGTTCTTTGGCTATATCGGAATTTCCCGGTTGGTGCATCAATGTCTGGCAGAGCACATGGTATGTATATTGAATCTTGCGCAGAGCTTCCTCTTTTCGCGACGGTAAACGCACCATCCTGCTTTTGTTGGAAAGGAAGCGGTTTATAAACTGGCGTATCCACCAACTTGCGTAAGTGCAGAAACGGACATTCTTGCGGTAATCGTATTTTCCGGCGGCATGGATCAATCCCATGTTTCCTTCTTGAATAATGTCCAAAATTGAAACGGAATTTTTATTATACAAACCGGCAATTTTAATTACCAAACGCAGGTTGGAATTTACAAGTTTATGCAGAGCTTCCGTATCTCCGTTTTGCACTTTCTTTGACAATTCAAGTTCATCTTCAAAAGATAAAAGAGGGAAATTCTTGATCTGCTTAAAATAGGTTTCAAGCAAATCATCGTTTGATTTAGCCGTTTTTTTCTGCATATATGCCTCCTAATCCGTGTATTTATATAGCAATTTCCATGCCAAGATTGATAAATAATTAATTAATGATCGTAATTCCTTACAGGATAAAGAGTTATGAGAATAAAAAAGCAAACAAAGACACGGAAAAACAAAGAAGTGTATCTTTTTTCATACATCAATAAATATTTATTATATATGCTATATAACCTCTTATTACTCAGGAATTACCGTCTTACAGGCGATACATTCCATATAGATAATCTGATTTTGATATGGTATAGTAAGCCATGGAATACGGTATAACCACCCTGAAAAAAAAGGGAGTAAATCAGGATATATATTATTATGTAAACTGGTCTCCTCTTTCCAAAGGTGAAAGGTGGGAAATAAACGCCAAAGTCCCCTCTGTTGCAGGAATATATGAAATTTACTGGATGGATGATACAAAACACCTGCGCCTTTTCAATGTGGGACTGACTCATTACGGCGGACTCAGGAGCGAAATACGCAGGCTAACCGATCCCGAATTGTGCGATAATCCGCAAACAAGAACGATTCTTGAAGACAAGGAAATTTGGTTTCGCTATGCTCCGACAAATTCAACAGCGGATATGGCGGATGTTGTTTGGTTTTTTATGAAAACCTATTTCCCCGAAAAGACGCTCATTGAACATTCCGGGCGTTATCAAAATATATTTATTAAAGAATCGGAACCTGACAAATTAATTTGGGTTCAATGAGTTTTTCATGATTGAGTATATTGTCCCTTCAAATATAGACGACAGGATTCTTGTAAAAGCGGCGAAAATGCTGGAAAACGGAGCGTTAATCGCGCTTCCCACGGATACAAGCTGGAGTATTGTCTGTTCGTTAAAGTCTCCCGCAGGTATTAAAAAGCTAAGACATCTTTCAGGCGAAAGAGACGAGCGGCACTTTACCTTGTTGTGCTCAAGTATTTCCCAATTCGTGGAAGTGTGCAATTTAGACAATACCCGTTTCCGTTTGATTAACCGCCTTTCTCCGGGGCCTTACGTGTTCATTTTACAGACTTTGCCGGGAACAAAAAAAGTACTGGATATCCGCCGCCAAGAAGTCGGGGTACGTATTCCCGATTATCCTGTTCCCATCCGCCTGATACAATCAATCGGACACCCTTTATACTCGATAACCGCAAAAAAAAGCATGGCGGGAATTGACGAGGAAGAAATAAACGAAAATGAAGAAACTACCGAACTGCCACCAATCCCCGAAGACAATCTTTTTGAAAGCGGTTGGGAACTTGAAGCGATTGACGGAGTGGACTTAATCCTTGACAGCGGCGAAGAACGCGAGCGGATTTTTTCCACAATTCTGGATATGTGCGGGGATGATATAAAACTTTTACGTCAGGGCGCCGGTAAGTGGCCTGAATAAATTGGGAGAAATTATGATTAAGAACAAAAAATTATTTTTAACCGTTGGAATCGCGTTGATTTTATCGTTAAACGCGTCATTTACCGATTGTTCAAGCGTACAAAAGGGAACTTTAGCTAATCCTTACCTTGTAACAAGCGCTAATGATTTGGAAATGGTCGGCAAAGGCTCGGCAGGTACACAGTACCAAGGCTGGACTCTCGATAAACATTATAAGCAAACCGCAAACATCACTCTTTCAGGCGGTTGGACGCCAATCGGCACGGGCGTTATCCAAAGCGGCCCTCATGATTTCGCCATTTTAGCAAAAGAACCTTTTTCAGGTTCCTACGACGGAGGCGGATATACAATCTCCGGCCTTACCATCTACTTGCCGAGCGTCGATCTTTTGGGATTGTTCGGCTATATTGCCGAGAACGGAGTTGTAAAGAATGTTATCCTGATCAACGCCAATATTTCAGGTAATTCAAATTGTACTGGAGGCGTGGCAGGTTCTAACAAGGGTACGGTAATAAACTGTTCATTTAACGGTAATGTCTCAGGCAGAGCGTATACCGGAGGCATTGTGGGAGTTAATTGGGACGGAGGGACTATGAAAAATTGTTACTCCGGCGGAAACATTACAGGTATCGACGGAACAGGCGGCGTGGCGGGGGGCAATGAATACAACAGCGCGATACAAAATTGCTATTCCACAGGCGTTATTTCAGGCGTAAGGCAAACCGGCGGCGTGTTAGGGAGGAACCTGGACAGCGTATTGGAAAATTGTTACTCTACCTGCAGTGTAAATTTTTCAGGCGGCGCGGCGGGCGGCATTGCCGGAGGCGTTATCGGCTGGAACGGAGGCACAGTACAAAACTGCGCTGCCTTGAACACAGCCATCAAAGGTACGCAGGACGCGGGGCGCGTGGCGGGATATATTAACGAGTATAACGGCGTTCTTAAAGGCAATTACGCCAGAGAAGGGTTAACTAAATTTACGCGCGAAGCGTCCGTTATCGGCAATGCCGACGGCAAAGACGGAGCTGATATTTCTTCTAACTCATACAACAATAAAAATTTCTGGATTAAGGAATTGTTTTTTCAATTCGGAAACACCGAAGCTTCTCCATGGAAATGGGACGGCAGGGAAAACTTGCCTAAGCTTTTTTTTGAGAAATAACAAGCGGCTGGTACTTTCAACAAATAAATTTACCCGGCGTCTTCTATCAAATTCTTCATTATATACTCGCGTCTCTCCGGCGTATTTTTCCCCATGTAGAAATCCAGCACCTGCGGAACCTGTTTTAAAGTGTTAACCGACACGGGCACTATTCGCATATCCTCTCCGATAAATTGACCGAACTCTTTTGGGCTTATCTCTCCAAGTCCTTTGAAGCGCGTTATTTCGCATTGGGAACCGAGGGCGACGGCGGCCTCATCGCGTTCTTTTTCAGAGTAGCAATAGCGGGTTTCTTTTTTTGTGCGGACGCGGAAAAGCGGCGTTTCCAGAATAAAGACGTGTCCTGCCGTTACAAGTTCCTCGAAGTAAGACAGGAAGAATGTTAAAAGTAAATTGCGTATATGAAAACCGTCAAAGTCGGCGTCGGTGGCGATTACTATTCTCGCGTAACGCAGGCCCTCAATGTCGTTGTCAATGCCGAGGGCCATCATCATGTTAAAAAGCTCCTCATTTTTGTAAATAGCGGTGCGTTTTTTACCGTAAACATTCTCCACCTTGCCGCGGAGGGAGAAAATCGCCTGTGTCATCACGTCGCGGCTTGAAACAATCGAGCCCGAGGCGGAATCTCCTTCCGTGATAAAAATAGTGGATTCTTTTCCCTCTTTGCCGTCCTCAAGGTGGTACTTGCAGTCTTTTAACTTTGGTATTTTTAAGGCGATTTTTTTCGAGGCTTCCCGCGCTTCTTTTTTAACGGCGTTTAATTCCGTGCGCAGGCTTTCGTTGGCGTTTATTTTCTGCTCAAGTTTTTTGCTCGCTTCGGGGTTTTTGTGCAGCCAGTCTTCCACGGCGTTGCGCACTTCCTGCACTACCCACGCGCGAATGTCAGAATTGCCGAGCTTGTTTTTTGTCTGGCTTTCAAAAACCGGGTTTTTAAGCTTTATCGCTATCGCGGCGGTTGTGCCTTCGCGTACATCTTCGCTTTTGTAATCCTTTTTATAATAAGTTTGAATTCCCTTTAAAAACCCTTCTTTAAAAGCGGATAAATGCGTTCCGCCGTCAGAGGTGTACTGGCCGTTTACAAATGAAAAATATTCCTCGCCGTAATTATTGGTATGAGTAAAGGCGATCTCAAGCTGGCCGCCGGCGGAATGATCGCCGCGGTAATAGCCGACAGGATACAGGCAGTCGTCACCGGTCTCTTCTTTTAACAGATCGAATAACCCGCGGGTTGACACAAAATGCTTTCCGTTAAACGACAATGTAAGCCCGGCGTTAAGATACGCATAATTCTGCATACGTTTTTCGACAAACTCCGCGTTAAACAGATAATCTTTGAAAATTTCAGGGTCGGGCGTAAACTCAACCATTGTTCCGTCTTTAACTTTTTCTTTTAATTTTCCTTTGCGGCTGTTTAATAATTTTCCTCTTTGAAAAATCGCCTCTGCGAATTCGCCGTTGCGCACGGCTACCACTCTAAAATGAATTGACAGGGCGTTAACCGCCTTTGTTCCAACTCCGTTAAGGCCTACAGAAAACTGAAACACGTCGTCGTTGTACTTCGCGCCCGTATTGATTACGGAAACACATTCAACCAGTTTTCCGAGCGGGATTCCGCGCCCATAGTCGCGCACCTTTATGGTTGCCGCCCCCGTTTTCGCGATTTCCTTTATTCCAACCTCTATATTTTTTCCGTTACCCATGATAAACTCATCGACGCCGTTGTCAATTACTTCTTTTAACAAAACATAAATTCCGTCGTCGGGATTGGAGCCATCTCCGAGCCGCCCGATATACATTCCGGTTCTAAGCCTTATGTGTTCAAGCGAGGAGAGCGTTTTTATTTTTGACTCGTCGTAAACGGGAACTTTGGAAGACGCGGATCTTGCGGCGGGTTTGGCGGGCTTAGCGGCGGATTTTATTTTTGCCGCAGTCTTGGCCGCCGGCTTTGATTTAACGACCGGTTTAGATTTCACTTTTGGTTTTGGTTTTTTTATCGGCATAATGTTAACCTATAATTGTTTTTTCAATTCCTGTATATACGTTTGCGAGTCGCGGACGTTCTCTTCAAGATCGTCTATCGCTCTTTTTAACTCTTCAATACGATTATTCTTTTCCTCGATTGATTTTTGGAATTTCTCGATCTTTGCGTTTTCATCGTCAATGGCAAGGGACGCTGTAAGTTTGCTGATGGTGCTTTCATACTCAATTATTGTCTGATTCATCTTAACCGCTCTGCCGATGATTTCCCCGTCTTCGGCGGTAACGATTGTATCAATAAAATATTTTCGCTCCGGCAGAATTTCAGAATCCATAATACCGGCGGCCTGAGCGCCGAAAGTTCTGTACAGGTTACGAAGGTTATCTCTGATCTCGTTTATGCGGTTTTTAAGGCTTTGTATTTGCTTTTGAGGATTACCGTCTGCGCCGAAGCTCGCGGAAATCATCCGTTTTTCATCTTTTAATTCGGAAAGTTCTTGAATTGCAACCCCGGATATTTCGCGTAATTTAACGATTTCTCCCAGAAGGTTAACAATCTCGCCTTCGGCGCCGCCAGTGGCGCCGCCTGTGGCGATGCCTTCTTCGCCGTCAAAAGATTCACGGTTACTGTAGCGCTCTCCTACATTATGGTAAAGTTGTTCCCGGCTTTCCTGCGCCTTGGAAAGAAACGATTTTAAAACAAGCCCCTGCGCGCTTTTTCCTATCCATGTAAAGACATTGCCTCCGTCTTTAACTTCAAGTTCCCTGATACGGGTTTCCAGAGATTCTAGTTTAGAAGAAAGCGTATCCGCCTGTTCCCTGAAAACCGAGGTAAAATCGTTATATGCGCTGTTTTCCAGCAGAGCCTTACCAAGTCTGCGGTAAAGGATCGCCGTTTCCCTTAAACGTTCCTTTTCTTCATGTTCCTTGAAATCAATAGTATCTTCAAGTTCTTTAAATCGACGGTTTTTTTCTTCTACTTTTCCGATAGCGGTATTGGTTGAGGCGATATTGTTAAGATAATCCTTATATTGACCAATATCGTTAAAATCAACCTGCATATCCTTTGTTCGGGAATACAGGTTTTCGCCGAAATTTTCCAAAAGGGTATCAAGAGAAGCGCAAGTTTCCTGTTTTTCTCTTTCAAGTTCGTCTATACGTTTTTTGCGATCATCCATTTATTCATTATAAGCCATTTTTATGGCGTATACTACCCCGATATATGAGTTTACCCACTTGAATAAACATGTTAAATAATATATATATAGGAAGTATAAACTGAAAATCAGGAGTTTTTTATGAAATTAAACGAAATAAAACATTCGGGGCTCAAAAAATGGGTTGAGGACGCTCAGGCGCTTATGACCCCCGATGCGGTTGAAGTCTGCGACGGCTCACAGGCTGAGTACGACAGGATGATAAAAATCCTTGTGGACGCGGGGCTTGGAACGCCGCTTAAAAAACGGCCGCACAGCTACCTTTTCCGCTCCGATCCTTCGGACGTGGCGCGCGTTGAAAACCGCACCTATATCGCCAGCAAAAGCAAAGACGATGCAGGACCTACCAATAACTGGATCGACCCGGACGAGTTGAAAAAGACGATGACAGGCCTTTACAAGGGCTGTATGAAAGGCCGCACTATGTACGTTATTCCATTTTCAATGGGGCCTGTCGGCTCGAACATCGCAAAAATCGGCGTTGAAATTACAGACAGCGCCTATGTAGTAGTAAATATGCACATTATGACCAGAGTGGGAACAAAGGTTCTGGACGTGCTTGGAAGCGACGGCTTTTATGTGCCATGTTTCCATTCTATCGGCAAACCTCTTGCGCAAGGAGAAAACGATCACGGCAAATGGCCCTGCGCCCCGCTTGAGCACAAATACATCAGCCACTTCCCCGAAACAAGGGAAATCTGGTCTTACGGCTCGGGTTACGGCGGGAACGCCCTGTTAGGCAAAAAGTGCCTTGCTCTGCGTATCGCCTCCGTTCTTGCCCGCGACGAAGGCTGGCTCGCGGAGCACATGCTCATCTTAAAGATAACCAACCCCAAAGGCGAGGTTAAATATATCACAGGCGCTTTCCCCTCGGCGTGCGGCAAGACAAATCTTGCCATGTTGCAGCCCACCCTTCCCGGCTGGAAAGTCGAGACCGTCGGCGATGATATCGCCTGGATGAAGTTCGGCCCGGACGGAAGACTTTACGCCATTAACCCCGAAGCAGGCTTCTTCGGCGTCGCCCCGGGAACAAGCGATCAATCAAACTACAACGCGATGAGGGCAATCGAGAAGAACACAATCTTTACAAACTGCGGTCTTACAGAAGACGGAGATATATGGTGGGAACAGATCGGACACGGCGCTCCCGGCAAAACAATCATCGACTGGA
>Ga0268262_10003335_pt1 | contig 17507 bp, 13 predicted proteins | sample TergutNc150P3_FD_190354 | JGI IMG/M metagenome (GOLD analysis project Ga0268262, IMG submission 190354) | Nasutitermes corniger P3 segment gut microbial community from laboratory colony in Florida, USA - Nc150 P3 (SPAdes) (version 2) | ecosystem: Host-associated > Arthropoda: Insects >...
GGGCCTGTTTATAAGGGGGTGCCCCTTACTTTCAATCATATTGTGCAATATCTTTCCAATTCTAGCTGGACACATATTAACGAGCTTATAAAAGGTGATTTGGCAGACTTGCCAGAAGTGGCGAAAGAAGTGGGTAGGCCTTTGGACGAATTGACGTCCGTAATCTTGAAATTCAATGGTCGGGGCGGGTTGGAAACCCTGAGAACCGCGATTAGGGCCATGGAAAACCCGGGTGATTTTATATGGGGCCGTAACGGGCCGCCAAGAGGGCGGGCGGCCTGCTTGGAGTTCGCCCTGAATGCCGGCACATCTCTTTTGAGTGATGATTTCATGAGAGAACATATCCCCAACTGGCCCAGTTGGACGGATATCCAGGATGACATAATCAATGACCTGGGAAGGTCAGATACCTATTCATCAGGCCGTGAGAAATTGGAGAGGTTGATAAGGAGAGGCTTTCCGGTCCCCGCTCCAAGTGGTTCACAACGATCTACTCGCGGTGAAATTCCCCGAGTGCTTACTGAGCAGTTTTCCGATTCAAGCGGACTACAGGATTCTACTCGTGCCGAATTCGACCACATTATTGCTTTGACTCGTGCTGCTGCTGAAAATGATGATACCGCTGAATGCGCCCGCAACTTGGATCTGCTTGACGCTTTTGTTGATAGACATAGACATGGCAATTATGAATTGCATAGACAGATTGAACATCTGAGACAAGTAAATATGCGGCGTGCTTCTTATAAAAGGATATTGAATTTCTGTTATTTTTTTATATGCTCCCTGCCTGCGATAGTTATTGTTTGGTTGGGCGCAACACTGTTTACCGACCATAATAAGCGCACAAATGAATTAAACCAACAATTTGCACTTCCAAAACTAATCGAAACTCAAAATCACAACCAGAGTGAGGTAAAAAATGATGCTATCGAAAAACCCCGTAAAGAGCCTACTAATATCGATAGGGATCAAGTCGCTCGCTTCCGCAAAGCGCTTGCAAATATTGATAGAAATGATATCGTCAGCTTCCGCAAAGAGCTGGCTAAAATGAATAACTATAATATCGGACGCTTCTTCGAGCAGTTTGCTAATATTAGTACCGCTGACGTTGCCCGCGCCTACGAAGCCTTTGCTAATATTAATAGCGATGAAGTCAAACGTGTCCTTGAGGACCTTGATCTGAATACAGATGCTCTCAGTAGAACTTTAGATAAGGGTCTCAATCGTGCTTTGAATCTTTCAGGAGAAAAAAGACACGCTCAGTTTTTAATAAATCAACAACAATCAGAAAATCTTAAAATGCTCAGAGATCTTCACTCAAGACTGAGTAGCCTCGAACATGTTCGCACCATGACGGAACTTATGAACAAGCGCTAAAAGAATACGCCCATTGTGGAAAAAGGAAAGGTAAACGGGCCACAGGTGGGATTTTTAGTGAAATCTTACCGCCAAAAAGGCAGGCTTTACGAAAATGTCAGGAGAGGAACTAAAAATATGAGTGAAGACTTCTATGGGGAAATTCGCCAGTCAGCTCAACGTATGCTCCGCGATACTGAAAGACAGCGTCAGGCCCTAGCCGCCGAAAAAGAACGTGCGGAGTTGAATCGGCTGCAAAAACTCCTTGACGAAGCCGAGGCCCGCCGGGCTGAAGCCGAAGCCGAGGCCAAACGCCGGGCCGACGCCGAAGCCGAGGCCAAACGCCGTGCTGAAGCCGAAGCCGAGGCCAATCGCCGGGCCGATGCCGAAAAAGAACGTCAGCGCCGGGTGGAAGCGGCAATCAATAATTCCAATGAGGCCGAAAAGGCCAAAAACGAACAATTCATGAAGGATTATGCGGAAGCAAACAAGCCGGTCCCCGGCCCAGAGATTAAACGCCAAAGTCCTTCGCCTGGACCCGAGGTTAAAGTTACAGCCCCGCCGCCCGCCCCGGATAAAGACTTGAGCGCCGAGTGCCGCCGCTTTTTTGAGCGGATCCAGGGCTTGAACGGTTCCGCTGCCGCCCGACACGCTTCGCTGATGAAAGAGGTCGAAGCCGGGACCTCCCCCCAACGCCAGGGCCTTATTTTGGATGCTCTTAAACTTTGCTACGGAGAAGAAATCACCCTGACCGCCCGGACCAACTGTTTGCGGGAGGAATTGAGGGAAATGCTGGCCGCCTGTAAAGCCGTCCCTCTCCCCGAATGTTTCCAGGCCCGGCTTCGTGCTCTTATTGAATCTCCCAATTTAACCGCGCTGAATGTTTCAGACATAAGTCGTGAATTTGACGAACTGGCCGCCGCCAAGCCTGAATTAGACGGCCAGGCCGACGCCAGGGCCAAACGGGCCGTCTTGGAAAATTTTTCCGCCGAGGCGGGTAAAATTTTAAAGGAAATGGGCTACCAGGTGATGGACTCCCAAGGCCTGCCCCTGGACCAGACCCATTACCTGGCCACACCGGACCCAGATTGCCGAATTCAGTTCTACATTAACAGCCAGAGCGGCAAAATGACTTTCAAGCAAGTGCGGGTTGTCGCCAGCGAGGCCGAAGCCGCGGCCCAGCCTTCTGATTACCAAAAAGCCTTGGACCAGAAGAAGGGGGAAAAATGGTGCCAAACTTTTGACCGGCTACGGGAGCGTCTGGATAAGGCCGGTTACTCCATTGATACCATGTCGCGGCGTGAACCAGGGCAAGGCGAACTGCCGGTGGTGATAGACAAGCGCCTGGCCGAGCGCCGCCAGGAGGCGGCTTCAGCCCCCAAGGCCCAGGAACAAAATCGGTCTTGAAAAATAAGAGAGGCGTAAAGTGACCAGCGATTTTCAAGCCCCCAAGTGGGCCAGAGAGATTGAGCGCTTTATTGGTGTCAAATCCCAATTCATCTTGTGGGGGAATGTCCATGATGTTTATCCCTACCAGACTGCTGACGGAGTGGTGGACTATGTGTCGACACTCGGCGAATATCTCCAGGTGATTTTGCGTCAAGCCGGCTACAGCCATCTTTGGCAATACGAACCGTTTAATCTCTCGCTGTTGGGGGACAAGGAGAGGGCCAAGGAGATTGCGGCCCCTCCAGAGGAGGGGGCGGTCGTTATCCTCCCGGACCTCTCGGCCTTGGCCGCCAAGCTGGTCCAGGCAACAACCCCCGCCGCCTTGCTTATCAACCACGCCTCCCGTCTGCCGGGCTTGTGCCCAAGAGAACACGTTGAACAATTCTACTACAACCTTTTCAACCTTTCCCTCAAGGCCAGGCACCGTAAGGGCCGAGGTTTTAACCCTATTTTTCTGGTCATGGATAAGGATAGCGATCTCCCGCTTTGGTATTCCCAGGATAACCCACGGGTGAGGGTGTTGCCTCTGCCCAAGCCGGATCACAGCATAAGGCGTCACATAATTGAAAAGGACGGCCCTAAAATTTCCGGCTTCAACGGGTTGGATGAAAATAACCGGAAAGAATTTGTCAGCCTGTTCGGCGACCAGACCGGCGGACTTTTCGCCAGTGAAATAATCTCCATACGCCGCTTGGCCGAAGCCGACAAACTTGAAACCACCAAAATTGCCGAGGCTGTCCGGCGGTATAAGCTGGGCATTCCCGACAATCCCTGGGACAAGCTGGACTTGGCCAGTATCAAGAAAAAGGCCCGAATGGACCTGACCCGCAAGGTGATAGGCCAGGAAACGGCTGTGGACCACAGTTTGAAAATAGTCAAACGCAGCATTTTCGGTCTCTCGGGCGCCCAATTCTCCCCAACCGCCCAGCGGCCTAAAGGAGTGATGTTTTTTGCCGGCCCCACCGGGGTCGGCAAGACGGAGCTGGCTAAGTGTCTGGCCGATTTAACGGCCACCCATTTTATACGCTTCGACATGAGCGAATTCAACGGGGAACATGCCGTTCAACGCCTGTTGGGTGCTCCTCCCAGCTATGTGGGTTTTGAAGGGGGCGGTGAACTGACCAACGCCGTCAAGCAGAATCCCTTTTCCTTGATTCTGTTTGATGAAATTGAAAAGGCTCACCCGCGACTGATGGATATTTTTCTTCAAATTTTAGATGACGGACGTCTGACCTCCGGGCGGGGAGAAACTGTTTATTTTTCCGAGACCCTCATCATTTTCACCAGCAACCTGGGTGTTTACCAGGAAACAGCCGATGGCCGCCGTGAGCCGCTCACCATGCCGGCCGAGGAAGATGCTGAAGCCATTCTCGCCGTCCGCAAAAAGATCACCAACGCCATCAGCGATTTTTTTATCAGCCGCCTCAATCGGCCGGAAATTTTGAACCGTATAGGCCCCAACATCGTGGTATTTGATTTTATACGGCCCAAAGTTGCCGAGGGGATATTTGAGAAAATGCTCAACAACGTCTTGAACAAACTGCGCGATAACAACAAGATAAATATTACCTTGGGTGATGACGACAAGCGCCTTTTGGGTGAAGTGGCCTGCCATGACCTTAGCATGGGCGGGCGTGGTATAGGTAACACCCTGGAACAAGTCTTTGTCAACCCCCTGGCTGAGGAGCTATTAGAGGTCGAGGCCAAAGCCGGTAAGAGCTATACCTGTCGGCTTAGCCAAGAAAACGGGCAAATAATTTTAAGCCTGGATGAGGCTGGATGACCACGGAAAACCTGGATCTGGAGTTCGGCTTTATTCAGGCCCCTTTGACCGTTCTGGGGCCGGGCCGGCGGGTCGGCTTATGGCTGAGGGGCTGCGGCCGGGGCTGCCCGGGCTGCCTGTCCCATGATCTCTGGGCATCCGGGCCGGAATCAAGGCGGCCGGTGGAGGATGTGTTCGAGGAAATAGACGGGTTATGGAAAGAGACCAAGGCGGCCGGCCTGACCGTATCGGGGGGCGAACCTTTTCAGCAGGCCGAAGGCTTGAAGGCTCTGCTGGCCCTCGGCCAAGCGGCCGGCTGGGCCGATGTTTTGATATACAGCGGATTCCTGTTGAAAGAACTGTTGGCCGCCCACCCCTGGCTGCCGGACTTGGCTTCGGCGGTGGTGGACGGACCTTATGAGCGTGATAAGCCCAGCTTGGAACCTTGGCGGGGGTCGGCCGGCCAGAAGCTGAACTTGTTCAAGCCGCATTTGGCCGAATTGTATGAGGAATGGCAAAAAGATGAACGGCGAAAAGTGCAGATAATCGTCTCGGAAGCGGGAGCGATGCGACTTTTGGGCATTCCCGGACCGGGCGATTACGACCGTTTGCGAAATAAACTGGAGGTGTTTGCCAATGGCCGAGGGTAGGATTTGTGATTCTTGCGGCCATCCCAATCCATTGGGAGAAACGGAATGTCTTAATTGCCAAGAACACATCGATGGTCTGCCTATAGTTGAAATACCCGAACCCCAAACTGAGGCCGGAAGCGTGGAGCCAGCCGTTTCGGCCCCGGCCCCAGCCGAGTGCCGGCCGCCGGAAAAGGCCGAAGCCCCAATACCCCAGCAGCCTGAACCGCCAGCGCCCGAAAGAGATATCCAGCCGAAGCCGGAACCGACAATATGCTTATTGGCCGGAAACGGCCAGGAAATCAAGGTCAAAGACGGCGATGAAATCGGCCGGGAAGCAATCGGGGCTGAATATCTTAATTCCCTGGAAAACAATGACTATGTGGCCCGGAAACATATTCGTGTTTTCTGGCGTAACGGAGCCTGGTTTCTGAAAACGCTGCCCACCAAAAATGGCACTTATATCAATGATGGCCCAAGAGTGCCCATTGGCGAAGAACGGAAAATCAACCCATGCGATGAAATACGGCTTTCCACCATAGCCCGCTTTGTTGTGAAGTGATGAAAGCCTTTGTCTTCAGCCATCCAGGGAATAACCAGGACCGCCATATTAATGAGGACGCGGTGTTGGGCGCGTCCATTTTCTGCGGCCAAGCCATGGAAAAACCCTTGAGCGAAACCTGGCCTGAAGGGCCGGTTCTGGCGGCCGTGGCCGATGGCATGGGGGGAGGTCCGGGCGGCTTGGAAGCGGCCGAGGCGGTATTGACCTGTTTGAAGGTTTTAACCGGCCGAAAGCTCGGTCAAGAATCAGAAGCGGAACTGATGGGGGCTTTCAACCGGTCCTGTGGCCTCTTGAAGGAAAAGGCGGACCAGGCCCCGGAGTTGCGGGGGCTCGGGGCTACTGTGGCCGGCCTGTGGCTGGACGAGGGCCAGGTCTTGGTTTTCAACTGCGGCGATTGCCGGGTCTATCGGGTGCGGGACGGTTATCTGGACCAGGTCACCTGCGACCATTCCACGGTCTATCAACTTTATATGGAGGGACAGATCTCCAAAGAAGAGATTCGGACCCACCCGCTGAAACATCTGGTTACCAGTTCCGTCTCGGATGGGAAGGATTGGCCGGAAGTTTACCGAAAACAACTTAAACTAAGACCGGGGGACGCCTTTTTGATCTGCTGTGACGGGGTATGGGAAGCCCTCTCCCTGGACGAAATGGAAGAGTGCCTAAAGGATAAAACCCTTGAGGCTGGCGCTGAAAGCCTGACGGAGGCCCTTAGAAAGGCCGATTGCCAGGATAATATTTCATTTCTTTTGCTTCAGACTAACGGCGAGATAATGATAAACGAGTGAAAAATTATGTCTAAAATGATAACGGAATATTACGAAAGCGGAGCGATAAAAAGTGAAACGCCTTTCAAAGATGGCCAAAAGGAAGGTTTGGCCAGGAAATACTATGAAAGCGGCGCAATAAAGGATGAAGTGCCTTTCAAAGAAGGCATACTGGATGGCTTGTTCAAAAGCTACTACGAAAGCGGCGTATTAAAAAATGAAGTTCCATACAAAGATGGCCGCGCTGATGGTGTGGCCAGGGAATACTATGAAAACGGCGCGATAGAGAAGGAAGTGCCTTGCCAGGATGGCAACCGAGAAGGCTTGGTCAAAATCTATTACGGAAACGGAAAATTAAAAATCGAAATGCCTTTCACGGAGGATAAACAGGAAGGTCTGGTCAAGCGATACCATGAAAACGGCACGTTAGAGGCGGATATGTCTTATAAAGATGATCGCGCTGATGGTCCTTCCAAGGAATATTATGAGAGCGGCGCGATAGAAAAAGAAACGCCTTACAAAGATGGCAAACAGGAAGGCCTGGCCAAGGTTTACTACGAAAACGGCTCGTTAAAGGTCCAAATACCTTACAAGGAAGGCAAAATTGAGGGTCGGGTAGAAATCTATCGTGAGGACGGAGAACTGCTTTCAACAAATGAATTTAAGGATAATTCCCCGGTCCAAGGCTTGCGCCGCGAGGCCGATGGGTCTGAAACGCCTTGGACCGAGGCGGAAATAGCCGATTTTATAAAAGCCTTAGATAAGGCCAGGATGAAAAGCCGGGAAACTCATAGGCGAAGGCGTTGAGGAAGACCATGTCGAAGCGTTCAAATGAAAACGACGTGGCGCTGATTATGGCCGCTCTAAGGCTATAATAACTTAGGCCACTTCTAAAAATACTCAGGTTTGAGTTTGGAGGATATAAAATGGAAAAATCAGAATTCAACATCGAGGCCACCAAAGTAGGTATCGAGAAGGAATACTACGAAAGCGGCGCGATAAAAAGCGAAACGCCCTACCTGAACGGCAAAAAGGAAGGTCTGGCCAGGGAATATTACGAAAATGGGAATTTAAAAAGCGAAACGCCCTACCTGGATGACGAGTGGGATGGTATCGTCAAAACTTACTGGGAAAACGGAGAATTGCAAAGCGAATGGCATTATAAGAACGGAAACTTTACGCATATAGTCAAGGAATACTTAAACGGGAAGGTAACTTGCGATAATCCCACCGGCGAAAAATGGGGAACCAAGCATTACCATAATAGCGGGAAAATATATTGCGAATTTATCGTAAAAGAGGACACCGGGGAGGTTCTTCTGCGGAGGTTCTATTACGAAAGCGGGGCCTTGGAACACGAAACCCCTTACAAAAACGAAAAAAAGGAAGGTCTGGCCAAGGGTTATTACGAAAACGGGGCCTTGCAAAGCGAAACTTTTTTTAAGGATGGAGAGCCGGAGGGAATAGCCAAAACCTACTACGAAAGCGGCCAAGTGGAACTAGAGGCTTTTTTCAGGGAGGGGGAACTGGAGGGTCTGGCCAGGGAATATTACGAAAACGGGGTCATGGTGAGCGAAATACCTTACCGGGCTGGAAAACGGGAAGGAGCGGTTAAATTTTATCTGGAGAACGGGGAACTATCGTCCATTATCGAATTTAAGGACGACGCTCCGGTCAAGGGGATCTGGCGGAATGAGGACGGGTCGGAAACGGTCTGGACTGAAGCGGAGATGGAGAAGAATATCAAGAGGATCAGGAGGCTGGCCCGGCACACGATTAGGCGCCTTGAGATGGTTTTGTAAGAAGGGGAATATGGGGAAAGACATAAAATTACGAATTAAGATTTAGGTGTGGGAAAAATGGAAAAAGAAGAAACTAACCTTGAGGGGCCAAAGGAAGGACTGGTTAAGGAATATTGGAACAGCGGGGTTTTATGTTGTGAAAAGCCATACAAGAACGGGAAACTGGACGGCTTGGTCAGAGGCTATTATGAAAGCGGCGATCTTAAATATGAAACGCCTTATAAAGGCGGCAAGCGGGAAGGCTTAGCTAAAGAATACTACGAAAGCGGCGCGTTAAAAACCGAAACGCCTTATACAGATGGCAAGGTGGAAGGTCTAGTCAAGGACTACTATGAAAACGGTCCGTTACAATGGGAAACGCCTTACAAAGATGGCAAACGAGAAGGTATCCAGAAGTGCTACAATAAACAAGGAATATTAAGCATAGAAGCGTTTTATATAAATGGCCATCAGCAAGGTGTGATGAAATGGTTCTACCCAAGTGGCGCGGTAATGCTGGAATGGCCATACAAAGATGGTCATGAGGAAGGTCTGATGAAAAAATACTATGAAAGTGGAAGAATAGAATATGAATGGCCTTTTAAAGATGGCAAGCGGGAAGGTCTGGTCAGGGAATTCTACGACGAAGGGGATAACTTAATCGGGGGTAATAAAATTTGGGGGCAGTTAAAAAGCGAGACACCTTTCAAAAATGACAAAGAGGAAGGTCTCGCCAGAGAATTTTACCGAAGCGGACAGTTAAGAAGCGAAACGCCTTTCAAATATGGCAAGAGGGAAGGTCTAGCCAGGACCTATTACGGAGAAGGCGATCCAGATAGAAATGGAATCATTCCAATTCTGTGGAATAAATATTACGCACTCGGTTCGTTAAAAAGCAAAACGCATTACAAAGCGGACAAAAAGTGGGGGCTGGCGAAAATTTTTCGAGAGAATGGGAAGCTATCGTCAGCAATTATATTTATAAATGATTTCCCGATCACTAGAAAAAAATTGGTCGCTTTCTGTTGTATTCTTCTTTTGGTCTTTTTGTACATCATATGGGGACATACATATTTAAAAACCAGAATGGAAAACTATCTGGAAGGTATAACAAAGACATCCTATGAACGCACCGCCATAAAAAACGCATCTCTTTATAAGGTTCGTAAACTCGAAGGTCTTGTTTTCTCCGCTGTGGCGAGGGGTGACAAGCAAGAAGGTGATTTTTGAAACTATTTGGCAGTCTTTTGTTGTTAAGCCTGTTGTTCGGCTGCGCCTCGGGCAGCATTGGCCCAGCCCGTAACACGACTTTCACCAACAGCCTCGGCCTGGAATTTGTGCGGATTCCGGCCGGCAAGTTCAGCAATACCTGGACTCTCCGGAGGGAATCAGGTGAAGAAGTCCAACGCCGGCGGGTGGTGACCATAAGCAAGCCCTTCTATCTGGGGAAGTATGAAGTGACCCAGGAACAATGGGAGGCGGTTATGGGCATAAATCCATCCAAGAATAAGGGGCGGACCAAACCAGTTGAGATGGTTTCTTGGGGTGATGTTCAGGTTTTTATCAAGAAATTGAACAAAAAGGAAGGCGGGAATAAGTATCGTTTGCCTACGGAGGCGGAATGGGAACACGCGGCCCGGGCCGGGACTGATACGGTCTGGTTTTGGGGGAACGACCTGGGCGATTTGGGGAAGTATGCCTGGATTAAGGGGCACGACAATCATCCGGTGGGGCAAAAGAAGCCCAACCCCTGGGGGCTGTATGACCTTTACGGGAACGTCTCGGAATGGGTGGAGGATTGGTTTGAAGAAAACCAGGAAGGGGAAGTGACGGATCCGGCCGGGCCGGCGTCCGGTTCCTTTCGGGTCAACCGGGGCGGCAGTTGGTGCTATTCCGCTAAGGTGTGCGGGGCGTCCGCGCGTGGCAGGTTTACGCCGCACTACCGCAGCAAATTTCTGGGCTTCCGGCTGGCCTTCTCGCCAAGCCAGTAAAATGAGGAGCGGAGAAGATGAAAAAGGATCAGGTGGACGATACCGAAATGGTCAAGAACCACCGCTTGGCGGCTGAACAAGGCAATGCCGAGGCCCAGCTTAACCTGGGTAAATTTAGTTCAAACGACATTCTTACCCCTGAGGACTTAAAGGCAGCCCTATATTGGCATGACCTGGCCCAGCGAAGCGGCTCTCAAGGAAACCCGGACGCCCAGGCGGCCTTGGGTGATTTATATTCCCAGGCCGGAAGGGAAGAACCTCCCCAGGATTCTGAGCGGGCTCTCGATTGGCTGAGAAAAGCGACCGAACAAGGCAATGCCGAGGCCCAAAACAAATTAGGCGATGCCTATTATAACGGTGAAGGCGTTGAAAAAGACCAGGCTGAAGCGGTCAAATGGTACCGCCGGGCCGCTGAACAAGGTCACCCCAAAGCCCAGCACAATTTGGGCCTGGCCTATTTTCATGGCGAAGGGGTGGCCGAGGACAAGGCCGAAGCGGCCAAATGGCACCGCTTGGCCGCGGAACAAGGCCGGGCCGAGGCCCAATTCAGTTTAGGCGGCGCCTATTTCTTCGGCCTGGGCGTTAAAGAAGACCAGGCCGAGGGGGTCAAATGGTTACGTCTGGCGGCTGTTCAAGGCGAGCCTGAGGCCCGGTTCTATGTGGGCCAAGCCTATTGGGAAGGCGCGGGAGTGACCGAGGACAAGGCCGAGGCGGTCAAGTGGTTCCGGTTGGCCGCTGAACAAGGCCACGCCGACGCTCAGCACAACGTAGGGGTGGCCTATGATTCCGGCCTTGGTGTTGAAATGGACAAGACCGAGGCGGTCAAGTGGTTCCGGTTGGCCGCTGAACAAGGCCGGGCCGAGGCTCAAAACAACTTAGGCCTCGCCTATCGTGATGGGGAGGGTGTTGAGGAAGACAAGGCCGAATCGGTCAAATTGTTCCGATTGGCCGCTGAACAAGGCTTGGCCGAGGCTCAGCTCAATTTAGGCGTCGCCTATCGTTTTGGGAACGGTGTTGAGGAAGAGAGAGCCGAAGCAGTCAAATGGTACCGGTTGGCCGCGGAACAAGGGCACGCCAGTGCCCAGTTCAATTTAGGCCTGGCATATCACTTTGGCCAAGGGGTTGAAGAAAACAAGTCTGAAGCGGCCAAATGCTTCTGTCTGGCCGCTGAACAAGGCCACGCCAAGGCTCAGTACAATTTGGGCCTCGCCTATGAATTGGGCGAAGGGGTTGAAGAAAACAAGACTGAGGCGGTCAAGTGGTACCGGTTGGCCGCTGAACAAGGCCATCCCAAGGCCCAGTTCAAATTAGGCAATGCCTATGCCTTTGAGGACGGAGTTGAGGAAGACATCGACGAAGCGGCCAAATGGTTCTACTTGGCCGCAAAAAATTATAAAAGGGATATGTGATAAACGGACTCCACATAACCGTTTCTAAAACGAGTTAAAGTTATGAGGAGAAAAAATTGACATTTATTGCGAACCGGACTGAAAAATGTTTAGTCTGTGGACAGGTTAGCAAACAAAAATTTGTCGCGTCCACCAATACATTTGGCGGAAGCCCGGACCTGGATTTCCGTCCCCCGGAAAGTGAAAGAAGCACCATGCCCTACTGGGTCCAGGAGTGTCCTCATTGCGGCTATGTGGCCAACTCCTTGTCTCAACTTATCGGCTTCGTCTGTGACCGAGCATACCTTTCCTCTTCTGAATATAATGATTTCCAAGGCACACCCCCTGTTGCTGAATTGGCCATACGTTTTGTAAAAAAAGCCAGGATAGCGACCCTAAAAAAAGATTATATTGCGGCTTTTGGGGCCTATCTCAGCGCGGCTTGGGCTTCTGATGATGAAGATGATGAAAAATGGCAGTTCGAGCTGCGGAATCTGGCTCTACAAGCGATGGAGAAAATCAGAGAAGATCAGTTTAGCGACGATTACCGAATCATACGAGTCGACCTTTTACGTAAAACCCGTCAATACGAGCGGTTACTACAAGAATATGAGCATATGAGGTTTGAGAAGAATAAGAAAGATTTGTTCAACAATATTTTGCAATTTCAAGTTTTTTTGGCAAAATATCAATGTTCTGCCACATATACGGTTGAAGAGGTAGAAACGATATTGTCCGCATTGAAAGAAAGGGGATACATTTGATTAGCCATTTCGCGTCTCCATTTTGCAATTTATCCTGTTATAATCAATGGTTGTCGCCTTGTCTTGTCAATGGCATGAAAAAAATCTCTTTCTGTTGTATTATTATGGCGGTTTCCTTGTTCGCCTCCTACGCTTGATGGGGACAAACATATTTAACATCCAGAAGGGAAAACCCGTAATCTTCGGTGTTGACGGCATGGTTGGCTAAAAATGACTGAACTGCGGCCCATAATCACCCCTGCCGATTTGGATGAAACGCGAACCGGGCAACCTCAGCTTTGCCCGATTCCGGCCGGCTGGCCTTCGCCGGCGGATAATTATGTTGAAGAAACCCTAGACATCCATAGGCTGGTAGTCCGCAATCCCCCGGCCACCTTTTTCCTGAGAGTGACCGGCGATTCAATGATCGGGGCCGGAATCCATAACGGTGATTTGCTGGTGGTTGACCGTTCTCGCTCCGCTGCTTCGGGGAAAGTGGTGGTGGCCGTGGTGGATGGGGAGTTGACCATTAAACGGTTTATAAAAAGGAATGGAAAGACCCTCCTGTGCCCGGAAAACCCGTCTTACCCGGAAATAGACATTTCCGAGCGTGAAGAGGCCAGCATATGGGGAGTGGCCACCTATGTTCTTCACCAGCTTTAAACCAGATTTGTGGGCCTTGGTTGATTGCCAGTCTTTCTACTGTTCCTGTGAGAGATTATTCCGCCCGGACCTAGCTGGCAAGCCGGTGGTGGTTTTATCCAACAATGACGGTTGCCTGGTTTCCGTGACGCCTGAAGCTAAAGCCTTGGGCTTCAGAGGCGGAGAGCCGTTTTTTCAAGTGGCTGACCGTTTAAAGACGGCCGGAGCTGTCGCCTTTTCCTCTAATTATACGCTTTATGCCGATCTCTCAAGACGAGTGATGGCCACGATGAACAGCCTTGTCCCGGAAATAGAGCCATACTCGATTGACGAAGCCTTTATTCCCTTTTCTGAGGCCCTGGCCGCCCAGGCCGATACCGTGGGCTGGGCGCTCCATGACCGGGTCCAGCAATGGACAGGGATACCAGTTCGGGTCGGCCTTGGTCCGACCAAGACCCTGGCCAAACTGGCCAACCGCTGGGCCAAGAAAATTTCCCGAGTTCTAAAGCTGGAACTAGGTTCCGACCAATTGGAAGAGATAATGGAAAAGACCCCGGTTGGGGATATTTGGGGCATTGGCCGGAGGCTGGCGGCCCGCTTGGAAAATCAAGGCATAACTACTGCCCGGCAAATGCGCGACCTTGACAACAAAGCGGCACAAAAAATCTTCAATATCCTTGGTCAGAGAACAATTTTGGAACTACGGGGCATCCAATGCCTGGAGGAAGAAGCCCCATCGGCCAGAAAAACCATGTTCAACAGCCGGAGTTTCGCCCGGCCGGTGACCAAAAAGGAAGAATTAAAAGAAGCCTTGGCCTACCATTGTTCCATCGCCGGGGAACGGCTGCGGGCCGAAGGCTTGACCGCCGCCAGCTTATCTATTTATCTGGCCACCTCTTGGCACATAGACTATGCTTTTCAGACCGGAGCCACGATTGACCTGGGAATCGCTACAGACGACACTCTGGCCTTTATCCGGGCGGCTTATGAAGCTCTGGAGAGATGCTTTAAGGCCGGCCCGAAATACATGAAGGCTGGAGTTCTGTTGTTGGATTTGGGAGACATAAATCGTAAGCCTGTCGGCCTGTTTGAACCACCCCAGGACGAACGCCGCCGCAGTCTCATGTCAGCCATTGATGAAATAAACGCCAAGTTCGGCCGAGGAACAACCCGTTTCGCCGCCCAAGGTGAGCCCGACGCTTCTTGGCATATGAAAAGAAATATGAAATCTGGCCACCTGACTACAAGTTGGGACGAATTAGCTTCAGTCAAGTCTTAAAACTGGACAGCCAACTCGGGTATCGTCTCCTTCGCCTCGCCGCCTGGTCGCCAGGTTGACTTATAGGTCGGGTCGTTTTGCATGAGTTGCAGTTCGCGCAGGACTTCCCGATTATCCCGGCGCAAGGCCTCAAGTTCAGCCTGTTGAGGGAAAACCTGCCCCATGCTCTCACGGGCTATGACCAGTTCCTCGGCCTTTTTTACTTTTTCCTTTTCCACTTCCCCTATGTTGGCCTCGAACTTGTTAAGAAAGTTGTCCAGACGTTGCATAAAGCCCTGGATGCTGAACTCGTCCCCTTTCTGATATGAAAGGTTCAAGGGATTGAAAAGTCCGGTTTTGCCCTCCAGAACGAACTGGCATCCCTGCCCGAAGGCCTCTACGTGAACTTGAAAGCCTCGATAAAGGCCCACTTTTTTGGACTGTTCCGGCCGGGCCACCACGTCTTTCATGGCCCGGCCTACGACTAGCAACAAGTCGCCCCGGTTCTTTTCACCGTAAAGCTGCCCATCGGCCGCAAAATATTTTTCTTGGGTGGTGTTCTTATCCCGATGCTCAATTTCTTTACGCCAGGTGTCGATTTCCTTGGCCGCCTGCTCCGGGTATTTCTCAAGATAATCTACCCGGCGCTCAAGCTGGTGCTGGCCCCGCTGAAAATTGGCTAGAACAGCCTCCATCTTTTTTAGTTCAGAGGCCAGCTTGACTTGCAGAAAGATAAGCTCGTTGCCGGTCGCGGCAGCTTTCATTTCGGCGGCGTTGGCCGCTTCGCTGGCCACGTCTTCAATCACTCGGGCCAGGCTGTCACCCTTGCGGAACTGTTCTATTCCTTCGGCCTTTCCCTGAATCGTCTGCCACATCCTTGAATCGTAGGTTTGTTTTGTGGCGTAGCGGATTATCTCAACGCAGAACCCTTCCGGGTCTCGCTCGAAGAACATATTACCCTGTCGGATTATGCGTCCTTCCCTTTGTTCCAGGTCGGAAGGCCGCCAAGGCGCGTCAAGATGATGCAGGGCCACCAGCCGCCTTTGAACATTCATGCCAGCCCCCATCTTTGCCGTTGACCCCATAAGCACCCGCACCCGGCCCTGGTTGACCTCCTCGAACAGTTTAGCCTTCTGGAGGTCGGTTTTGCAATCGTGGATAAACTTTATTTCCTGGGCCGGGATACCCTTGGCTATCAGCTTGCTTTTCAAATCGTCATAAACACTAAAACGAGACTGCTCGGCCAGAAGGTCATCCATAGATATAGCTGGGATATCCTCGGGCTCGACTTCCAAATCCTTGACCGCCTCTTCCAGCACCGCCTCATGGGAAATGTCGGAGGAAAGCTCCTGGCCGCTTTTCCGACCCCCTTTGGGAGTGGACAAGTCACAGAATACCAGTTGAGTCCCTTTTTCGACCTGCCATTCCAGCCAAGTTTGGTATATTCGTTCTGCGGCGACATTGACCTTACTGCCCTCAAAATCCGGAGCATGAGGGTTTATGAGCCGATAATCCAAGCCGGCCTTACGGGCATCATTTGTTATGCAGAGAGGATTATCAATTTTAGGGTCTTTGGGCAGGTTCTCCATTCTGTGGATAATGGAGCCCGTATTCCATTCCATCACCGGTTTGCCGTTATCGGCAAATATTGGACGGCCGTTAGCGTCCACGACCTGGCGCTGGAGGCCCATATATTCGGCTTGAAGGGGGGACCGCTGAACAACCAGGTTATATGGTTTACCCCCCTTGATTTTCGGCACAAAAGAGCGGCCTTGGTTCTGGGCCACCAAGTCGGTCTTGGTGATGACATCACCTACAGTTCTGTAAAGGTTTATCAACTCCGGCATATTCTGAAACTTCGAGAACCGAGTGTTCAGCTTGTAACCGACCCCGGTGGAATCAAGTTCCCAGCCGGTGACCACCCTGCCAAAAGTAGAGGCCCAGGCATCGAAATGGACCAAGCCCTTTTCCTTCAGGGTGTCATATTGCAAAAATCTGCCCAGGGTAAACATTTCCGCTATTGTGTTGGAGATGGGCGTCCCGGTGGCCAGATAGACCCCTCGCCCATTATGTCTATCTTGCAAATGGCGGCACTTGACGAATAGGTCAAAACTCTTGTCTGAACCGGCCAAATTGCCCAAGCCGGCCACGTTTCGCATTCGTGTAGTGATGAACAAGTTTTTGAACTCGTGGTATTCGTCAACCAGAAGCGCGTCCACGCCAAGTTGGTCAAAGGTCAGGGCCTTGTCCTTGGTCCCGGTATCGGCTTTTTGCTTCATCATAGCTTCAAGCCGGTCCTTTGTTTTTTCCATTTCCTTTATTAGCCGTTTACCACCCCGCCCATCACTCTTCTTTAACTTTTCGATACGGATGGCTTCGGTCAAGTCATCTATCTGTTCAGTCAGTACTCGTTTTAAGGCGGCGGGAGGAAGGCCGATTTTTTTGAAGCTGGAATGAGCCACAATAACGGCATCCCAAGCCCCTGTGGCTATACGGGCAAATAGCTTTTCCCGGTTCTCCTTTTTGAAATCATTTTTATCGGCCACCAGAATATTGGCCTGTGGGTATAGGCTGTAGAAGGCGTCTTGCCATTGGGCCAGAAGATGGTTTGGAACGACCAGCATGGATTTTTTTATTAAACCCATTCGCTTGGCTTCCATGACAGTCCCGATGAAAACGATTGTTTTGCCGGCCCCAACCACATGGTCGGCAACTATTGTCCCGTCTTGAATGGCCCGCCAGATTGCATCTTTCTGATGATGTCTAAGCCTAATATCACGCGAAGCGCCAGGCAGTTCCAAATGACTGCCATTATATTTGCGGGGGATGTGCGTATTGAATCGGTCATTGTAGAGCCGGGCCAAGCGTTCTCGACGGCCCGGTTCCTTCCAAATCCAGTCCACAAACTCTTGGCGCATTTCATCGGCTTTTTGGGCAGCGGCGGCGGTTTCTTGCTCGTTGAGCTTCATTATTGGCTTGTCTGTAGCGGGGTCGCGGCCAACTTCGTCCATCACGCGCAGACTGCCATTGTTGAGAATTGCCTCCAAAAGACGAGGACCGATGAAGCGTTCCGTGCCCCAGGTCACGGTGGATTTTGTCCGGTCGATACGGTAAAGGTTAAAATCCGTCACCCAGGCCCCCAAGGCCGGATGATAGTTCAATTCTTCCACAGCATCCGG
>Ga0268262_10003336_pt1 | contig 17503 bp, 18 predicted proteins | sample TergutNc150P3_FD_190354 | JGI IMG/M metagenome (GOLD analysis project Ga0268262, IMG submission 190354) | Nasutitermes corniger P3 segment gut microbial community from laboratory colony in Florida, USA - Nc150 P3 (SPAdes) (version 2) | ecosystem: Host-associated > Arthropoda: Insects >...
AGGCGTTTCATATTTGAGCTTGTTTACGGCGTGCTGCGCAACCGTATATATTTGGATTACGTGATAGATACTTTTATTGAAGACGGGCGCGAGCCGCCGTCCGACGCGCTTAGGCGCATTCTCGAGATCGGGGCTTATCAGATTTTGTTTTTGGACAGGGTGCCCGACCACGCCGCCGTCAACGAGGCGGTGAATCTCGCGAAGCGCGATGCAAACACCGCGCTCGGGGCGGGGTTTATAAACGCGGTGCTTAGGAATGTCATAAAGAACAAGTTCAGCATAGAGTTGCCCGATTCGCAGACGGATTTATCCGGTCGGCTGTCGATAGAGTTTTCGCATCCCAAGTGGATGGTGGAGAGGTGGCTCGCCCGTTACGGTTTGGGTGACGCGAAGAAGATACTCGCGTTCAACAACGAGCGTCCGGCGGTCTATCTGCGGCGCAAGATGCGCGACATTTCGCGTCCGCAGTTTGAGTTCGACATGCGGACGCTTTGCGAAGCGGGCGGCGGCTATCTGAATTTGTACTACAAGATGAAGAAGCCGCTTGAGCCTGAGAGTTTGCGCATATTGCAGGACGGCTACTGTTCCGTGCAAGCTCCGTCGAGCGGGTGGGCGGTGGCGATGCTCGGGCTGCGCGACGGCGAGCGCGTTCTCGACATGTGCGGCGCGCCCGGCGGCAAGGCCACGCTCATGGCGGAGCTTGTGGGCGATTCGGGTTTTGTAGCCGTCTGCGACAAGGGCCGTTGGAAGATGAAGACGGTTGCGGAAGCCGTCGCGGCGCAGGGTCTCGGAAATATCCGTCTCGTGGTATGCGATAGCGCGGACCCGCCGTTTATCGGCACGTTCGGCAAGGTGCTGTTAGACGCCCCGTGCAGCGGCAGCGGAGTTCTTCAGCGTCATCCCGACGGCCGTTTCGTCCGCACCGCCGAAGACATCGACAACAGTGTGCTGATACAGCGCGAACTTCTTGACAGCGCTGCGAAATTGGTAGCTTACGAAGGGATACTCGTCTACTCCACGTGTTCGCTCGAATCCGAAGAGAACGAACACCAGGTGAAATGGTTTTTAAACGAACATCCGGAGTTCAAATTGGATCATCCGCCCGACGTGATTCCCGCGATGTACATAGACAGCGACGACTGCCTGCGCATAACGCCGTACAAACACAACATGGACGGCATGTTCGCGGCGCGGTTCAAAAAATGTTTATGAAAAGTACGCGGGTAATTATATATTAATGGTGTGTTGACGTTGCGACGCGAAGCGGCGCATGTGTTAAAAAAGTCCCTCCCCCCTATCTTTGGGGGGAGGGATTGGCTTCGCCGAGATAAACATGTTGAAGGTGGAGGGAGGCGCGCCCCAGTGGGGCGCTGTTTGCCCAGTTATCGGCGGGGCGTTGCGGGGCAATAGCGCCCCACAGGGGCGCGCCCTCCCCGCAGGGTGGGTAGCGGAAAACAAAAATGGGCAAAGCCCATTTTTGGTTGGAGCGAGGGAGGGCGCAGCCCTCCCCTTAAATGATTTTGATTTTAATGATTTTGATTTTCTAAAAATCAAGTCTCCAAGGAGGCCCCTTTTTGGACGTTGACGGAGTTACAGCCATTATCGCATACATGTCCGCCGCGTTTGTCCTCTCGGCGTTCTTTTCGGTCATTAAGATCGTCTTCGCCTCGGCGGAGAAGGGCGACGTGGGCGCGGACGACGAGCGTATGCGCTACTACGCCGCCAAAATCGACGAGATACTGAAAGACCGCGCCACGCTCAGCAACACCGTGACGGTCGGCAAGACCTTGTGCAACGTCGCCTTCGCGGTGCTTGCGCTCAAACTGCACTCTGTCGTCGCCTTTGATTTATACGGCGAATCCGTGCCGCCGCAGACGCTGTGGCTCGCGCCTATCGCGTTCTCCTTTTTAACGCTTGCTCTGTTCGCCCACTACGTGCCGCGCGCCGTCGCTCTGCGCTTCTACCGAGGTATGGTGAAACCCGCCTACTACGTCTACAGCCTCCTCTCGTGGCTGCTCATGCCGTTCTCGTGGATATTCTCCTCCGTGCATTCGGCCATTCTCAAAATACTCAAATACAACGTGAAGCTCTCGTTCCTCTCCGAAGAGGAGAAAGCGCGTATTACCGCCGATGACGACGCGAACGAGGCGCTTGACGAAGAAGAGCGCGAAATGATCCGCAGCATATTCGACCTGAGCGACACCACCGTGGACGAAATCATGGTTCCGCGCATAAACGTGATCGCCGCCGAAGCCCGCTCCGATTTGCAGGCCGTCCTCCGCATAATCAGGGAAGAGGGGCACTCGCGCATACCCATATACAAAGACACCATAGACCAGATCACCGGCATTCTCTATGTCAAAGACATCTTCCCGTGGATATCCGAGCACAACAAGACGGAGTGGAATCTTGAAAACATAGTCAAGAAATGCCACTACGTGCCTATGGGCAAGAAGGTCAAGGATCTGATGAAGGAGTTCAAGCTCAAGCACCTGCACTTGGCGGTGATAGTGGACGAGTACGGCGGGACGGCGGGGATCGTTACCATGGAAGATATTTTGGAGGAGATAGTGGGCGACATCCAAGACGAGTACGACGAGGAAGAGAAGGAGATAGTGCCGATAGACGGCAACGTTTACTTCGTCGATCCGCACATAGACCTGCGCGATTTGAACGACGAACTGAACCTCGGCCTTGACGAAGACGCGGACTACAACACGCTGAGCGGCCTGATATACCACGAGTGCGGCGACGTTCCGCTCGAAGGCACGCAGATAGAGTGCGGCGGGGTGCGGATCAACGTCATCAAAATGGACAACCAGCGCATAGAGAAGGTCAAATTGGAGGTTTTGCAGAACGTCGAGAAGACCGAGGCGGAGCCGTTCTGATGTAGGCGTTCTCCTTATCCTCCATGATTATCCTGTCGGCCCTCTTGATATGGTCGTACCCCATGAGATGCAGCAGCCCGTGGATCAGCAGACGCTTAAGCTCGCCTTCGTAGGAGACCCCGTACCGCCGCGCTTGAACCTCGGCGCGGCGCGGCGATATGTAGACCTCCCCGAGCAGATCGTCGTCGCCGAAGCAAAAGGAGAGCACGTCCGTGGCCTTGTCCTTGCCGCGATATTGCCGGTTCAGCTTGCGGATCATATAGTCGGAGCAGAGGACGACGGTCGTTGATTGACGGACGCTCGCCCCTTCCCGCCGATAGACCGACTTCGCGACGGCGGTCAGCATGGCGGTCGGGCAGGGCAGGGGGGCGTATCGGCGGATTATTTGAATCATACGATAAAAAATAGTATCCGCGTCCGGCATAATGTATATTTGTTGTCTTGCGGGGGGACGTGTCGGCGGTTAATGGAAACAGGAGGCGGTTATGTCCGCGTTGCGTAACGGTTTTTTTGCTTTGGTTTCGGTTATGGCCGTATCCCTGCCTCTCCTCGCCGCCGAGGTCGTGGAGGAGCGCGTGTGCACCGTCACCGGGGTGACGGGGGGCGTTCAGGCGCGTTACAGCCCGAATTATATGAAGATGCGCCGCGAGAAGGCGGTCGCCAAAGGGATCGCCGCCGCCCCTGTCTCAGGGAGCATAACGGAGGAGTGGTCGGATTTGCGGCTGGGCATGGCCGTGGGGGAGAAGTGCGAGGTCATGACGGGGCCTGAGTCGGAAGTCAGGCTCGAAACGGCCGACGGGACGGTTTTGAGGGTGGGGGAGAACGCGCTTTTAGAGATCGCGACCCTTCAGGCGGTCACCCCGAAGGCGAAGGCCAAAGGCCCCGCGCCCGAGACCACGGTGAACGCCAAGTTCAAGCTGATGTACGGCAATTTCGTGGGCAGCGTCAAAAAAATGACGAGCGACGGCAAGAACGTGAAGTTCGAGACGCCGACCGCCGTCGCCGCCATACGGGGGACGGTCATCGAGGCGGAGGTCGGCGGGAAATCCAACACGCTGATACGGGCGTTCGACGGGACGATTTTGGTCGCGCCGATCGGGAGCAAACGGTTCGTGGAAATCGGCGACGGGAAGATGGTTGAGATCGCGCCCAAGCAGAAAGTTCTCGTGGTGAGGGACGTGCCGAGCGGGTACAAGCGCAAGGCGTTGCTCCTGAAGGGCGAGAAGCCCGCCCCCGTCAAGGAGAGCAAGAAGAGCGCGAAGCCCAAAGAGCCGGCGGCCGTGAAGGTCAGGCTCGACCTCGGCGACATCCCGGACACGCTGAACTGCTACGCCGGAGATACTGTTATAATAGAGGGCGCGGTCGCCCCCGCGAACGCCAAGATCAGCGTGAACGGCATAACCGTCGCGCCGGATAAGAACGGCGCGTTCAAAGTGTCGGTGCCCGCCCCGGATTCCGGAAAGTTCCCGCTGAACATAGCGGCCGAGAGCGAAACGGCGGCGGAGGCGGTGATCCGCACCATGCGAGTGGCGCACGTGCACACCGAGGTGCGCCTCATCACGCCGGTAGAGGGCGAGGTGGTCAAAAAGCCGGCGGTGTTGGTTAGCGGAACGGCCGAGCCCGGTTCCAAAGTAAACGTCTTAGGCGTAACTCTGAACGTCCGTCGCGACGGAACTTTCAGCGGCGAGGTGGGAATACCGCCGCGCGAAGGCAATGTAAAGATACAGGTGGAGATAGTTGACAGAGACGATTCCGCAATGTGGATAGAGAGGATTATAAGGTATAAAAAATAGCATGAACCAACACAAGATAAGAAACATCGCGATCATCGCCCACGTAGACCACGGCAAGACGACGCTGGTAGACGAACTCTTCCGTCAAAGCGGCATGTTCCGCGAGAACCAGCAGGTGGCGGAACGCCTCATGGACTCGATGGACTTGGAACGCGAGCGCGGCATAACCATAGCCGCCAAGAACGGGTCGTTCCGTTATCGCGGCCACTTGGTCAACGTCATAGACACGCCCGGCCACGCCGACTTCGGCGGGCAGGTGGAGCGCGTGCTCAAAATGGCCGACGGCGCGCTATTGGTCGTAGACGCGCAAGAAGGCCCTATGCCGCAGACCTACTTCGTCCTGAAGAAAGCGCTGGCGTTGTCGCTGCCCATAATAGTGGTGATCAACAAGATAGATAAACCCGCCGCGCGGCCTATATGGGTGCTCGATCAAGTCTTCGACCTGTTCGTAAAGCTGAACGCGCCTGATAACGTCTTAGATTTTCCCGTAGTCTACGCATCCGCCAAAAACGGCTACGCGAAAGACGATCCCGACGACGACAGTACCGACTTGGTGCCGCTCTACGAGATGATAGTGAAACACGTCCCGCCGCCGCAGGGCGACGAGAACGCGCCGTTGCAGATGCTGGTCAGCTCCATAGACTACTCCCAATACATGGGGCGGTTGGGAATAGGCAAGATCACCGCCGGAACGCTCAACGTCAACAAGGAAATATCGGTATGCATGCGCGACGGCGGCATGGTTCCGGCGCGCATAACCAAAGTCTTCGCCTTTGAGGGCGTGCAAAAAGTGCCCACGGACATCGCGTCGGTTGGGAATATAGTGGCCGTGGCCGGGATGGACGAGGTGACGGTCGGCGTTACGTTCACCGACCCTGAGAACCCGAACCCGCTGCCGCCGATAGAGATCGACCCGCCCACCATATCCATGAACTTCATCCCCAACGACTCCCCTTTCGCCGGTACGGAGGGGAAATTCGTCACGTCGAGACACCTTCAAGACAGGCTGATGCGCGAAATTCTCTCCGACGTCGCGCTGACGGTGGAGCCGTTGCAAGACGCGATAGGCCACAAGGTGTCGGGTCGAGGCGAATTGCATCTGTCAATTCTCATAGAGCGCATGCGCCGCGAGGGTTACGAGTTTCAGGTGACAAGCCCGCAGGTCATCATGCATAAGGACGCGGACGGCAAAATGCTTGAACCGTACGAGGAGCTGACGGTTGACGTGGACGAGAAATACGCCGGTACCGTGATAGAGAAATTGGGTTCGCGCCGAGGCATCATGCAAGACATGTCGCAGGAAAACGGCATGGCGCGGATGACATTCAAAATCCCCACAAGGGGACTTTTGGGCTACAAAGCGGAGTTCATGACCGACACCAAAGGCATGGGAATAATGAACTACGTATTCTTGGAATACGCCCCCTACGCCGGAGACATCCGCACGAGGGCGAACGGCGTGCTTATAGCCAAAGAGCCGTGCACGTCGGTGGCCTACGCGCTGTTCAATTTGCAGGATCGCGGAAAGATGTTCGTGGGGCCGGGTGTGAAGATATACAGGGGGATGATAGTCGGCGAGCATTGCAGGTCGAACGACTTGGTGGTCAATCCCGGCAAAGAGAAAAAGCTGTCGAACATGAGGGCGGCGGGTTCGGACGAAAACGTGATCCTTACGCCGCCGTCGGACATGAGTTTAGAGGACTGTATAGCCTATATAAATGAAGACGAGTTGGTAGAGGTAACGCCGCAGTCTATAAGATTGCGGAAGAGGGACAACAAGTACTAAACAAGGATATCAACATGACCGTCAAATGTAAAAAATGCAACGCCTACTGCTGCCGCCACATCGCCGTCGGCGTGGATACCCCGGACGACAAGGAAGCCTACGACAATATCCGTTGGTACCTGCTCCACAAAAACGTCTGGGTCTCCATAGACCACGACGATAATTGGCTCGTAGAGTTCAGAACGCCGTGCCGCCTGATCAGAAGCGACTACAAATGCGGCGATTACCCGAACCGCCCGCTTATATGCAAAAACTATCCCGACAAAGACGATATGTGCGAGGGCGAAACCGACGAACCGTCGTACAAAGAACTCTTCAAGAACGTCAAGGAGTTCGAGAGGTATATGAAGAAGCGGAGCAAGTAGGATAAAAAAATATAAGAAAAAGTTTTGTTTTGGTCGTAACCGTTAAATATTTTATAGATAAGGCTTTTTGGAATGATTGAAGCGTACTTACCGTTGCATCCGGACGGATTTAAAGATATTGTCGTGGGCGATTTGGAACGTCTTTTCGTGAAGCCTTTCGGTAATGTCGGCGCGAAGCGTGCGGAATTATGCAAAAAGTTTAAAGAATGGCTTTCGGAGGTCAAAAGTATCGGGGCGCCTCTGACAATTTGGGTTGACGGTTCTTTTGTTACGCAAAAATCGGAGCCCGAAGATATTGATGTCGTGTGCATTATGGAATCAAGTCATTTGCGAAATTTATCGTTGGAATATAAGAATCGTTTGAGCGAGCTTTTTAAAACGCAAGAGATTAAGTTGAGATATGGCTGTCATGTATTTCCGGTTATTGCCGGGAATTCAAAACAATATACGTATTGGCTTCGCCATTTTGGGTATAATCGGGATAAATCGCCTAAAGGCATATTTAGGATCTTTTTAGGAGGCTCAAATTGAAATACACGCCGGCGTATCTAACTGAACAGCTTAACGAGGCTCGCGAAGTAAGCGCCGATTTGAACGCGAGGGCTAATGCCGACCCTGATGATTTTGCGTTGTTCCTTTCCGCACGTTCTATGGCCGAGCATGTGGAAGAGATTCAAGCGGATTTAGAGACGGTAAAGAATGAAGAAGTTAAATCTACACGTTTTGATAAGATAAAAAAGAGCGGTGTTACCGCCGCCGTCGGTTGATCAATATCAATATGAACATCCGCCTGAAACCCGGCAAAGACAAGCCTGTGCGCAACGGCCACCCGTGGATATTCTCCGGGGCGGTGGCTAAAGTTGAGGGCGATGTTGATCCTCGTGACCGCTTATGCGTTGTATACAACGCGGGCGGGGAGAGGCTTGGCGTAGGTTATTATAATGATAAATCTACGATCCGCGTCAGAATGCTCTCTGTTGATACCGCTGTCAACACAACAAAATCGACGCTTCCGCCGTTGACATTTACCGATAGAGACATACACAGCCGCATCCGTCAGTCAATAGACGCAAGAAAGACAAACGGTGTATTGACGATGAACGCGAACGGCGGCACCGATTCATGCCGCCTTGTCAACTCCGAGGGCGATTTTCTCCCCGGTTTGATTATCGACAAATACGGCCCCGGCCTATGTATACAGATCGGCACGGCCGGCATGGAGTGTTGGCGCGGCGCGATCTTAGACGCGTTGTCCGATATTGTCAACCCCGCCTTCATCTACGAACGCTCCGACACCTCGTCGCGCGAAAGGGAAGGTCTGCCGCTTAGCGAAGGACTGATCGCAGGTACGCTTCCCGAAACGCTTGTGATAATGGAAAATGGTGTCAAATACAAAGCGAATCTACGCGAGGGACAAAAGACCGGATTCTTCTTTGACCAACGGGAAAATCGCGCACTGTTGCGCCGCTACGCCGCCGGACGCAACGTGTGCGACTGCTTCTCCTACAGCGGCGGCTTCGCGATAAACGCCGCGCTCGGCGGAGCTAATTCCGTAATTGCCGTTGATTCGTCGGAAGATGCGGGCAATTGCCTCTCCGAAAACGCGCGATTGAACGACGTGTCAAGCGTTGTGAGATTTCTGAAATCCGACGCGTTCGCATTCCTCAGACAGCTGCGCCCAAACGGCGACGGCGACCGCGCCGACGCGCCTATCGACCTATTGATTTTAGACCCGCCGAAGTTCGCCCGCCATCCAGGAGAGGTTGACAAGGCCGCGCGCGGCTACAAGGAGATCAACTTAGCCGCGCTGCGGGCGCTGGCTCCCGGCGGTCTGCTCTTCACATTCTCCTGCTCCGGCGCGGTAGACCCGCACCTGTTCCGCCAAATAGTCTTCGGCGCGGCCGCCGACGCCCGCCGCAACGTTCAAATACTCCACGTGCCGACGGCGGGGCCCGACCACCCGGTCAACATCGCCCATAGAGAGGGGGAGTACCTCAAAGGGCTTGTTTTGAGGGTTCAAAAAAAATAAAGTAAATAAGTATTGATTTCTAAAAAAAATAATTGTATATTATAAAAAGATATGCAATCGCAATATTATGCGTTTTTTTATGAAAATAATTAAAATAACTCTTGATTTTTCGTCAAAAAATTGTATGATTATAAGAATGTGAACAAGGAGCTTGATCTTGCCATGTTGGGGACGGCGACGGTTTTAGCGGTAGCGGCCGCGGTTCTTCCGGCGGCGGCGGTTGTTCTGTTTTTGTCTGCGGCGCGTGTCTGCGATATGCGTATAGGCGGCGCGTTTGTCCCGTGCCGCGAGTTGACTGAATTTGGACATAATAACATACTATTTAGCGCACCTGATTGTCAAGCCGTTTCATACGTAACTCGTTGCAGATACAATAGTTACGCATCGTCACCCCCCCCCCCCCCCCCACCAAAATATTCTTAACTGTCTTCTTAGGGGCATATATGCCCCTTAAATCAACTGTAAGATATCGGGGATATATTTTTGATCCCCCCTGAGACAACATGCCGTAAACGTGCCGAAAACACGCTTTACGGATATACGTCTGCTATACCTTAAAAAAAATAACTTTTAACTTTCATTAAAGGAGAGTCTTATGAGCATTTTCGACAAACGTAAGCCGCCGGTGAAAAAAGGTTCTTTTGAGGACGAGAGAGACGGCCAAAAATACGAGACGGTGAAAATGCCGGACGGTAAGATTTGGATGGCGCAGAACTTGAATTACAAAGTCGAAAACAGTTGGTTGTATGCGGACGACAAGGACTACGAAGTGTACGGCAGGTTGTACACGTGGGACGCGGCGAAGGAAGCCTGTCCTCCGGGCTGGCATGTGCCTTCCCGTGAGGAGTGGGAGAGTCTGGTGGAGGCGGTTGGCGGTTCTTCTGTGGCAGGAAAGAAATTGAGATACGACGGTGATGACGATTACGGGTTTTCGGCTCAGTTCGGCGGTGTCCGGCAACCCGATGGTAAGTTCGACTATGAAGATCTCGGCGGTTGCTGGTGGACGGCCACGGTGTCTTCCGAGAACTTCGCCTACAATCGAAATATGCGCTACAATAGCAAAGAAGCGGGCGAGGAAAAAGTCGAGGTGGAATTCGGAATGTCGGTACGTTGCGTGAAAGACGAATAGCGAGGTGAGCGGCGAAAAGAGGCGAGAAGTATAAACATCACGTATCGGCGGCGGGTAGGGTTGGTACAAGACAGAAAACGTTCGAATTCGGGGCGGTCTCGAAAACGGATATAAATCTATAACTTTTAGCGGAAGGATTTAAAAATGAAATGCGACTGGTGTGGGAACGAGTATGAAACTGGTACGGGTAAATGGGGTTATTGCAGTACCCGTTGCAAACGAGCAGCGGAAGACAGTGATGCCGCTAGGAAAAGTGAGGGTGGAGGTGGAGGTGGCGGCGGTGGATGCGGAGGAGGTTGTCTTTCTAAGAGTCTTAAAATAATTGGCATCCTCGTTGTTGTTATTTGCGTGATCGCTTATTTCGTTGGAAAATCGTCGAATACATCGGGGGAAGAGAGTACGCCGGATGTGCAAAGCGTGCCGGATGTACAGAGTGTTCCGAAGAAGGCCGAACCTGATCAAAGTTCAACTCCCGCTCCCGCACAACAGAAGCCCGCCGAGCCCGCTCCCGCCTCATACGAGAATAAAACCGCGCAAGAGTACATCTCTCTCGGCAATGGGTATTTAGACAGTGGCGACAAAAACCGCAACAATTCGGATTATGACTTGGCGATAGCCGAGTTTGACCGAGCTATCCGACAAGACCCCGGCAACGCCGCCGCGTATTTCGGCAGAGGCCGCGGATATTTAAGAAAGGGAGACAATAGCCGCGCCGTAGCGGATTACAGCGAGGCGTTGCGTTTGAATCCGAACGACGTTATCTCATTCAGCAATCGCGGCCGCGCGTATGCCAGAATGGGTGATTACGACAACGCCGTCGCCGATTTCGAGTCTGCGCTTCAGATAGATCCCAACAACGCAGCCGTAAAACAGAATCTTGAGAAAGCCAAGCGGCGTGAGAAGGGGCTGTGACTTTTTGCGTTTGAAGTGATAGGGGCGGTTCAATGCCGCCCCTATAAAAAACATCAAAAACAACGAGGTATAATATCAGCAAAGCCATTATCTTTTTAGTGCGTCTATATCAAAGAATCCCGCACAAAAACGTCTGTAAGTTCGCCCCGTCCTGCTCCGCCTACATGATTTTGGCGGTGGAAAAGTACGGGTGGCCGAAAGGTCTTTTTAAGGGGATAGCCCGAATAATCCGTTGCAACCCTTTTTCTAACGGCGGGGCGGATTATCCTTAACCGCCCCTATTTCACCTAATAATTAACGTATAAACAAAGATTTTGCTTCAGGTTAGTTTTTTTCGACATATCCCCCGCGCCGTAATTTATATTATATGCATACAGTGTACCGACCGCTCACCCCAAAAAAGGCGGCGAATATGCCCAAGTCCAATAGACGTTTTTTCAACGTAGCCGGCCCGTGTGACCCCGGCAGGCACTATATGCTTGACCCGTTGCGCGGCATCGGCGGCGAGTTGATGGATTTAATCGACGAAGAGCAGTATTTCGTCATCCACGCGTCCCGCCAGAGCGGTAAGACCACTTTGCTCTGGGAGATGGCAGACAGGATAAACGCCGCCGGCGATTATTACGCCGCATATTGTTCATTGGAGGCGATAGAGGCGTTTACCGAACCGGAGAAAGGTATCCCTGCGATTGTAGAGAGGCTGCGTTTGGCGCTTAGAGACGGCGGTATGCCGGACGGCTTTGCCGCCGACAGCGTCGGCGTCGGCGTGACCAGCGTGCTCAGGGATTCGCTAACCGCCTACTGCAAAACGTTGAGCAAACCACTGATCATATTATTCGACGAGGCCGACTGCCTGTCCAACGGGACGCTGATAACGTTCCTGCGGCAGCTTAGGGACGGCTATGTCTCCCGCCGAGGCGGCGTCCCGTTCGTCCGCTCCGTTGCCCTCGTCGGCATGCGGAACATCCGCGACTACAAAGGCAGAATCCGCGAAGATTCGACGACGCTCGGAAGCGCGAGCCCGTTTAATATAATGAAAGAAAGCCTTAATCTAAGAAACTTTACGAATGCCGAGGTCGCCGAGCTTTACGCCCAGCATACGGCCGAGACCGGACAGGTGTTTGAACAACAGGCGGCAGACTACGTCTTCGAACAAACGCAAGGGCAGCCGTGGCTCGTGAATGCCATAGCTTGCGAGTGCGTTGAGAAGATAACCAAAAAGGATTACACAATACCCGTCACGCAAAGCATGGCGGAACAGGCCGTCCAAAACATAGTCCTCGCCCGCGGCACGCACTTCGACAGCATATTGGAACGCCTCAAAGAACGGCGCGTCCGCAACGTCATCGGCCCGCTCATCATCGGCGAGGATGTTATCGACAGAGGCGACGACGACTATCTGTATACGAGGGACTTAGGCCTGATACGGGAATACAACGGCAAAACCGAACCGGCGAACCCCATCTACGCGGAATTGATCGTCAGAACGTTGAACTGGAATGTCCAAGAATCAATAAGAAGCTCGCACGAAGAATACGACGCGCCGCGTTACCTGAAAAACGGCAAGATGGACGTGGATTTTTTGATGAGAGACTTTCAACAGTATTGGCGGGAAAACAGCGAGATTTGGAACGCCCGCTACAAAAATAACTACTACGAATACGACGAATACGCAACCCACCTTGTCATGCAGGCCTTCCTGCAACGCGTGATAAACGGCGGCGGACAAGTCATCCGCGAAATGGCCATCGGCAGACAGCGGGCGGATATGTGCGTGGTCTACGACGGGCAAAAGTACCCGATCGAACTAAAAATACTGCAAAACATGAGAGGCAACGCCAAAGGCATAGAGCAAATACTGAGTTACATGGACAAGGTCGGCTCAAATACCGGATGGTTGGTCATCTTTGACCGCAGCCCGAAGAAGCCGTGGGGCAAAAAGATTTATACGCGGGTGGAGAAAGCGGGGGGGAAGAGGGTTACGATTGTAGGGTGCTGATTTTTTACCGAAAGTATTGATTTTAGCGATACCATATATTATCTTAATAGAGGGCAATGATGACTGATAGAGCTAGGTATTCGAGCAGAGATTTGATAAAATTGATAGAAGACGACGGATGGGTGCAGGTGCGTGTCAGCGGTTCGCATCATCATTTTAAGCACCCGATAAAGCCGGGAATTACTACAGTTAAACATCCGGAAAAAGATATCCCGCCGGGCACGGCGCATAGCGTGTTGCGTCAGGCCGGTTTGAGGTAAAGGAGCGTGAAATGAAGAGCACCAATTACGTAGCATTGATGGAACATGATAGGCGCACCGGTAAATACGGCGTTGTCGTTCCGGATATCCCTGGATTCTCCACGGTCGGTGATTCCTACGACGACGCGGTTAAGAACGCCGCCGAGGGATTGACAGGCCACATTGAGGTCATGGAAAAATACGGCGAAACGGTTGCGCCGCCGCGCACTATTGAGGAGATAAAGGAGCAATGGCCGGAGTGGGAAGAATGGCGCGGGGAAACGGGCGGGGATATTGTCGCCACTATAACGGCGGCGACGCGGGGAGTGTTGCAAGTCAAGTAGCGAAACGGGCGGGCCTTGCGCGCCCGCCCGTTCCGCCCGCAGTCAAGATCGTATAATCAATTCAACAATCATTGACGGAGGTTTTAATGGTCTTCTTTAATCGGCAGGGACGGGGACGGGCGCTGTTGCCGGCGGCGGCGCTGGCGGTTGCGGGGATATTGGGGTGCGGGGGAGGGAACGGCGATTGGATTGATCCTGGCGTGAATCCGACTCCCGGGGGCGGATCGTTGGAGACTGTGCCGTTGGGCGGTTTGAAGTGGATGAAGAAGAATCTGAACGTGCCGACGGAGGATTCGTGGTGCTATGACGGCATTACGGCCAACTGTAACAAGTACGGTAGGCTGTATACGTGGGAAGCGGCGAAGAGCGCGTGCCGGTCTGTCGGGATGAGGCTTCCGTCTAAACAGGAGTGGGAAGCGTTGGTTGATGCGGTTGGCGGTTGGGATGTTGCCGGCAGGAAGTTGAAGGCGCGAAGCGGTTGGTACGATGACGGCAACGGTACAGATCAGTACGGGTTTTCGGCCTTGCCGGGCGGACACCAGTACTCCGGTGGCTATTTCGGCTTTGCCGGCAACGTCGGCTACTGGTGGACGGCTACGGAGGGCTCCGACGGCGACGCTTACAACCGGAGCATGTACTACCACAACGACTACGTGGACGAGGACAACAACGACCAGAGCTACGGCTTTTCGGCGCGTTGCGTTCAGGACTGAAGCGGGGTGCGGTCCGGCTCCAGCCTCCACTTTATTTTTAGCGTCTTCGCCGCCGCTTAATAATAAGATTTTCCGCCTTTCGGCGGCGCGCAAATACTAATTTATAATTATTATGGCCACGACCAAAAGACTTCTGCCTATAGGCATCCAAGACTTTGCCGACATTCGGGAGCGCGGTTTTGTCTATGCGGACAAGACCGCCCGCGTTTACGATCTTATCACCGGCTCCGGGAAGGCCTTCTTCCTCTCGCGCCCGAGGCGTTTCGGGAAGTCTCTGCTCTGTTCGACGCTCGGGGCGGTTTTCGAGGGCCGGCGCGATCTTTTCGGCGAGATCGCGGGGTGTCCGGCGTTGGCCATAGACGGTCTCGATTGGGAGTGGAAGAAGCATCCGGTGATTAGGATCGACTTGTGCGCGGGGGAGTATTCCAAGTACGGGGCGGAGGGGCTTTATGATACGTTGCGCACGGAGATGCTGGACGGGGCGGAGAAGTACGGCGTTGAGCTTAACTGCGATGACCATGTCGTCAGTCAATTCAAGCGTCTCATAAAAGGGGTTTGCCGAAAAACAGGCGAAAAGGCGGTCGTGATTATTGATGAATACGACAGCCCGCTGACGGGCACCCTGACCAAGCGGGACGTCCATATTGAACTGCGGGATGCCCTCAAAGCGTTCTACGGCGTCCTCAAATCTTGCGACGCCGACCTGCGCTTCATATTCCTGACAGGCATCAGCAAGTTTTCCCAAGTGAGCATATTCTCCGCCCTGAACCAACTCTCCGACCTGACGTTTGACCCGCTCTATGCGGACATCTGCGGGCTGACGCAAGAGGAGATAGAGACGGATTTCGGGCCGGAGATCGACGGGATTTTAGAAAGCGCCGGACGCAGCCGCGAGGAATACTTGGACAAATTGCGCCAATTCTACAACGGCTACCGCTTCTCCAAGAAACCGCTCACCGTCTACAATCCATTCGGTTTACTCAACCACTTTCATGAAGGCGGCGATTTCCGGCCGTATTGGTACAGAACCGGTACGCCCACGCTCCTGACCGACCTGATTAACGACCGGAACATAAACATCTTGAACTTGAACAACACGCAGGTCGGGTACGAGGATTTCGAAAGGTTTGAGATAGACAATATGGAACCGGAGCCGCTCTTGTACCAGACCGGCTATCTCACCATAACGGATTACGACGAAAACCGCAAGCATTGTTTCACGCTCGACTACCCGAATTTGGAGGTGCGCAGCGCGTTTTCGACGTCGCTTGCGGCGCACTGCATGAAGACCTCATTGAAAGAGTCGTCCGCGCTAAGCGACAAACTGACGACGGCGCTGAAAGGCGGCGACGTGGACGCCGCGATGGAGGCGATAAAGCTGTTTATGGCCAAAATCCCGTACGACTTATTTCAAAAACGCGAGAACTTCTTCCAATCGGTGATATACGTTGTATTCGCAATGCTCGGCCTCGAATGCCGCACGGAGGAAAAAATCGCTACGGGACGGGTTGATATGGTCGTTGAGACGCGGGACTTCGTTTACTGCTTTGAGTTCAAATTAGACGGCACGGCAGAAGCCGCGCTCGCGCAGATCGACGGCAAAGAATACGCGATCCCCTGGACGGGTCGCGGAAAGAAGGTCTTCAAGGTCGGTGTGAACTTTGATTTTGAGAAGAAGAACATCGGGGAGTGGGTGTCGGCGGTCGTGGAGTAGTCTGTGATCGGTCAACGCCACCCACCCGTAGTATACCGCCATCTTATGAATTATTTTAAGAGGGCAATGATGACTGATTATGGCGCTGAAGTTTTTTTACAAAACTATTGACTTTTGAATCCGCATATATTACATTATTAATAGTAGCGGCTTGGTCAAATCGTGTCACAAGAGCAGTTTGGGCATAATATGGATGAAAAATCTTGTGTTATATATACCGGTTCGGCGTACACTTTGGAGTGGTATTACGATGAAAATGGAAAGAGCGCCGTATATGATTATTTTTTAGGTACAAAACCTGAACAAAAACGTAAGTTTCTTATTTTAGTTAAAAGAATGGGGGACTTCGGGAAGATATTTGATAAAACAAAGTTCCGAAATGAGGGAGACGGTATATTTGCCTTTAAACCTCAGCCGGATAGATATTTATCGTTTTTTACCGATGGCCGGAAAATTATTGTGACGAATGGGTTCTTAAAAAAGACCGATAGATTGCCGGAATCAGAAAAAGAATTGGCAATAAAATTGAGAGAAGATTATTTTAAAAGAAAATTGGGAAGGAAGTAAGTGATGGAAACAACATTTGAGAAGTTTATCGCTAATAATCCGCAAGAGAAAGAACTCTTTGATGAGGAATACAAACAATTCATTTTGTCGGAGCTGTTATTGAAAAAAAAGGAAGAAGCCGGGATTTCAATAAAAACACCATCTAAAGAGGATTGCCTTGCGGCGATGTAAACAAGTTGCCTAACGGCGATATAAAACAAGTCGCTTTATACCATAGATAACTAAAAATTCAACAATCATTGACGGAGGTTTTAATGGGCTTCTTTAATCGGCGGCGACGAGGACGGACGCTTTTGCTGGCGGCGGTCTTGTGGTTCGGTTGCGGGGACGGAGCGAATCCTGGAGGCGGCGGGGGCGGATTGTCGGAGACTGTGCCGTTGGGCGGGTTGAAGTGGATGACGAAGAATCTGAACGTGCCGACGGAGGATTCGTGGTGCTATGACGGCATTACGGCCAACTGTAACAAGTACGGGAGGCTGTATACATGGGAGGCTGCGAAGCGTGCGTGCCGGTCTGTCGGGATGAGGCTTCCGTCTAATCATGAGTGGGAAAAATTGGTTGCGGCGGCGACGGGTGATTATTCAGCTGGATATAATTTGAAATCGAAGAGCGGTTGGTATAATAACGGTAACGGTTCGGATAAGTTTGGGTTTTCGGCCTTGCCGGGCGGCCGCCGGTACTCCGATGGCAATTTCGACATTGCCGGCAGCAGCGGCAACTGGTGGACGGCTACGGAGTACTCCGACGGCCACGCTTACATCCGGGGCATGAACTACCTCGACGACTACGTGGGCGAGAGCTACTTCTACAAGAGCTACGGCTTCTCGGCGCGGTGCGTTCAGGACTGAAGCGGGGTGCGGTCCGGCTCCGGCCTCCACTTTATTTTTAGCGTCTTCGCCGCCGCTTAATAATAAGATTTTCCGCCTTTCGGCGGCGCGCAAATACTAATTTATAACTATTATGGCCACGACCAAAAGACTTCTGCCTATAGGCATCCAAGACTTTGCCGACATTCGGGAGCGCGG
>Ga0268262_10003337_pt1 | contig 17500 bp, 15 predicted proteins | sample TergutNc150P3_FD_190354 | JGI IMG/M metagenome (GOLD analysis project Ga0268262, IMG submission 190354) | Nasutitermes corniger P3 segment gut microbial community from laboratory colony in Florida, USA - Nc150 P3 (SPAdes) (version 2) | ecosystem: Host-associated > Arthropoda: Insects >...
AAGATATAAATTCTTTTAAGTCGGAAGTAATTAAAACTATAGACGATAAATTCGTTGAACAGGAAAAAAAGTTTAACGCAACGCTTAACGACCGTTTTAATCTGTTAAAAGACAACGATTTCGCGCATCTTAACCGAACGATAAAAGCGTTGACTTTCACTCTTGAAAAAAATAAGATATTAGAACCCGAAGATAAAAAATATATCGACTCTCATTTGGATGAAAAGTAGTCATATTTTTCAAAACAAATAACTTTTCCCGGCAAAACACGTTTGTTTTGTCGTATATTTTATATAAAATAATGGAGTTGCGTTATGAAAAAACTTAAAATATATCTTGACACTTCGATAATAAGTTATCTTGACCAGCAAGACGCGCCTGAAAAAATGGCGGATACTTTGAAATTTTGGAAAAAAGCGCAGACGGACGAATTTGATGTTTTTATTTCGCCTGTCGTAATAAGAGAACTTAACAAATGTGACGATAAAAAATTATCCGTTTTAAAAAATTTTCTTAACAGTATAAAATTTACATTGTTGGAAGAAAACAATGAAATTAAAGATTTGGCGAAATTATACGTCGAAAAGAATATTTTAACTCAAAAAAGTTTTGACGATTGCCTGCATATCGCGTACGCTTGCGCGTCAAATTGCGATATTATTGTTTCTTGGAATTTCAAACATATTGTAAATTACAAAACAATTAGCGGAGTAAAAGGCGTTAATGCGATAGCGGGATATAAAGAAATGGCGATTTATACCCCTGCGATGTTTACGGAAAAGGAGGAAATTGATGATACGATATGACATTCCCGAACCGAAATTAAGCCCGAATTTTACTATTGACGACATCCATAAAATTCGCAGTTGGAATTACGAGCGGTTTAAGGATGCTACTGCTAAAGAACAGTCGGAATACGACCGCAAATTATCTGCGGAGTTTGTAAAAAAACTCGGTTTGACCAACGTTTTCTGGGAAAATGGTAAAAGAGTTATCGACGATTGATTTTTCGCTAAATTATTTTCGCATAAATTATATTTACTGAAAAAGGAGCGTAAAATGGAAATTATAAGTTTTATTTTTAGCGGTGAAAACATTAGAACCGCGATAATTTTGATGGCGATTTTGTTTATGCGCTCGGAGTTTTTGCATAAACTTACCGTAGTCGAATTGGGTTTTGAAAAACGTCTTTCGGAACTGCGCGAAGAGTTGCGCGACGAAATAAACGCGACTCTTGACGCTCGGTTTACCGCGTTCCACAAGCAACTCAAAGACAACGATTTTGCACATTTGGAGCGCACAATAAAAGCGCTTACGTATATGCTTGAAAAAAACAAATTTTTATCCGCCGACGGGGTATAATACCCCAAAAAGTTCATCGACGAACATCTTGACGATTGATTTTTCGCTAAATTATTTGCGCATAAATTATATTTACTGGAAAGGAGTGTAAAATGGAAATTATAAATTTGATTTTTAGCGGTGAAAACATGAGAACTGTTATTATTCTTATGGCGGGTTATTATTTCATCAGGATGTTAAAGTTTGAAATTAAAGAAGATATGATTTCTTTTAAGTCGGAAATTAAAGAAAATATAAATTCTTTTAAGTCGGAAGTAATTAAAACTATAGACGATAAATTCGTTGAACAGGAAAAAAAGTTTAACGCAACGCTTAACGACCGTTTTAATCTGTTAAAAGACAACGATTTCGCACATCTTAACCGAACGATAAAAGCGTTGACTTTCACTCTTGAAAAGAATAAGATATTAGAACCCGAAGATAAAAAATATATCGACTCTCATTTGGATGAAAAGTAGTCATACTATTTTCGCATAAATTATATTCACTAAAAAAGGAGTGTAAAATGGAAATTATAAATTTGATTTTTAGCGGTGAGAACATGAGAACGATAGTTACTCTCGCAGTGGTTTATTATTTCATCCGGGCGCTAAAATTTGATATGAAAGAAGATATGAACGCTTTCAAGTCGGAAATTAAAGAAGATATGATTTCTTTTAAGTCGGAAATTAAAGAAGACATAAATTCTTTTAAGTCGGAAATTAAAGAAGACATAAATTCTTTTAAGTCGGAAATGATTAAAACCATAGACGAAAAACTTATGGCGTTCCACGTTTTACTTAAAGACAACGATTCGCACATCTTAACCGAACGATAAAAGCGTTGACTTTCACTCTTGAAAAGAATAAGATATTAGAACCCGAAGATAAAAAATATATCGACTCTCATTTGGATGAAAAGTAGTCATACTATTTTCGCATAAGTTATATTTGCTGAAAAAGGAGTGGAAAATGGAAATTTTAAGTTTTATTTTTAGCGGTGAAAACATTAGAACCGCGATAATTTTGATGGCGATTTTATTTGTACGCACGGAGTTGCTACACAAAATCCGTGACGAAATAAACGCGACTCTTGACGCTCGGTTTACCGCGTTCCACAAGCAACTCAAAGACAACGATTTTGCACATTTGGAACGCACAATAAAAGCGCTTACGTATATGCTTGAAAAAAACAAATTTTTATCCGTAGATGACAAAAAGTTCATCGACGAACATCTTGACGATTGATGTTTCGCTAAATTATTTGTACATAAATTATATTTACTGAAAAAGGAATGGGAAAATGGAAATTTTAAGTTTTATTTTTAGCGGTGAAAACATTAGAACCGCGATAATTTTGATGGCGATTTTGTTTGTACGCACGGAGTTGTTGCACAAAATCCGCGATGAAATAACCGCGACTCTTGACGCTCGCTTTACCGCGTTCCACAAACAACTCAAAGAAAACGATTTCGCACATTTGGAACGCACAATAAAAGCGCTTACGTATATGCTTGAAAAAAACAAATTTTTATCCGTAGATGACAAAAAGTTTATCGACGAGCATCTTGACGATTGATTTTTTTATTGAATCTGCAAATTTTCCCAGCAAAACCAGTTTATTTTGTCGTATATTCATAAGTAAAACGGAGGCAGTTTATGAAAAGAAACGATGAAAAAATTATTGTTTACAAAAAAGAATTGAAAGAATGGTTGGAAATCGATGAAAATAAAGAGCCGAGAACAGTAGGAAATGCTTTTTTGGCGGAAGAATATGAAGACGCTAAAAACGCGGTTTCGGGCGTTGTGGGCGCATATTGCGAATTTCAAGATATTGTTTCAGGAAATGAAAAAATTCAGTGCCCGAAAGTAAGTTTTAGAGAAAAACTCAAACTTTGGGAGAAATGGGCGAAAGAAGATTAAAATGGATATTCCTGTTTTATTTGAAATTGATACGACACAGAATTTTGATAAAGAAGTCGAAAGATTTGTGCGAAAGAAAAAATTCCGCAAACTCCCAAAACAAATAGCCGAATTAGGTGAAGAACTTTCGCAAGGTAAATTTAGCGGAACTCTTGTAAAGCGTGTCGAAAAACCTATAAAATATGACGAATACAAACTCCGTCTGCCCAATGAAGACGCGAACGAAGGAAAATCAAACGGTTATCGTGTAATTTATGCTGTAATGCAAAAAAACAAACTTGTTTTGCTTATTACGGTTTATTACAAAAAAGAAATAGAAACCGTGTCGCAGGAATATATAGACGGCTTGATTGAAATGTATTTTGCAAATAAATAATTTTTTCCCAGCAAAACCGCCGATTTTTTGTTATTATTTTTGTAGGTTGTGTAAAAAAATATAAATTGGAGGAAGAATCGCATGAATACAGGTAAAAAGAATATCGCTAAAATATCCATTTGTCTGCTCGCTTTTGCGTGTGTGTGGGGGGTAGCGTTTGCCGACGTAGAAGTTTCAGGCAGCGGAAATACCGTAACTATTAAGAATAAAACGGAAAACCTTTGGAAACTCGGCGGAGCGAGATTTCAAACTAACGTACCCGGAAAGTGGACTAACGCAAACAATATAACGACAAACCGATATGGAGCGTCGCTGATAATACGAAATGAAAACGGATATACGGATGTAACCGTTAAATCGTCTGATGCCGCCGATAAAACGGCGCTTAGCGTAATAGACGACCCATGGAATAATACGTCTGCAACTTTTTCATATAGTGGCAATGCGGATTTTAACATCGTTAAAGGTTCGGAGCTGTTGTTGTTGCGAACCGGTGCTCCCGGTCTTGCCGACGACCCGGAAAGTTATCCTCCTATTAGGTCGATAGACGAATTAAAACAAATTGTTAAAAACCCCGATTTTTACAAAGAAAGTTACAGATACCCGTATTACGACTCTTTGGGCTCAAACGGCGGTAAATATTCCGGCGGATTTATGGACACATACATAGGGCAGACACAACTGCATTTCGCAATTCCCAAAGGAAATTTTACGGTAAGCGGAACGAGTACAAAGGCAGTTCCGGGTGATAGCGCAAAACAATTTTATATGGCTTTGGGTATGGGGCAGGAATATCTAAACGTTGACGCTCAATGGATGTTTGCTATGGGTTCAAAAGAAACGTTTTCGGGTACAATGGTTGATTACGGCGAGACTCTCAACGGCAAAAAAATTTGGTGGTCGACCGGCGATAAGGCGGTCGCATCGGGAAATTATACTAATTGGCACGTAGAAGATATTAGTATGTTGGACAGAGCGTTATATTATCCGCATTTCTATCCTAAATATGCGGCAATGCTTTCCGCTTCTGCTGACGCTGCAATTGCCATTAGTAAATTAGGGGGCAGAGATGTCATAGCGAAATATTATGTAGGAGCGTACGACGGGCGAAGGTCGCCGCGTGTTATTAACGGCTTGTTTATATCGGCGTCGTTTCAGTATGGAAACTATGACGTTTTGGCGCGTTCGACAAATGTGTGTTGGAAGTACGCATTGGAAAAATCCGGTGAATGCGGCGACCCGTATTTGGGGCTTGCCGTTATGGTCGCTATGTATAATTTGGGACAATGGGGACTAATGGGCACAGCGGCGGGGTTGTTAGGACAAAATAATATCGATAAAATCGTATGCGACAAAAACGCCCGCACTCAATTTCCAGAAGGAAACGGCGATTATCGTGGGAATATTCTTAAAGTGGCGCAGGAGTTGATAAATGCGTCAAACGATTTTGAAAAAGGAAGCGGAGCGAAATCCGAACTTATCGACTTCAAAATCACACTTAACGATTTAAGAGAAATGTATTTCGGGACGGGCGGAACGGTCGCAAAACAGGGTGACGGCGGGTTGCTTTTGCATTTTTACGACCCGGACGCAGGGAAAGACGTTTCCGCAATTCGTCAAAAAATTTGGGATACGCTTAAAGATGCGTTTGACGTTCTTAAAGTCGGCAAAGGGACAAACGACAACAATACGATAAGTTATCGTTACGATTTTCTTTCCGCGATAAGAACGGTTAAAGCGGAACTGCCGTATATACGAAATTTCAAAGAAAACGGAGACCCGAAAACTTTAATTCCCCAAAATTCAACGACAGGATGCTCAAAAGAAGCCGTCAACGGTGACGACAAATATCCTTATATAGATGCGCTTGGCGTTACTTCAAGTGAAGAACTTTGCGAGTTCGCGGTTAAGGTGAGCGACGACAAACTTTGTGGAATGGTTAAATGGACTCTGGATTACAATTGGGGGGCTATTTGGAATGAAGCGAAAATGGTTGAAAAGATTCTGAATGAAAAGGGTGAGCTTGTAAATAATCCACAAAAAATTAACAATTTCAAATTTGAAATAACCAAAACTATGGCGGACGGTTTTCTTGATAAGGGAGACGGAAGCGGAAAATACGTTTGGATAATGGCGGAGGACGCCGCCGGAAATTCGGTTGTTAGAAGAGAGACGTTAAATTTCAAGGTAAAGCCGAATTTCAGATGGGCGGGCGTGTTTGACGCTCTTCCGCAGAGCGATGGGTATCCCGATTCGATAAAAGTAGAAATAAAGGGTTTAGACGTTTTGAAGGGTTTAAGTCCCAAATATTCGTATCGCTGGAACTCGGATACGGGCGCGATAACGTCGGGCTTTAGCGAAGCGGGAGATATTTTGAAGATAAAATTGAGTAAACCTTTGACCGAAGGCGCGGGTAGCGGGACGTTTTATGTCGAGTACAACGACCCCGAAGAAGGAAAGGTTAAAACTTCCGTCGCTCTTAAAGATTCCTGCGGACCTGCGATTTTGAAGGCGAGATTTAATTCTTATCCCGAAGGCGACAAGAGCAAACCCGATTCGTTGAAAGTGACGTTTACGGAAAACGTTAAGGTCGCAAGCGGCAAAGAAAGATTTATAGTTTTCAGGGACACCACCAAGAAACCCGTAAAAGAGGATGTCTTCAGCGTCGATTCCGTGAGGAAACTAAAAGACGACGAATACATATTTTTCTATAAATCCGACGTTGTAGCCCCTAACAGAAAGTTGTCTTATACCCACGTAAGAATTAACGACACGACGCGCATTAGCGACGAGGTAGGCAACGCTCCGTTCAAAGACAACAAGTGGATTGAACTTGAGGATGGGACGATAACCAAAAAGAAACTTAAAATAGAAATCACGAATGCGGAATATTTGGACACGAATAAAACCGCAGACGGCTTTATCGACTTGATAAGAGTAGAATTTAAGTTTACAAGCGACACGATTAAAGACCCTTACAAGGATTCAAAATACTTAAAATCTTTCAAAGAGATGTTTGAGGGGAAAAATCGTATTAAATTGAATGACGACAGGCATTTCACGATTGGAAAAATTAACTTTATTAGTGAGAATTTGCTTGAAATTCCCGTTTCACAAGACACGTCGAAATTCAGGGAATTAGAACCGACAGGCAGCGGCAGCATACCCTATTATGCCCCCAAAACCGACGTTGACGACAAAAAAGACATTCTATCGTTTAACGGCGATGATATAACCGTAGACAAAGATTTTGACGTATCTGTTCCCAAAGAAGTTAAGATAAAGGACAAAATTGCGCCTGTAATAACGATAGCGTATTATTATTATTGGAATGTCGATGGCGGAGAAAAGGACGTAATCGATACTCTTGTCGTAAAATTTTCCGAAGAAGTTAACGGCGGGGATATAAGGAGTTTGAATCCCGAAATATTTAACGTGATAAGTCCTCGCAACGGCGATAACATTTATTCGCCTAAATTTGGGGTTCGCAAGAGCGAGCATCCCGGATTGAACGGCGATAAAAAGACGGCGAAGTTCTTTATAGAATATTTTGAGGGCGATGATTTCATAGTTCCCGGCGATTCGATACAAATTGTCGGCGGACACGGAATTTCCGATAATTCGGGTAATTTGCAAGCGGGCGGGACGAATACGGTTTTTGCTCCGATAGCGGTCGGTTCTCTCCATTCGACTTATGAAATAACGATAGTTCCCAATCCTTACAACAATTCGTCGCCCCAGTGGAACGGCGCTATCGATTATTACGGTAGTAAGAACGATGATGGCGATTTGGTGCAGAATGCGACGAATGTAGCGATAATTGCGAAACCCAAAGGTGTGCGCGAGGGCGGTGAAAAAGAAATCGTGAGTAGCAGCGTTACTATTATAGACCAGTTGGGCAACGTTGTCGAGAGCGGGCGCGGATTCAATCGGGGTCAGAGAGGCGCGTGGATTTGGACTTGGGACGGAAAAAACACCAAGAAGCGTGCGGTTGGCGCTGGCATTTATCATGCGATAATAACGATAAATGACGGAGAAACACAGAAGTACTCGCGTAAGATTGGAATAAAAAATTAGAGTGAAAACCGAATTACTTTTGCCGTCTCAAACAAACGAGGCGGCAAATTTTATTTTGTCGTTTTCTATAACAAACCAAATTTACAGGTCGGCGAAATAGTATTTTTGTAAAATACTTGTCAAGAGGAAATGAAAATTTTGTGAAAATTTCGGACGAAATTTCGGAAATAAAAAAAGAAAAACGCTACCTGAGAACATTATATTTTGTGATGTTTCTGGCTTTTGGTTCAATATCGCCGTTTGCGGCAATATTTTACAAAAGAATATTGACAAATCCCGACGGAAGCCCCGCCATACATTTGATAGGCATAATAGTATCCAGCGTGCCGATAGTCGGATTTTTGGCAAATATAATAGTCGGAGTTTTTGCGGATAAGTTTGGAATAAGCAGAAAATTGATAACGATTTTGTCGTTTTTCGGCTCGTTTGTAGCGCTTTTGGTAGGATTTTGCGGTACAAATTCGATAATTTCTCTCGCCATAGAACAAAAATTTATGATATTATTCTTTGCCGTGCTGGCATACAGTTTTGTGACAATATCTTTGAATCCGCTTGTAGATTCCCAAGCGCTTCAGTTTTTGAACAAACATTCCGACAGAAAAAAATTCGGCTCTTTTAGAATATTCGGGACATACGGCTGGGCGGTCGCGGCGCTTTTAACGGGAATAATATTGACGTTTTCGTCAAAATATTTTCACGAAAACGGCACAAATTATCGACTGATATATTATTTCGGCGCTTTATCAATGCTTCTTCTGGGCATAATCGGGCGCGGCGCGCAAGGAAATGCGATAAAAAAACCGCACGTATCGTATCGGCAAATATTCAGGGATAAATATTTTCTTCGTTTTTTAATTTTCGTATTTCTGGAAGGCATAATAATGACGAGTACCGACAGTTATTTGGGCTATTTTTTCGACGACGTAATGAAATCGCCACTTCAAATAGGATTGGTATATTGTTTTTGGACGACGTTTGAAATACCGGTGCTTGCGTTTTCAGGAAAACTTTTGCACAAATTCGGAAGCCGTAATATTTTAATTTCCGGCATAATTTTTATTGTTTTGGAACTGTTTTTATTTTCGCTTTTTGAGTTGGAAACTCCGTTTATACTAAAATTTTTGGCGACACTTATGCACGGTTTGGCGTTTTCGTTGCACTATATAGGGCTAATGGATTATTTGGACAGATATTCTCATAAAGATATGCGCACGACTTACCTTGCGGCGATGAACATAGCGAAAACGACGTTAGCCACCGTAGTCGGTGGCGCAGTCGGCGCGGTAATAATAGCGAATTTCGGCTCGCAAATGTTAATGCGCGGCGGCGCGGTCGGTATGCTTTTTCTCATAATATTCTTTTTAGTATATGTAAAAAGTCCAAAATAACATATATAATTTTCTAAAATCGGGAATAAATATAGTGATTAAAATAAGTCGGGCATAAATTATTTTACGGCTAATTTACAAATAATAAAACCGCGTTTGCGGCGGGAGTATGGAAAATATGAAAAGACCTGTAATCGGAGTTATTCCCCTTTGGGACGAAAAGAAAAATAGTATATGGATGATTCCCGGCTATATGCGTGGCTTGGAAGAATCCGGCGCGGTGGGAATTATTCTTAACCTGAGCGATTCCGAAAGCGTATTAGAACAAGCAGTTCGCCTGTTCGACGGCTTTCTTTTCACCGGCGGTCATGACGTAAATCCCGAATTATACGGACAGAAAAAAACCGAGCGCTGCGAAGAAATATGCGATATGCGAGATAAAATGGAGCGTTATATTTTTAACGAAGCCGTTTTGAAACAAAATAAACCCGCGTTAGGAATTTGCCGCGGCATACAACTTTTTAACGTCCTGCTTGGGGGAAGTTTATATCAGGATATTCCCACCGAATTTCCAAGCGCGATAAATCACTCGCAAAAACCGCCGTACGACGTTCCGGCACATAGCGTCCGCATAATTGCCGATACTCCGCTTCACAAACTCGTACAAAAAGAAGTTTTTGAAGTAAACAGTTCGCACCATCAGGGAATAAACAAAATAGCAAAAGGGCTTGAAGTTATGGCGTTGTCCGACGACGGACTCGTCGAAGCCGTATATATGCCTGCTCATTCTTATATTTGGGCTGTGCAGTGGCATCCCGAATTATCTCTCAAAAAAGAAATTTCAAAGAAAATCTTCTCGTCTTTTGTAGAAAACGTCGAGAAATCGCGGGGAAAAATCCGGGAATCATAAAACAAGTTTCGTCATATTATTGTCTAAAATAATAAAGGAAAACTCTACTTCACATGTACAAAATATTATTTTCATAAAAAGTTGAGATTGACGTTTGAAGAATTATAAGTTTTCAGCATGGAAAGAAAAACACTAAAATGAACAAAATTGAAGATAAACTGGTTTATACCCCACTTGAAAAATTGTTGCTTGAAAAATATCAAGCAGAAAATGCCGACGGACAAAAAGTGCTGAATAAGACACTCGTTTCCGCTCACGCACGAGAATATAATGCGGATTTGCTCACACTTTTGCAAAGCGATGAAGACGTGAAAAATCATTTTTTCGTAAAAGTTAATGAAACGACTATTTTCAAACTCGAAAAATTCCTTACATTCATAACTAACCGCTCGTTTTTGCCCGATAGTTTTACGGCTTTCAAAAACAAAATCGGCTTGGCGACCGGCAAGGAAAATTATCTCACGAACAGTCGAGATGTTGTTTTAAATTGGGCTTACAAAGATTGCATTTTAGAGGGCGGACAAACAAAAGACGACCAAAAACGCGGCGAAATATTTTTTAATGAAATTCTTGCGCCCGACCAAATAAACCGTTTGCTTGATGATAAGGTTTTTACTAATTTCAAACGATACGACAAAAACGGTGAACACGAAGTTAAGGAATTAAACCAAAATGACAACCTGATAATTAAAGGAAACAACCTTGTTGTGTTGCATTCATTAAAAAAACGCTTTGCAGGAAAAGTAAAATTGATTTATATTGACCCGCCATATAACACGGGAAATGATAGTTTTAAGTATAATGATAATTTCAATCACAGTACTTGGCTTACTTTTATGAAAAATCGCTTGGAAGTGGCGAAGGATTTGTTAGCTGACGACGGAGTTATCTTTGTGCAGTGCGATGATAATGAACAAGCATATTTGAAAGTATTGATGGACGAAATTTTTATGGGAAATGTAGATTGCATTGTTTGGCAAAAAATGGATGCAAGATATGACAGAAATACTAATGCAAAAATTATAAATAGGTATAAAGAAGTTCACGAATATATTTTAATTGGTTATAAATCAAATAAAATTAGTTACAATTTTAATGAAATAAAAAAAATGCCTGATTGGAAAAACGCTCAGACAAATCCAGATAAAGATCCAAGAGGGGATTGGCAATCTGGAATTATTTCTTTTGAAGAGGAACACGAAAAAGAAGATAAAAATTCAGAATATTTTTATGAAGTAAAATCGCCGAGTGGCGTAATATGGGAAAGACAATGGTTTTTAAAAGAAGATGAAATGAGAAAAAAAATTTTAGAAAATAAGATATATTTTGGGAAATCACCAGAATTTAAAAATGTTCCCAGAATAAAAATTTTTGAAAACGAAGAACAAAAATATAAAATGGAAAGCATTTTAAGAGGTTTTGGTACAACTTCCATAGCAAAAGACGAAATAGAAAAATTGTTTAACAATAGAGATCTGTTTAGTACTCCAAAGCCAGAAAAACTAATAGCAGAATTGATAAGGGCATCCACAAAAGAAAATGATATAATTCTCGATTTTTTTAGTGGTAGCGGAACAACAGGAGCCGTCGCTCACAAAATGAATAGGCAATATATTTTGGTAGAACAAATGAATTATATTCATGAATTACCAGAAGCTCGATTAAAAAAGGTTATTGCAGGCGAACAGGGTGGAATTTCAAAATCCGTTAATTGGCAAGGCGGAGGTGATTTTGTCTATTGTGAATTGGCAAACGATGCGGAAAATTTTAGAAATGAAGTTCGCAACGCAAATGTATCAGAATTACTTGCATTACTCGAAAAAGCAAAAGCATCTTCGTTTTTGAGTTATCGTGTAGATAGAGAAAGTTTTAACGATTTTGAAACTTTAACTGAAAACGACCAACGAAAACTACTTTTGCAACTTGTTGATACAAATACGCTTTACGTTAATTACACAGATATTGAAAGCAAAGATTATGAAATTAGTGAAGCAGACAAAAAATTAAACAAACAATTTTACGGGAAATAAATATGGCTCTTGACAAAGCGTTAAATACACAAAAAGGGCACATTTCAAAAATCAATATTCCCGAATATATCATAGATAACCTTGCTTTTGAATTGCGGGAATATCAAAAAGAGGCGTTAGCGAGATTTTTATATTACAACGAAAATGATATTTACGACACAAATGAAAATGTCGTTCCAAAATCACCGCATTTGCTTTGGCAAATGGCGACAGGAAGCGGAAAAACGCTTATTATGACTGCGCTGATTTTGGAAATGTACAAACAAGGTTACCGTAATTTTTGGTTTTTTGTCAATTCTACCGATATTATTACCAAGACAAAAGATAATTTTATCAATTCTTCAGCACGAAAATATCTTTTTGCCTCAAAAGTGGAAATTGACGGCAAGCAAATTGAAATTCGAGAAGTCGAAAATTTTGTAAATGTAAATTCCGAAACAATAAACATTAAATTTTCTACAATCAATATTTTACACCAAATTTCACAACCGGAATTCATAAGTGAAAATTCTGTTACATTGGAAGGTTTTGCAGAAATACCGCTCATACTTATCGGCGATGAATCGCATCATCTTAACGCAGCCACCAAAAAAGAACAGAAAGAAGAAATCACTTGGGAAGATTCGGTACGGATGTTATTGAAATCCAATCCGAAAAATCGTTTGTTTGAATTTACGGCAACCGCAAATCTTGGCAATGCAAATATTGCTAAAAAATACGAAAACAAACTACTTTACAATTACGATTTGCGTCATTTTCGCAACGATAAATACAGTAAAGACGTTTTTACTTTTTCGACTGATGGCGATATTGAAAAAATTATGTTGCGCGCTATTTTAATTTCGCAATACCGCAAACATATTGCCGCCGATAACGGAATTTTCTTAAAACCTGTTATTTTGTTTAAGAGTAAGCAGGTTGCAGAAAGTAAAGATAATTTTGAAAATTTTAAATATTTTATTTCTACGTTAAATGCGGAAACGATTATAAACGAATTAAGTAACGCTGATATTGAAGAAGACGTTTGGAATAAAACCGTAAAATATTTCGTCGAAAAAGAAAACGATTTATGCGGAGAAATAAAACTTGATTTTGCAGTCGATACAAAAAAAGTCCTGCTTCACGATGGAACAAATTCTCGCATTGCAGACCAGCCGAAACTTTTGGCAACGCTCGAAAACGAAGATAATCCTGTGCGAGCGATTTTTGCCGTAAATATGTTGCAGGAAGGTTGGGACGTGCTAAACTTATTTGATATTGTGCGGCTTTATGATACTCGCGATGGCGACGCAGACAAAAAAACAGGACGATACAAAGCAGGAGCAGGTACCGTTTCAGAAGCGCAATTAATTGGTCGTGGCGCAAGATATTTTCCATTTTCGTACCAAAGTTGTGATAAATACAAACGAAAATTTGACGAAAACGAAACCGAGCCGTTGCGGGTAATTGAGCAATTGCACTATCATTGCAAACACAATCCGAGATATATTTCTGAAATTCGCCAAACGCTTATAGAAGACGGAATTATGGCTGGCGATGAATTGACTGAAATAACGCTAAAAATGAAACAGGATTTTATTGACGGAAAGTATAAAATTTTTCAAGAAAAAAATGTTTTTGTTAATCAAATAATCGAAAAAGGGAAAATTGATTTTGACAACATTGAAGTTATAGAAATTGAACTAAAAGAACAAAAAATCACTTTGTTTCCCGATTTTTTCGAATTTGACACAGTAGAAATTAGTTTGCCAAGCGGACTTTCTCAATCACATTCATTCTTTGACGAAGAACCGGAATCGACAAAAACGCAGACAACAGAAAGTATTTTATGCAAACTTTCAGAAATTGCTCCTATAAATATTATTCGTTATGCTATAAACAGCAATAAAAATTTTACTTTTGACAAACTCAAACGGGCATATCCGAAACTTGAAAGCAATTCGCAGTTTATAGAACAATTAGGCAAAATGAATATTAAAATTACGGCAAACAGACGGAATTTATCTTCTGACAATTTACTGTTTATTTGCAAAGAAGTTTTAAATTCACTTGTTTTGCAATTAAAACAAAATCAAAAGCAAGTTGTAGTTTCAAAAGATTTTAAACCGCAAACTACAAAGAAGTTCGGACATAAAATTATACGTAAGTACGCTCAACACGAAAAATCTGAAACGTTTGATTATGATTGGTATGTGTATGAAAATAGCGTTCTTACAAGCGAAGAAAAAAGTTTCGTGAAATGGTTTGCCGATAATATGATGACAAAAAAAGAGTCAAACAAAACAGAATTGGAAGAAAGAAATTGGAACGACATTTTCCTTGCTCGCAACGAAAAAGCGGTAAAACTTTATTCATGGTTTTCCGTTAATCTTGGCGAAGGATTTGAACCCGATTTTGTGTTGTTTATGAAAAAAGAGGGCATAGAATATGTTTTTTACATTGAGCCAAAAGGAAATTGGACTTACGATGAGAACAAGAAAAACTTTGGTAAGGAACAATGGAAAGAAGATTTTTTGTTGGAAATAGAGAGTGTTGTTTTTGCACAGCAGACAAAAATGAGCGATAATAAAAATTGGCGATTAATCGGTCTGCCATTTTACAATGAGAATAACACAAAACAGCGGTTTGCAACAAAATTCAACGACAAAGCGATCTTAATGAATTTTGATACATAATCACAAGAAATTCTTGTAGATTATACATCGAAATTGAATAAGGAAATTGACTGGTTAAGTGATCTGTGTATGAATACTGTTAAAACTTGTATATATGCCCAATAAAATACGTTTTATTAAGAAATTTTGTTTTTGAGTAAATCGTAAGTGACGCTTATACTTTCCGCCATAAACATTTCCAGCAATTCAAATTTTTCATTTATTTGAGCGATTTCAAGATATTTGTAGTAGGCGTGTTTTTTTTCTTTGAGGACTAACGGCGGCATTATTCCGTGTTGCAAAGCCGATACAAAGAGAAGAAGCCGCCCGACTCTTCCGTTTCCGTCTGAAAACGGGTGAATTTTTTCAAATTCGCAGTGCGTTTGCGCAAAAAAGCAAATTAAATCGTCGGCAGGCGCGTTTAACCGTCGCAGCAAATCTTCTATCAGCGCAGGAATTTTAATATAATTAGCCAACGCAACTCTTGAACCCGATATTCTCGCCCCATGATTGCGAAACGCTCCCGCGTCATAAACTATCGAATTCATAAGCCGTAAATGCGTCTCTAATATAAGTTCTTTCGTCCAAATAAATTTATCCGCTTTGTCGTTTAATTCGTCTAACAAAAAATATAAAGCCGAGCGATGATTTTTGGCTTCAATTTGTTCTTTTGCGGTCTTGTTTGATAAAACTTTATTTTCGTCGCACAAAATTTCTTTAACGTCCGCCAGCGTCATAGTCGAACCTTCGATAGTGTTCGTATGGTATGTCAAATGCAGGGTTAAAACATCTAAAACGTCATTGTTTTTTATTATGTCGGCGACACTTATCTTTTTTGATACGGCGTCGCTTTTTCGCTTACTTAAAATTTCGGAATTTATATCGACGTATCCGATAATATCCAAATACAACAATTCTATTTTTTGAGTATATTTAAGGTGCGGCGTTGATTTTTCGTTAATCCATAAATTTACGGTTTTTTGAGACGTGTTAAGACTTCTCGCCAATTCTTCCTGCGTCCAATCGGCGTTTAATAAAATCTCTTTTAGTTTTTTACTTATAGATTTTTCCACAGAATCCCCTATTGTTAAATAACAATATAATAAAACGTAATAACGTTTGTCAACTTGTTATTACATTTTGTCTTTGGATTTTAATTTTTGTTTAATTTTTTTTTGACAATCTTTCTGGAAATTTATTATATTTAGGAGAATTATATGGGTATTATATGGGTTTAAAACCATACGACAGAACAATAAGTCAAATTTTTAACCATATTAAATATGACGTTGATTTTTATTAGCGTGAATATAAATGGAATGATAATTTATCTTATAAACCTGTTTCTTCGTTAATCAAAGATATTTTTTATAGATTTGATCTGGAAAAATATAACCCAAACACAGAAATTAAAAATTTTATTTTTTTTCTGCAAAAAATCCGATTTATTCTTATATTTATATTCGGTATGTTTTATGTTAAAAAAGGAGTTTAGGATGAAAAAGTTTTGGGTTGCCGCGTCGGCGGCTTTGTTGTTATGCTGGGGGGGGGCGTTTGCGGACGTTGAGTTGTTTGACGACGAAGATCTTGAAGATGTTGAATCTTGGAGTTCTTGGGTTGAGGGAGATGATGGACTAGATTTGGGGTCAGTAGTCACAGTAGAAACCGGAAGCCCGTTAAAAGTAGTTTTGAAGTTAGGAAACCATAGTGGAGATGATTATCCCTATTTGGGTGTAGGTACTTACGGGTTTGGAGTTAAGACGATGGAAACGCTTACGGGAATAAAAGTTTCTTATACTGCGTCTCCGAGCAAACCGATTTTGGTGAGTATTCCGACTAAACGCACTTACGAAGGCGAACAAGTCAGTTATCAAGCAACTCTTACAAACGGAAGTGTTATTAGTTTGGATAAGTTCACGCCGCCCGAATGGATGACCGATGAACCCGATGAAGAAGATGAAGATGCTCCTGCCCCATACGATGGTCCAGCCAATCTTTCTTTGGTAGACAAAGGCGATATTGAGGCGGGGATTGCTTTTTCTCACGAAAGCGAAGGAACACCCGTTACTCTTGAAGTAACGTCTATTATTTTTTTAGGTGTTGAATGGGATGATGACGATGACGGTAGAGAAGCAATTTCAACCAAACGCGCTGCAAAATTGTCGGGCATTTCTATTACGGGAATTTCGGCGGGTAAATTGGGATTGCGCGTTCCGTCGGCTGGTAATTACTCCGTCGCAATTTACGGCGTAAACGGCAAAATGCTTGTAAAAACGAAAGCAAATCTTGTTCAGGGCGCGAATACTTTGGCTATAAGCAAGAATTTGGCGAAAGGTATTGCAATTGTACGTATTCAGGGAGCAAACGCGACGCTTGTTAAAAAGATTTCGGTCAAATAACTTTTTAGTCGTTTGAATTTCATAAAAGAGCGAAAAGAAATTTTCGCTCTTTTCTTTTGCCGAATTTTATTTTTAGGCGCATAAAAGGAGTTATATGAAAGAATTTTGGCTTTACAACACTAAATCGCGTAAAAAAGAAAAATTTAGCGCCGAAAACAAAGTGGGGATGTATTGCTGCGGACCTACCGTTTACAGTTATGCTCACATAGGAAATATGCGAACGTATATTTTTGAAGACGTTCTTCGGCGTACGCTTGAATATTTGGGTTACAAAATCGAACACGTTATGAATATTACCGACGTAGGACATCTGACCGGCGACGCGGACAGCGGAGACGATAAAATGGAAAAAGGCGCGGCGCGGGAAGGAAAAACCGTTTGGGATATAGCCGAGTTTTATACGGAAGCGTTTTTCAAAAATTGTCAAGACCTCAAAATTTTACGTCCCTCGATAATTCCGAAA
>Ga0268262_10003338_pt1 | contig 17488 bp, 12 predicted proteins | sample TergutNc150P3_FD_190354 | JGI IMG/M metagenome (GOLD analysis project Ga0268262, IMG submission 190354) | Nasutitermes corniger P3 segment gut microbial community from laboratory colony in Florida, USA - Nc150 P3 (SPAdes) (version 2) | ecosystem: Host-associated > Arthropoda: Insects >...
CAGGCTCAAGCGCCAGCGCTTTTTCAAAATCACTAAGAGCGTCGGCGTAAAAACCGGCGCTTTTATAAAGCCGCGCCCGTTCCTGAAGCGGCCTTGCCCATTGGGGATAAAATTTAGCCGCTCGGTTTAAAAGCTGTTCCGACGCTTTCGGCTCCCTGTTGTAACGGTAAACAACAGCGCGTCCTACAAGAGCTTCTCCGTTATTCGGCTCGGCAGCCAATGTTCTGTCAAAATAACCGGCGGCAACACGCAGGTTCCTGCTTCCAAGATTAATATTACCCAAATCATTTAACGCTCTTGTATGATTGGGGTTAATCGCAATTATCTTTTCAAGATATGTGCGCCTGTCTCGATCCTTACCTTCAATTGCGGCCGCATCCGCCAAAATCATCAAGGCTTCGGTATTGCTGTTGTCAGCGGCAATAATACTGTTCGCTATTTTTTTTGCTTCAGCCGTCTTGCCGGCGGAATTGAAAATGGAAGCTTTCATAAGTTGGATTTCACTTTTTTCAATTTCTTCAGGCGGCAGCTTATCAAATTGAGCCAGAGCTAATGAATAATTCCTTGCGGTAAGATAACGTGCGGCTTCATTTAAAACTATCTCCGTTTCATCTTCTTCCTGAGCTGAAAGCAGTGGAGAAACCCCCAGAATAAAGAGGAAAAGTATGATTTGCGGCAATGAACCGCTTCTATTCAACTTGATAGCCATGTTATCTATATTATATAATAATTAATATACCGGCAAGTTACCGGATTAATCCATTAAAAGGGTAGGAATAATGAGAAAATCCCTTGCGTCACGCATAATTTGTCTTGCTTTAATTTACTGCGCAGTGTTCTTTCTTTTGGTTATACTTCAATTTTCCAACAAAGGAAGTTTTTCATTGTCCGTTAACGGAATGTCCATAAGGGGACGTTTTCTGCAATCCCAAACAGCGGCGCTTTCCGCCGGTGAAAATTCCGGTGAAGAAGACGAAACCGGAATGCAGAGTATTACAGGCGGGATAAAATTATTTTACGGCGGGCTTGAGTTCAATCTGAAAGAAGAAAGGGGAAAGGGTTTAACGCTTGCCGGTATTGACGGAACTGTTTCTGTTAATCCTGAATACATGCTGGTTGAGGGTAATACAGTACGCTTTGAACTACCCGGCGGTACTGTTCTTGTTTTTAACTCTTTTGAATCTTCAAGAGGCCCCGAATTGCAAATAAGCGCCGAGTTTGCGGAAAATATTTCTAAGGTAACAATACCCTTCACACCGAGAAAATCTACATTGGTAAAAGACACTGAAACCGTCATTATGTTCAACAATTTGATATATTCATTTCTGGGTCAAGGTCAGGAACTGGAAAGCGGAGCCGTTACGCTTTCGGGGGAAAGAACGTTTATCTCTTACCGTTCCAAAGGAAAGCAGAAGGTTTTAGACCCGGCTGATTTTATCATAGCCCAGTCAGGTAATTATGAAAACGCTTTTTCAGCCTGGAAGGATTCAAGTTTTGCCCAATGGAACCAAGGCGCATCTGTTATGCAAAACGAAGAAGACATAATTGCCTATTGCGCGGAAGCGCTTACGCGCGGCAGGTATGCGTCTGCAATAGCGGCAATACCGGATGGTTTTATGACAAGTACAAGGCACAGTTACAGATCAGCCGTTTTTACAGGAGGGATGGCAAGCGCCTACCGTACAATTAATTCCGTTGAAAACGACAGGATGAGCCTTGTTACGCGGCTTACAAGGGAAAAATCACCTGACATTTTAAAGGAAGAGCATATACTTGATTATCTTTATACACGTAATAATCTGTCTCTTGCCAATGATGTTATAGATATTATAAACGATATTGACCCGGAAATGTTAATTTCTGATTATTGTCCCGGTCTTTTGGAAGCGTATCACGATATAAATTTATGGCATCCTGAAATAAAGAATCCTGTTGAGCACGTAACAGAAAAAATCCTCAATCTTGTTTTGGAAAACCTTAACCGTGATACGGATAATGATCTTGTATATGCCTCAAACTCTGAAGGCCTGAATATGGATTTCAGTCTGAGGCTGGGCAAAGCCGTTAATGATTGGGCGCAGTCGGAACAAAACGCCGAATGGGCGGCTGTCGGTAAATCACTTATTTTATCTGTATTAACAAACAATACAGGCGCCGGAAAATACTATAATGTGTTAAAACCGGGTAACTACAACCCGCGCGCGGTATGGCTTGCAGATAACGGTATTTGGGCCTGGACTGTTTCGCCTTCTGTCAAAGCTTCATACATTTCAGGCAACCTGAATATTGACATGTCATTCCCTACAGGTTCAGCGCATTATGTGATAATCCGCGGGATAAGGTCTTTTATAAAAATACAAATGCACGGTCAGGACTGGAGGACAGACAATCAGTTTGAACGTTATGATTCATCGGGTTGGATATATTATTCGCAGGATCAAACGTTAATACTAAAGATCAAACACCGCTCGACACTCGAAAGCGTCAGGATATTTTACAGGGTAGAAGCGCCGCCTGTAATTCGCGAAGAAATTGAAGAGCCTAATCCCTATGATTGGCCGCAGTATTAACTTTTCGAATTTTTCTAAAAAATTCTTGCTTGTTTTTATACTCTGTTTTCTATTTGCGTGCAAAGCTAAAGAAAAAGTTACGGAACAAACAGAAGAACAGGAGATAATTGAACAGGTACAGGAAGAAGAAAAAGAAGACCTGCCGCAAATTACAGAAGAACAAAGCGGCAAAGAGGAAGTTAAGGTTTCATACCGCGTTCAGCGTCCGTCATCGGGATTATCCGGCATAAAAGGCAGAGTAAATTCTTCCGAGATAAATCCTGTTAATTATGAAAATCCCGATCCTGATGTTTTAAAAAAGATGGGAGTCGAACAGTATTTAATTTCTTTTCTCGCGGGCGAACAATTTTACCGCGCCGGAAATATGGACAAGGCGCTTATTGAATACAATAATTCCATTAACAGTAATAGGGATTTTATTGAAGCGCTGATTTCCAGAGGAAATTTATGGCTTAGAAAAAAGGATTATACAAAAGCCATTGATGATTATACAAGGGCAGTCAGACTTGACTCAGGCAGAGCGGAAATTTTCAATTACCGGGGTTTCGCAAGAATGGAGCGGGGGGAGATTAACCTCGCAATAGAAGATTTTACCCGCTCCTTAGCTCTTAAAAAAAACTATGTTGACGCTCTTGTAAACCGTTCTTACGCGTATTACCAAAAAGGCGATTATAACAATGTAATTGAAGACTGCGATCTAATTTTAAAACTGGAACCGGCAAACGCGCATATCTGGAACAGGCGCGGCATTGCGTGGTATTTAAAAGAAGACGACGACAAGGCAATAAGGGATTTTACGGAAGCGATAAGACTCAAAAGCGATTTCGCCACAGCGCTGTTCAACAGGGGAAATTCCTTTTACAACAAACGTGAATATGATAAGGCGCTTGCGGATATTAACAAGACTCTTTCATTAAGCCCGTCATATACCGGAGCCAACGCTTTAAAAGAAAGCATTATGCGTATTCTGGATCATTAACAGTTCAGAAAAATATATCACGCTATTTCCCGACAACTATTGCAATACCTGATCCAGACCTTCCCTGAAAAGACCATCCAGTTCATTCTGTATCTGTGTCTTTACACCTAACGGCAGGGAAGGCAAATTTGTAAAATACCTGATGATACGTATTCCGTCTGTCGCAAGCGGAGGCCCGGAAAAACGGCACAGCTTTGCGATTGATGTCGTTGCCGCCAGTACAAGCTGGGAATCCATGTTCGGGTTATTCGGAGAAAGTAAAAAACTGTAGGAGTAAAATGACCTTCCCGTCGGATCTACGCCGATAATGCCTATTGCGTCGGCACAAGCTCTGCGTACCGCAGGCTCGGGGTCTTTGTCAAAAATATTCCATAGGAATTGAATTGTTTCCCTTGAACCGACATGGGCAAGAAGCCCGATAAGTTTTATTCTTTGTTCAGGTCTTACAAGTGGGCGAACCTGTGAAGTTTGAGGATTGCCGATAAAGAAACCTATCATTTCCATTAAATATCCGACATAATTGGGTTCATTTCTCCCGATTTGACCGCTTCTGATTACAGCTTCAATTTCGGCATAAGTTTTTGCCTGTTCTGTTTCATTGTAGCGGTTATTGTCTGTAGACCAGATTGAAGGAGGCGGATTTCCCATTCCGTATGTACCTTCAGGTTCAGGGCCGTAATATCTTGATTGAGGTATTGCGCGCGGTTTTGAATCTACCCTGTAAACCCTGAGATTATTGTCTTTTCCGCACGCGTAAAGAAACCCTTCATCACTCAGCGCAGGAACGCCTGAGCATTCAATGCTTAACCTGTGAACAAAACGCCTGCGGCCTTCGTTTGTAAACGCGCTGATACCGCGTACAGAAATTGAGTATATACCGCGTTCATCATAAATCATCGTTGCCTGATTCATCGCAAGATTACCGGAACCTTTTTCTTCGGCGGCTTCATGGCTGTTTTTTGTCCAAAGCGTTTTACCCTGCGCGTTCAGGCAAAGCGTCCTGCCGTCTCTAAGCGTTACCGCAAACTGATCATGATAATCCGCTGATGCTACAGGCGGCGCGGGAAGGGAGCCGATATTTGATTTTGTAAGCTTTCTTCCCTCTGCGGCGGAATTATTAAAAACTATTTTTTCCATTTCGCCGGACTGATAAAGCAGAATATAACTTTGACGGCCTTCGTCACTGAGTGAAACAATCATGACAGGAAGGCGATCAAGTTTTATCCGTTCCGTATAACTGAATTGATTGATTTTAATAAAATCCATATTTTGGAGAATTGCCGCCACACTTCCCGTATGATCAATCATGGGAGAAAAAGCGACCGGGTTTCCTAAATCAAGCGTCCAAAGCGAACTGCCTGAAGCTGTTCGGCATGTAATTACGGAATCAATAAAAATAAAAACTCTGCCGTCCCATCCTACAACAGGGGAATGTGAAATAGGCTTTTCAAGATTAAGCCGCCAAAGTTCACGGCCTATCCTGTTTATCGCCATAAAAACGCCGTTTGTATTGCAAATATAGGTTGCGGCTTCATAAGAACGCGCTATATACGGAACCGCTTTTCCCCTTGCGTCAAAGTTCCATAGAGGCGTCCCACTCATAAAAAAAGATCTGACGCTTCCGCTTTCACCGACAAGCACAGCAGAGCTTGCCTGCAGGTGAGGTATTCCCTTGATTGTGTCGCCAATCGGCGTCTCCCACAGCGGAGCCGCGCCGACCGGAGAGCGTAAAGGATCGGCTCTCTGAGTATTCTGCGCCGCTAAATTTCCGGCTGCCGCAAAGGATATTATTGCAACTAACACCAGATAATTAAATCTTACAAAAATACGATTTATACTGTTGCTCATAAATACCTACTTAATTTTTGTGAAATGGGAAAATCCCAGCACAGCGGAAGGATAAACAGATTGACCGTCATAATTATTTCCGCATGGAAATATTCCGTTTACAATATCAAAAACGCTCTTGTCTCCGTTAAACGCAATACTCAACCCTGCACGGTTAACGGCAGTTTGTTCGGGCAGTGTTTCTTCAAGGCTTAAATTAACACTTATTGTTGCGTCTATACGTACCTGCTGGGAATTCACGGTAATCTGGCGATTCATATAACCGGCGTATGAATAAGTACCGTTTCCGTATCCTTCATATATTAACGCGTTGTTTTGTTTGTGTTCCCATGTGTCATACCTTTCAACTCTCACAGTCCTGTCGGATTTGAATTCCATAACGCATACAATAGGACCGTCCGGCATATTTAACGTCGCCTGCCATGTTCCAAGCAGATAATTAGGGAGGGGGACTTTTTCGGTTATCTTGCCGCAAAATGAAATAACGTTAAGTTCCCTGAAAGTTGCTGCAGTTTCTCTTGATTCGTTTATTACTTTTTGTGTTCCCGTGTCTTTGGTTTTAGCTTCCAAAACAACGAGATTCCCCTGCCTGGAGACAATAACGCTTACAATATAAGCGGCTCCTTCCGAACCTCGTACAATATTGAGCGTTCCCCATGAGTTTAATTCGGAAACAACCTGCTCTGAAATATTGGTAAGTTCGACAGGTGTAACGCCGCCGCCTGATTCAAATTCCATAATACCTACAACAGGTATCCTTTGCGCATATACGATATTGACGGAATAAATAAGGAATAAAAATAATAAAATTCTTTTCATTATAAAATATTATAGCAATTTTCTTAAAAAAACTACATAAAAAGACTGCGGCATTCCAGATAAAAACGTTTTTCGCAGGAATGTCCCATGGAAAAGCTTTTTCTCGGCAAAGGCCCAAGCCTTCCTACGGTTTCAAAAAGCCCTGATTTTTGCACAGGAGGAAGCAAAATACCTGCAGACTTACTGTCTTTTAAAGCCAAACGGAACAGTTCTTCATCATCGTGGATATAATCAATAGATAAAGGTTTACCTTTGTAATTATCAAGAAGCGGCTGTAAACACGCAGTTGAAATTCCTGCGGCGGAGGTTTCCGCTGACATAAAGCGATCCTGCGAAATAACGCCGAAACAGTTTGCGGCGGAAGACGCCTTGCACAAACGCTGAAGCTCTTCAACTTTGTCCGCCGGACGGCATGAAAAATCCGGAAGCTGAGAAAGGATAGAAAGTACTTCGTCAAATCCAATATCGAAAACCAGACGGTGAATAGGCTCAAATTGAATAGCCGGATCATAGATATTTTCAATCTCTACAAGCGCGTAACGGCATGGATGGGCAGAACTGTTTACAGGGTCAGCTTTTTTTATTTCTTCCCAAATACCTTTGGCGGCTGCGAGTGAATGGTTGCCGTCTCCCACCGCAAAGAGAAAAGGATTTTTATTTCCGTTTGAGTTTTTATAGCGGCTGACGGAACGTCGGCAAAGCTCGTCAAGCTTATCTGCAATAAAACCAAAATCTTCTTCCGTATCCAAAAACCAGCCGCTGACATTTCCGCTGTCCATCATAAGCTTAGTATTGTAAACAGGAGCCTGTTTTTTGGCGCGTTCGCCAAGAGTCGGCAACAGGCTTTCCGTATCATCATCAATGAGCAGTAAAATGTGCGGCAGTTCCAGTGGCGCGCCACGGCGTATGTCCATTCTTGGAGGCAGCCGCTCCGTTACAGTTCCCTCTGTACAGCGAATCAGCGGACGAGAGTCCGGCTTCCAGTCGTATTGTTCAAGATCAACCGCAACGATAAGACCACGGCGTTTTTTTTGGTAGGGCGTATCCCTTTCAATATAAATAAAGCCCTGTCTAGGTTCTTTAAAAACTCCGTCTTCCAGATAACGTTTCATACTAGAATGAATATCCGTAATTCTTTTTTGCGCGTCATCATCCGACAGGAACACTTCAGGAAAAATTAAGTTTATTGTAGAAGGAGAACCTTCGGCAGCTGTCCTTACTTTTTCCCAATAATCACGATCCTGTGTAAATTGATCACAGGCAATTACCGACCACTTTTCCATATTAACGCCTTGCGGCAAAAGTATTGACGGAACTTCAAGCCCAAGAGAATTTAGTCTTTGCTTATTTTCATTCATGGCTATTGCTAATTTTTTATTTTAAAAATTAGCTTTGCCACCTCGGAGAATTGAACTCCAGACACGCAGATTTTCAGTCTGCTGCTCTACCAACTGAGCTAAGGTGGCTAAATAAAAGCACCGCAAAGCGGTGTTATATCCACAAAAATTATACAGCCCAGGCGCCATAAAAAGTAACCCCAGACCACTAACGCAAGCTCACCTTTAGGTGGGCGACAGCGCCGCTTCCAATAAACCCGTTCCCGAAGGGAACCCTACATTTAGCACCGCAAAGCGGTGTTACAGCCCCAAAAATTCACAAGCCCAGGCGCCATAAAAAGTAACCCCAGACCACTAACGCAAGCTCACCTTTAGGTGGGCGACAGCGCCGCTTCCAATAAACCCGTTCCCGAAGGGAACCCTACATTTAGCACCGCAAAGCGGTGTTGAATCCACTAAAACTATACAGCCCAGGCGCCATAAAACACAACAGGCATCCAACAAAAGCAAGCATGGCTTTAGCCATGCGACAGCGCCGCTTCAAATAAACCTGTTCCCGAAGGGAACCTACATTTATCTAGTACAGCCAATATGCCAAAAAACAAAAAAAATGTCAACAGTAGTTGAAAGAGGAGAACCTTTCAGAATCATCTTGCTCCGGCGTATAAGGGAAGTGTCCGCTTTAACCCTTAATCGCTCCGGCGGTAACGCCCTTGATGATCCGGTCAGACAGGAAAATGTACAGGATGAAAGTCGGCATGAACACAATAACCACGCTGGCAAACATTCCTCCCCAGTCGCCGGTATAGCGCATGGATTGAATCATATTGTACAATCCTACAGCCACAGGCCGCACATTTGTACGGTTGGCGAAAATCAAAGATATAAAATATTCGTTCCAAATTGAGATAAAGTTGAAAATCGTCAGAGTAACTAACCCGGGCTGGGCAAGGGGAAGCATGATTTTCCAAAATGTTTTTATCGGTGAACAGCCGTCAATCGCCGCCGCCTCTTCATAGGTAAAACTTAAGCTTTTAAAAAAAGCAAACATAAAAAAAACGCCGAATGGGACATTCATCGCCGTGTACAGGAACATCAGCAGAATCCGGTTATTTGTAAGTTTCAATACCGATACAATACCGAACAAAGGCATGATGATCATGATAGCGGGAATCCCTAACGCTGCGGTGAACATATTTTGAAGAAGGATGTTGCCGTGAAAACGATAACGTGACAGGACATAGGATGCAGGGGAAGCGATAAGAACAATCGCCGTACACGAGACCACGGTATACAAAACCGAGTTCATAAAAAATACCGATACTTTCTGGGTTTTCCATGCTTTTATATAATTCTCAAAATGAAAACCGCTTTCAAATTTAAACATATGATCCGAAAAAATCTCGCTTGACGTTGAAAGTGAAGCGAAAAAAACCCATCCGATAAGTACGAAGGTAAAGATAACCCAGATCAAAACAGGAATATATCCTAAAAAGGATGTAAAAGTCCGTTTATTCAGTATGCTTTTATCTCCTGCCATTTTATACCTCCGCGTCGTCATTGCGCACTACAAACAAAGTACCAAAGAATACAAAGACAACCATCATCATTAAAATTACACCGATAGCGGCTCCCGATCCTGTATCTCGTACCGTATTCGCCGATGAGGATGCACCGAACACCAGTTCGTACATATAATTCATGGGCGCAACAGTGTCGCTCGAAAGATTGACCGGGCTGAAGAGCTGTCCCCATACAAAGAAGACAACTGTAAAAACCGTCCACATAACGATATTGGAGCGTATAACGCCGCGCATATTTGGTATCGTTATCTTAAAAAAACGCTGAAGCACATTTGCTCCCTCAAGCAAAGCAGCCTCGTAATAATCCTTAGGAATCTGTTCAATGCCGCTGATGAAAACCAGCATATGGTAACCCACCATACCGAAGCAATATGCCACAAGCATACTCCAGAACCTCGTTCCGGGTCCCGTCCACAAAGTTTTGCTTAAAGAGTTAAACCCAAAAGTTGACAGCACATTGTGCAAAAGGCCGTAGTCCGTATTATACACATAATTTATCCACATGGTTCCCATAGCTACCGCGCTGACTACATTGGGAAGATAAACCGCGCTTCTGAAAAACTTGGTTCCTTTCAGATTTCCGGTCAAGGCGACAGCGAAGACAAGGGCAAAAAACATTACGCCAAAACCCCCGAACAGCCAAACCTTGCCGATGTTTTTCATTGACTGTAAAAAAAACTGTGAGGTGAAGAGTTTTTTATAATTTCCAAAGCCGGCAAAAGCCCACTTTGAAACCGCATCCGAAACGCTTTCAACAGCAAAAAAACTCATCACCACAGTACGGACAGAGGGATACAGAAAAACTAACGCATAACACAACAGCGCCGGCCCCAGAAAAATGATGATTACCGATTTGTTAGGTTTCAGCATCCCTTTACTCTCCCGTTATTTTCTCATCGCATCGGCAAACTGCTGGGCGTTATAATCACCCTTAATCAGTTTGGAGAAACTGTCTTTTATCTTCGCATTGACTTCCGTCCTGTCTTCCATGCCTGCTGCCCAGGGAAGCGGCATGGTAGTGTTTTCCATTACAACTTTAGCCTCGGCGAGATCGTCCGGCCACTTGGAAGCATTGGCAATGGGGATGCTCAAACTTTCCCGGGCAAGCTCATCGTCCCATTTACCGGTTGTAAGGTACACGATAAAGCGGAAGGCTTCTTCCGGGTGTTTGGAATTCTTGTTGACTGCAAAGCACTGGGCGCTGTAATTATTGGCGTAGACTCCGTCCCCGTTCCCCATAGCCGGCCATGCAAAGGAACCCCATCTCATATTGGGGGCGTTCCCTTTGATCTCGTTAGGCAGCCACGAGCCGTTCAGGTACATTGCCGCTTTACCGGTGGCAAAGTCATTTATCTGACCTGAAGGCCATACGTTACCGGCGGCGTTAGGATGGATGTAACCGTTCCTGGCCATATTTTCCCATATCCGTCCGAATTCCAAAACTGCGGGACTTGAAAAGTCGTTATTGTCTGCCATAGCTCTGGTAGCGTTCCAACCGGCAATCCTGACCATGCAATAACCGAAAAGAGCGGCCATGTAGGCATCGTCTACGGTGATTCCCGCAACGCCGTTAGCTTTGAGTTTTGCGCAGGCATCAAGCATTCCTTGCCAATCTTTGGGAAGAACGGTGATACCCGCCTTATCAAACAGGTCTTTATTGTACATAGTCAGAAAAATAAACGGCTGGAAGGGGATAGTCTTAACCGATCCGTTGCCGCGTTCCTTCACAAGGATGAGCAAGCCCTGATTGATTACCTCATTATAAGGCTTGCCGTTCGTAGTTGAGTAGGTTTTGGTTATATACGAATCCAACGGCAGTAAGTAGTTTCCCCATGACCCGTTTACACGGTCAATATCCTCATCAAATATATCGATGACTTCGCCCGCATCCAGAGCCGGCTGCAAGGTTTTACGGATATCCCGTCCGTTAAAATTAACTTCGACCTTGATACCTGTCTCTTTAGTAAAAGCCTCGGCAGCCTGACTTATTATCTGCCCCTGCGGTTCGGCTTCGTTCCACATTGTCCAATGTACCAGCTTAATCTCGTCACCGGATTTTTTGGTACAACCACCCAATACCGCCAGCGCTGCCAGAACGACAGCTATTGTTGTAATAATACGCTTCATGTTTTCCTCCTCAACAAAATATTTTTTAACAGTTATGTTGTTCGGAAAATTCAATTCACGGACAACATTCCCTGACTAATAAATTTATAAATATCTCTTTTTATTTTCCATAGTAGAATTAGTAAAAAACATGGACAATTGTGCAATTACTATCTATATTATTATTATTGCATGACAGATACGGAAAACGGCTGGCCTATTGATACACGGTTCCCTTCAGGTAAACTGGGGCTTTTTTTTGACGAGGAGGTACAGCGGCTTATTGACAGTTTCGCCTATTGTTTCAAGGTGAAAATTACGATTTTTTCTGCCAGAATGGAAGAAATGGTCGTAGGGCTTCAAAATCCGGGTTCAGCTTTTTGCCAGTTGATCCAAAAAAAGCTCCGATACCGTTATCGTTGCTGCCGTCAGGATAAATTAATGTGTGAACGCTGCGAACAGAAAGATGAAGTAATTATTTATAATTGTTACGGAGGGCTTTCCGAGATAGTTGTACCAATTAAAATTGAGGAAAAACTTGTTGGTTACGGAATGTTGGGGCAGTTCAGAACCAGTCGGAACATACCGGATGTGATAATTCAGGATTGGGTTAAAGCAGGGTTTGCCTCTGAAGAACTCCTGAAAACGTATGAGGCGCAGCCCCTTTTTGATAAGCCGGCTGTGGATAATATGCTCAGGCTTTTTTCCATGTTAATCGCGTTTATCGTAACCAGAGAATATGTGCGGATACGCCGTCCCAGCATAGCGGAAAAAGTGATCCACTGGCTGGATGAACATATCGCCGAACCGCTTAGTTTGAATGATGCGGCGGCAGCGGTAAAGTACAGCCGTTCAACTGTTTCTCATGAAATAAAACGTCAGTTGGGGATGAATTTCAAAAAAATCTGCATTCTAAAAAAGATACAGCGTTTTGAAAGCCTTATCGCCGCCGATCCGGCACTGTCTATTCAGGAAGCGGCGGCTATGGTAGGTTATGAGGATCCTTTTTATTTTTCACGGCTCTACAAAAAAGTACGCCTGTCCGCTCCTTCGAGTTACGTGAATTCCACGCGAAAACAGACGCACGATTTAGGCTCATGAAAAACCACTAAGGTTTTCATGAGGTTCAACTAATGTAATTTCATACCGGCGTTATTAAGCACTTGATTTTCAGGCTTCACATAGTAAACCACTTAATCCCCATCGGGGCAAGCTCTACATTGACATTTGAATCATCACCTTTATAAACGGTTGTCTTCTGCGCTTCATACGAATTGTTCAATACGCAGAACCAACCGCTATCGGGATAAGCGTTACATTCAGTGTAGATATTTTCACTGAACCACGATTTTTTAATATCGTCTTCTATACCGCCGGCCCAATAAATACTATTAAGTAAAAGCCGTGCATTACGCGCATTGTACGGCAAACCTGATATATACACCGCCCTGCCGCTGCCGAAATTATTTGCCGCTATTTTCACGCAGCCTTTTTCAACTACAAGATTGGCTGTGTCGTTGTTTATAGCGTAAACATCGTCCGTTCCGCCGCCGAAATCAAAATCCCTGCCAATGCCATCCACAATAAAATGCGGTTCACGAAGTTGTTCTGTATATTTTGTGTATATTAGAGTCATTCCAACCTCTTTATCAACGCCAAGAACATCGGCAAGCTGGAAGAAGCGTCCCTGATGTTGTATCGCTGACGGTTCCCCTATTCCTATGAAACCGCCGCCTGAGTTTACAAATTCACGTACGACGCAAAGTAGTTTTTGAGCAAGCCAGTTTTCGCCGCCGCTCCACGAAGTGCCCGCCGCGCCGTAGTTGAGCAGTACGCTCACATCGTCCGGTATTCCGTTTTCACGAACTTCATCAAATGAGATAAAATCCACGTCAACAGGCATTCCGCAGAGAGCCTCTACTATGCCTATGTACGGGTAAAACTGTTTGTATGTTTTAGCATGGGCAACCATTGTGGTTTGCCATCGGCGCGCCTTGCCCCAACTGTTGAGTATAGCTACCTTGAATTTCGGGGTATACGGTTTTACGCCGCCGATTTTATCATAAATCTCCCTGAACTCGTCGCAAATTTCAGTTACCCTTGCAACAAAGTCGGGAAATTCAACGGCCAGGCCTAAGTATCCGCCATAACCTATCCTGTCGAGCGGGCTTCTGCAAATGGAGCGCCTCGCCGCAAGCCAGTTGGCGTTAGCTTCGCCTGTAGGATCGCCGCCAGGATGAAAAGTGTCGGGAAAGAAGTAAGGCAAAAAACGCCCCTCCCGGTACTTTACATTAGGCACATCGGCAATCATACGGCAGGTAACGCCGTCGCCCACAGACCCCACAATCGCATCCAGCCCTATTTCTCCCCAGTATTTGCCGTAAGGTTCTGTGCCGATCCAGTGATCGCCGAAGAACATCATGGCCTCCTTACCCGCCGCATGCACCAAATCCACGCATTGTTTGGCAAGTTTTGTAACAAAACGCTGCACAAAATCCATGTAATCAAGGAACTGTCCGGTCGGTACACAAAACGCGCCGTTATGCCAGCCCTGCCTTACTATGTCCTCCGGGTGAAGTCGGTAGCCGTATTCTTTCTCAAAATCTTCAAGCAGGCGTGGGTTCACGCTGCCTGAATAACCAAACCACTCCACAATTTTTTCACGTTTCCTGTCGTCATAGATCAGCGTGAACTGGTAGAAAAATGTTGTAAAACGCACAACGTCGGGGCGAGGATTATTACGCAGCCAATCTCTTAAAAATTGCAGCACGTGTTCGCGCGTGAGCGGATTGTAAACATCGTAAGGAAAATCGTGCGGTTTATCGCCCCAGTTGTTGGTAAGGTGGTTGTACATGCACACCGCATCCCAAATCTGGAAAGCAAGAAAAGTAACGGTGTAAACATGCCATTTTTCCGCCTTAATTGTCACGGTCCCTTTGTCAAAATCCCAACTCCAGCGTTCCGGCGGCACAACCTCACCGGTACTGCGGTCTATGACTTCCCACCAGCGGACGGGATCTTCCAGTTTGTTTATCTGAATTTCTTCTTCGTAATAACCTTTAAGCAAATAAATTTCGAGAGTTTCAGTCTTCGCGGTTGTATGAGGAGTCATCAGGTAGACTTGCGAAAGCTCTTCGGGGTGAAGTCTGCCCCATTCCAGATCAGCCCGCGTGGTTAGATATGTCGCGTAGACTTTTTCAAAGTGGCGCATAACGTCTTCCGAGAGGCTGGTGCCATCGCTGTTACGGATAGCGTCAGCGCCCCAAAGCTCGCGTATTTCGAGAATCTTTTCGTCCATGTTTTTATCTGTAGGAAGCGTTACACGCCCATTTTTGTATTTTGCCATGTTAACCATCCTTCTTGCAGTAAATTGATTCTTTTAATTCTAACAGATATTTTCACCTGTGAGCTTTTGCACGATCTCCAGCGCTTTTTCCCACTTGGAATCCATTGAGCGTACCAAAGCGATTTGATTCCGGCTTCGATCCAGATTGTGTTCAGTCCGGCTGATATGATAATAATGATCCCCTTCAAGGTAATCGGTAAGGAAACGGAGCGCCATGATCTGGGTAATTGTTCTGCCCGATTCGGCTATCAGGGCGATTTCTTCTTTACTGAGGAATTCCATAGCCTCCGCCAGATACCCTTCAAGCAGGCTCTCAAAAAAAACGGTGTCGAATTCAATTTTGGAAATATCCCGCTCATCCTCTTCCGCTGTGGTGGTAACAGTGCGAATCAAGTCCCCCACATCAAAGAGGCTTGTTCCGGGCATGACTGTATCCAAATCTATTACGCAAAGGGCGCTTGAATCCGCGTCGTCTATGAGAATATTGTTTATCTTCGTGTCATTGTGGGTTATTCGTTCAGGAATACGTCCTTCCCGCTGAGCACGTAACAAAACAGCGCCGCGTTCTTCATTCTGCTTCATAAAGTCAATTTCAGCAGCTACGTCTTTTACCCTGCCGCATACGTCTTTTTCCAGAGCTTCGTAAAAACGAAGGTAACGTTTTTCCATATTGTGAAAGTCAGGTATAGTATCATGAAGACGGGGCAGAGGAAGGTCGGCAAGTTGTTTCTGAAAACGGCCAATACTGGCGCCCAGAAAACGGGCCTCCTGTACAGAAGCGGTCTTATCTTTTGTATGGACGTTCTCAACAAAAAGATATGTTCTCCACCATCCCCCGCTGCTGTCCTGTACCCAAGGTTTTCCGTCTTTGGCCGGAACCACAGTCAGTGAGCGGCGGCTGTAATCCGGCACTCCGGCGGTTCTGTACTTTTCCGTAATATGGCTGGTAACTCGCAGAATATTCTCCATTACCTGATCCGGGCGGACAAATACCCGTGAATTTATTCGCTGATGCGTATAACGCACTACGGTTCCAGCTTGATTCCATCGGGATTGAAAAGTGTCGTTGATATGTCCGCCTCCAAAGGAAGAAGCGCTGATAAATTCACCGTAAATAGCAAATTGCCTTACTATATCGGCTACCATTTTTGAGTCCATAATTTGATTATTATGCGGATTTCATTTTTCCGCTATAGCGTCTTACAAATGTGTGAACATTTAATTTACTCACAAATAAGGCAATTTTAATACTTCCCGATATCCTTACGGTAATGCACGCCGTCAAATCTGATTGTACCGGCGGCTTTGTAGGCCTTTTCAAGAGCAGTATCCAATGAGGGAGCGCAAGCTGTAACGCCAATCACACGGCCGCCGGAAGTAAAAAATGAGCCGTCTTTATATTCGGTTCCGGCATGGTAAACAACAGCTTCGCTGCCTTTTATTTTTCCGTCCGTATCAAGACCGTCAATAACAAAGCCTGTTTTATAAGCGACCGGATAACCTCCGCTCGCCAGCACCACGCAGGCGGAATGGGCGGATTTCCAGCGTATATCAACAGTATCCAATCTGCCGTCTGTAACGGCTTCCATTATATCCAAAAGATCAGTTTCAAGGAGAGGGAGTATCGCCTGAGTTTCCGGGTCTCCGAAACGGCAGTTGTATTCAATAACCATAGGGCCGCAAGGAGTGAGCATAAGCCCGAAGTACAGACAGCCTTTGAAAGGACAGCCTTCTTTTTCCATTGCGTGAATAGTCGGGAGAAAGACGGTTTTTTCACAGACTGAGGCAATTTCATTTGTGTAATGAGGGTTTGGCGCTATTACGCCCATACCGCCTGTATTGGGACCGGTATTGTTATCAAAAGCCCGTTTATGATCCATAGAGGAAACCATCGGAGAAACAATTTTTCCGTCCGTAAATGCAAGGACAGTAACTTCCGGCCCTGTTAAAAATTCTTCTATTACGATGTTTGAGCCGCTTGCGCCGAATTTTTTTTCAAGCATAACGGTATTAATCGCGGATAACGCCTCGTCTTTGTTTTCCGCGATTATTACGCCCTTCCCGAGCGCAAGCCCGTCCGATTTAATCACAACCGGAAATGAGCCTGAATATGATTTGATATAATCTAAAGCTTTTTGTGAATCCGAAAAAGTTTCAAAGGCTGCTGTCGGAATACCGTATTTTTTCATTAACCCTTTGGAAAAAACCTTGCTGCTTTCGATACGGGCAGCCGCCTTGTTCGGGCCGAAACAGCGTATGCCTTTTTCTTCCATTGCGTCTACCATGCCGAGAGCAAGAGGATCGTCGGGAGCTACAACAGCGTAATCAACTTTGTTTTTTACAGCGAATTCAGTCATTGCCGTAATATCCGTCGCTTTTATCTGTACACATTCAGTTTCACGGCTTATGCCGCCGTTTCCGGGAGCCGCAAATAGCTTTGCTATGCGTTTGTTTTCTTTTAAGGACTTAATTATTGCGTGTTCGCGGCCTCCGCCGCCTACAACAAGAACCTTCATTTAAGTTCGCCTGCGCAAAACATAGCGACAGCCTCAGGCAGAATAACCCACTCAGCTTCGCGCATTACACGCTGCTGCAATGTTTCAGGCGTATCATCGGGCAGTACGTCAACCGCTTTTTGCAGAATTATTTTCCCTCCGTCTACCACGTCATTTACAAAATGCACTGTCGCTCCCGTAACTTTCACGCCGTATTCAAGAACGGCCTTGTGAACATTAAGGCCGTAAAATCCCTTGCCGCTAAAGGACGGTATCAGAGCGGGATGCACATTGATAATACGGTCTTTAAATAACTGAAGAGTCTCCTGTCCGAGTATTGACAAAAATCCTGCAAGAACGACAAGGTCAATTTTTTCTTCAGATAACGAGGCGGCAATAGCGTGA
>Ga0268262_10003339_pt1 | contig 17484 bp, 9 predicted proteins | sample TergutNc150P3_FD_190354 | JGI IMG/M metagenome (GOLD analysis project Ga0268262, IMG submission 190354) | Nasutitermes corniger P3 segment gut microbial community from laboratory colony in Florida, USA - Nc150 P3 (SPAdes) (version 2) | ecosystem: Host-associated > Arthropoda: Insects > Digestive...
TTCCCTATAAAATGGCGATGATAGATCAATTTACATGGCAAAATACCGGCATGGGTTTTCCCCTAACGCTGGATATTTCTGATAAGGTAATGAAGGAATCTGAAAATAATATACGCCGTTATACCAACATCACTCTTACAGGCGGTGTAAATTGGATGAGGGGTCAGTGGAACAATCAAGTGATGCTGGGCGGAGGCTATTACCGTGCCGCAGGTTTTGAAGAAGAAAAAAGCGCTTATGAGTGGGAAGAAATAAATAGCGGTTTCTTTATAAAAACAGGTTTTATATTCTCGTACCGCAGATTAAGCTTGCAATTTAGCGGCGCAGCCCCCATATTTAAGAACGCAAACTTTGTAAACGGTTTTGAACCGCGCCTTGAAATGATTTTAAGCGCAAGCACAGAAACCAGATTTCCCCTGTCCCTTACCTTATTTGGCGCTTATGACAAGAGTGGAATGAATCTGCACGGCGTATCAAGTATTTTTAGCACGGCGACGATTGACGAATTAGTCCTGAAAGAATACGAAAACCCCGATGGGCTTGAGCTTTTATGGCTTGCCGGCGGCGAGATAGGCATCGGTTTATTTTCTTTTCAGATTCAAAAAAATCTTTCCCATGTTTACTATAACAAATTTTTCGGCACTCTTTCTGTAAGAAACCAAATTTACGACTCTGGCGGCCTTCCCGACGCGGAAGGTATCGAGATAAACAATCTGTATCTTATTCAATCTTTAGGGTTAAAAATCGGCATGAAAATTTCTTTTTTACCGATTATAAAAACTCCCGTGTCCATCGAACCGTTTGTTTTTGGAGCGTGGAATTTTACCAACGCTATTACCGGAAAAGGGTCTCTTTTCTATGTTAATCTTGGCGTTAACGCGGCATTTTAGGAAGATAGACAAGTTATATAACATTATGGTAATATGGGTTATATATGCATGTTTATATAAAAATATGTCAAAATATGAAGTGTGCTGTTTTACTGCTGTTATTGACCACCGCACATATTTTCGCGCAAAACAATCAAACAACCGAAATATCCATAGCATCCCCATGGAGAAGATTCTCTTCCAGCGTTGAATACATAAAGCTTGACAAGTTCCTTTTACATGTGGGGAATCAGTCGGAAATGGCCGAAATGGAAGCGCATGAATTCGATATGCCGGGATTTGAACCGTACTACGGAGGGGAGTTGCCTGATCCCACCGGCCGCAGTGAAAATTATTACGTGTTTAAAACCACATTTTCCGTCAGTTCGGATTGTATGGATAGGGATATTTCGCTGTACTTTAACCCGTTATATACGCCATTTGCCGTAAGGGTCAATAATACCGTAGTTTATCAGTCAGGCATATACTCAGGCGGCGTGTACAGTACCGGAACGGCCCTTGCCGCCCACGTGCCGCTTTCAGGCGGTTTAATTAATTATTCAGAAGATAGCGCCCCCATTGAAAATGTTCTTGTAATAGAAGCGTTTCCCCAATACGAAAGAAATCCGCTGCCTGAATTTTCAATAGCCGAATTTAGTTTTAATGAAAGGAAAGCGTTCATAAAAAACCTCCTAACTTCCCACCTTGTACTTACGGCTCAGATTCTTTCGTTTCTTATCGCGATTTATCATTTTTTCCTCTTTTTTTCCAGGGGCAGAAAGGATATAAAATACCTGTATTTTTCGCTTCTGTGCCTTTCATTCTTCCTTGCATACGTTAATGTCGGTTTTGTTTTTTCATCGGCGCATTATACGTTACTCGAAAAACTGAGCCGCATCGGGCAAGTTTTCTGTTTCCCCTTATTTGCCGCGTTTATACTGGAATCAATAGGAATGTTTGGCGGTAAAAAGAAATATATTATCGCTTTTCTTTTAGGTTACAGTCTGTTATGCGCTTCATTCATAGCGATTCAAAATACAAAGCAATTTGTAAACGAGATGTTTGGCGTTATGACAAATATAAATACAATCCCACTTCTTGCGGGCAGTATTATTATTCTCTCTTACGTCGTTTTCTTCAAGAAAAATATCAAAATTGTACCGCTGTTTATTATCGCGCTTACCGTCGCGGGTTCCAGTCTGCGCGATCTTTTTGTTCTGCAAAGCGGGAAAGTGCCATTGTTCTGGGCGGCGCCCTATTCATTCATGATCATGGTAATTATCATATACGGGATGCTGATAACTGAGGAAAATTTTATTCAGGGCGCTTTTTCCCGCTACCTCGCGCCGGAAATTATTTCCGAAATTATCAAAGATCCCAACAAGCTGAACTTAGGCGGCGAAAAACGGGAAATGACGGCGATATTTACCGATATTCAAGGTTTCTCCGCGATTTCCGAACAGCTCGATCCCGCTCATCTTGTAAGCCTCTTAAACAAGTACCTTACGACAATGAGCAATATAATCATGGAACACCTTGGAACCATAGATAAATATTGGGGAGACGCGATTATCGCGTTCTTCGGAGCGCCTTTGTTCAATGCCGAACATAGCGCCCTTGCCTGCCGCAGCGCCCTTGCGATTAAGGCGGCTGAGAGGGAACTAAATAAAACGTTAATTAGTGAAAAGTTGAGCCCCGTACCGATTTTTACCCGCATCGGAATAAATACTGGTGAGATGGTAGTGGGAAATATGGGCGCGGAAAAAAAGATGGATTATACCATCATGGGAAACGCGGTAAATCTCGCGTCCCGCATTGAAGGGGTAAACAAGCATTACCATACGGGCGGCATATTGATAAGCGAATTCACCAGGGCGAAAATCGGCGATGAGTTTCTATTACGTAGTATTGACCGTGTAAGGGTGGTGGGGATAAATACACCGCTTCGTCTTTATGAACTATTATCAGTGAATAACGAAGGAGTGACAGATAACGAGCGTCAGGCGGTGAAAGTTTGGGAGAAGGCGCTTAATTTGTTTGAACACGGGAAATTTAGCGAGGCTTTTGCCTTGTTTGCTTCTATTGTTAAAAGTTACCCGAGTGACAATGCGGCAAAATTTTACGCGCTTCGATGCAAGGCGTTTATAAAGACTCCGCCGCCGCCTGATTGGAATGCGGTGAAGAATCTGACGGAGAAATGATTATTTCGCAAGAATTTCACACGCTAGACAAACGCACGGCGTTAAGTCGTGTAGATGAATAATGCCGCATAGCGTAGCACCAATAAACGTCGCTGTCTGTAATAAAAGTAAGGCTGCCTTTAGGCGGCCGTCAGTGCGCAGAGCACGAAGAGACAAAGAACACAAAGGGAAGAAGGGATCAGAATAAACTTCTCCGCGTCCTATGCGCCTTTGCGTGACCTAAGATAACAAACAAAAACCTCTTCTCCACCCTTTGTGTTCTTCTCTTCCTCCGTGTCCTTTGTGAGAAATATTTTCAATTTTTTTCATTTTCGGTCAAGCAAAACCGCAAGTCCGTGCCATATATAGTGAACCTTCTTATGAAGGTTCGCTATTAAACCACTCTGGAGGTCACTATGGAAAATGTGAACAGAAACCACAAAAACAGCGTGTTTTCCTCGCTGTTCAGTAACCCTGAAATCTTGAGGGAACTCTACTCGGCTATCGAAGGCGTAACCATCCCACCGGATATTCGCATCGATATTAACACCCTATCAAACGTCCTTTTTATGAAACAGATAAACGACATTTCGTTTTTAATTGACAAACGCCTTGTCGTGCTGATTGAACACCAGTCTACAATTAACGAAAACTTGCCGTACCGTCTGCTTGAATACGTATTACATATATACGAAAAAATAGTTGACCATGAAAAAAAGTATCAAAAGAAACTTGTAAAAATCCCAAGGCCTGACTTTATTGTTTTGTACAACGGAACGGACGAATATCCCGATTACACGGAACTGAAACTTTCCGACGCTTTTACGGACATTGAAGATCTAAAACCGACAGGTACTAAAAAACTTCCGCTTGAATTGACGGTACAAGTATACAATATAAACCACGGGCATAATCCCGAAATGTTGAAAAAATGCGAAAGTCTATACGGTTACAGTTTTTTTATAAACAAGATTAGGGAATACCAGACGCATGGATTAACTCTTGAAGAAGTGATAACCCCCGTGATAGAATACTGTATAAAGAACAACATACTGAAGGATTATTTAAAAGAACATGGTTCGGAGGTAATAAATATGATTTTTGGTGAATATGACCGAGAAATGGATATCGCCGTTAATCGCAGGGAAGCCAAGGAAGAAGGACGTGAAGAAGGCGAGGAAATAGGCATGGAAAAAGAGAAACTAATAATCGCGAAAAATTTGCTTTCAGAAGGTTCTACGCCTGAATTTGTACATCGTATTACAGGGCTATCTGCGGAGACTATTGCTCAGTTGTGATATGAAAGAGACTTAAGAAGAATTCTACCACGAACCCGCCAAACAAACGCACAGCATAGCACCAATAAATGCCGCTGTCAGTAATAAAAGTAATGCGGCCTTTAGGCTGCCGTCAGTGCGCACGAACACCACGAACTTTTACTTCGAAGCTTGTTGTGGTTCGTATTAGTTTGTGTGGTTCGTGGTAAATCTTTCTTTAAATTAAGTTTCTATACATTAATTCGTCTGTAAATTACCGTTCACTATTCTTATAGTAGTATTGGTACTATTAAGAGTACCATTAGCCCTAAAATTATCACCATTAAATGTTCCATATTGCGATCTACTGTCAGAATATTGATTATGGTACAATGCATCGCTATTTTTAAATCCTTCCGGTTCATTTTTACCATAAATAACTCCACCACTTATGCGAAAGATAGCAGTTGCATCATAACCGACATACACTCCGCCTCCGCCGTCATAGATACTGGTGCCAGTAGCAATATTACCGGAAATTTCCCCGCTTTTCATGGTAAACACGCCACCTCCAATAATTACACCACCACCGCCATTGTAAGCAATATTGCCGGATATTTTCCCATTATTCATTGTGAAAGTCCCGCCAATAATTGTTACACCACCGCCACCGCCTCCAAATGCGGGGTTACCTGTTGCTGTCGATGTATTATTGGAAATTTCGCCATTATTCATTATGAAATTTCCGCCTTCAATCAATACACCGCCGCCATAGCCAGCGATATTATTGGTAATTTTACCATTTTCCATAGTAAAACTTCCTGAAGTTATATACACACCTCCGCCGCCTTCACTATTGTTATTACCGGAAATTTCCCCGCCGTTTAGTATAAAAATCCCGCCTGTTAAATATACTCCATTTCCTCTATTATTAATAATTCTTGTACTTGAATTCATTTGAAATCTTCCATTGTTATTTATTCTTACAAGCGGCAAACTGTTTGTGCTTTTACCAGCAATTGTTATATTCTTGTCTAATATTAATGTAACACTTGAACCAATAGTAAATATTGTACCTTCTGAATTTGAAAGATTAATAGTACGATTTATATCGTTTCCATAAATAATGATGGTAATACCTATTTTTCCGTTATAAGCCAGATTTTGAGTACTAATAGTTTCATCATTACTTATTTCTATACCGTAGGTTGTATTATTTTTTGTATTTATTTGTAACCAGTTTAATTTTTCATCAAGCCCATTCCCTACAGTTTTAATTCCGGTGTTAGCCATAATATGATTTGATTTTTCTCTTTCAATATTTATTATTATTGCCGAAATCTTATAATAATATGCTGTAAAAGGCGTAACATTATCATCAGAATACTCTGTTTGGCTAATTACCGTTGGATTGATTTTTATAAATGTCCCATTTTCGTCTATTGAACGGTATATATTATATCCGCTTGCTTCACTAACAATATTCCATGAAAGGTTTATTTTATTAGTTGAATTTGAAAATGCCTGTAAATTCGTCGGTATTGGCGACAAGGTATTTACGTAAATAGAACTTGATTGAAAACTTTCTATGCCATTATTTATTGAACTTACTTTATAGTAATAGCCGGTATTTGGTAAAAGGTTGCTGTCTGCATAGTTATGTTCAGCAATAATTTCACTGTTAAGTTTTGTATATGATACACCATTATCAGTGGAACGGTATATATTATATCCACTTGAACCTCTGATTAAGTCCCATTCAATCTTCGTATTTATTGTTGTTATAATAGTTGCTTTTACATTAACAGGAATTGGTTGTAATGTTGAAACAGTAATGGGGATTGAAATTAAGCTCTCGTTATCATCGACAATTGAACTTACTTTATAATAATATGTTTTATCAGGTTCCACATTGTTATCTGTATAACTTATTTCAGATATTGTATCAATTTTTTCATATCTATCTATTGTATCGAAATATTTGTAAATATTATACTTTGTTGCCTCCGTTGCGGTATTCCACCCTATTTTTATTCTTAGCGTTGTTGTTTCAATTAAATGTAAATTTCCTGGAGCTAATATCACTGAAGTACTTTCAGATTTTCCGCTTTCATTAATAATACCGCTTAAGGCTGTTACTTTATAAAAACATCTTTGTCCTGCCGGTATATCAGTATCTGTATATGTATACGCAGACGTACTGCCAATTTTATTATAGACTGAATTTGCCGTACCACTTGCACGGTAAATTCTATATGTTGTAGCCCCATATACAGGCTCCCAGATTACCCGTACACTTGCATCGGATATAACTTCTAAACTTACATTTTTCGGTACATCAGGCGGTATTGTTTGTAGTAATGATTTTTCTTCTATAAGTGTTACCTTTGTCCCATCATAAGTTAGGATATATATAATTCCACGCCTAAATTCGTTTAAACCTGCAGGAAAGGCCGTAGGTGTTATAGTATTTCTCATAATTGAGTAACCGGAGCTATTGCCAGGTAGTATTTCATATACCGCGCTTTCGTTTGACAATATAATACTATATATACTACTAATAGGGGTTCTTTCAATATCTCCCTGCTTGAAAGTTAAAGATGCGTTACTATTATTAATTATCTTTATATACGAATTATAAATATCAACGCTTTCAAGCTTTGCAATAGAAACAAGATTTGTTTTATTCTCCTTAATCGTAGTAATAATAGGCGGAGCATTATATGAAATAAAAACATCTGGTAAATCAAACAAATCAAAATGGAATGTCGGATAATATACAACATCAATTATATTAGGTACAGCTTCGATTTTTTTAGTTTCATTTGCCGGTATTTCTATAACTTTATTCTGCCGTAACGAATCCCCATATACAATAACCGGAAACTGTTCCATATTTTTAAATTCTGCCCATGTTGTAATATTATTAGAATTTTGTGTTTCGCTTGTATCCGGCTGATTAATAGCACAAGAAAAAAAAGTAATGGACAGAAAAAGACAGAAAAATATAATTAATTTTAACAGGCTACTTTTCTTTAACACCTCTGTCTCCTTGTTCATAAATTACAATTAATTTGTTTGTAAAGAGCCGTTTACAATCCGTACAGTTGCATTAGTTGTATTCAAACCGCCATAATAGCTGAAACTGTTACCATTAAACACGCCATATTGCGCCGTACCGCCGTCTTTCAATATTGCAACACCATTAGTTGCTATATTTCCATATCCCGCTGCCGCATTTTCTCCATATATAACGCCGCCGCTCATTCGCAATGTACCATTTGAGCTAACTGCAATACCGCCTCCGTTTGGGGCGGAATTATTTGCAATTTCGCCGTTTTTCATGGTAAAAATACCGCTGTATAATTCAACTCCACCTGCTCTATATAACGCCATATTTTCTATTATTTTTCCATTATTCATGGTAAAGTCACTATTCTTTTCAAGATCCACGCCACCGCCGTAATATTCTGAAATATTGCCAGAAATCTCACCGCCATTCATAATAAAATAATTATTGGCAGAATAACCGCTAATATATACGCCGCCGCCAGAACTGGTTGCAGAATTATCTGTAATCTTCCCTCCATTCATAGTAAAAACTGCCCCGCCTTGTCCGCCTAAATATACACCTCCGCCATTATTACGGGAATTACCAGATATTTCACCGCCATTCATTGTAAAAGTTCCACCACGATAATAAGGAGGACTAACATATACGCCGTTCTCAGCAAGAGCGACTCCGCCACCTTTATTATCAACTATTTTTGTATTTTCATTCATAATCATGGCGGCTTGGCTTGGTATATATATAAGAGGCGCATTATTGGTATTCAAACCTTTTAAAGTTATATTTCTTTCTAGGATTAATGTGACATCAAGACCTATGGAAAATAACGTACCTGCGGAGGAAAGGCTTATAGTTCGCATTGTATAATTCCCTATTAAAGTAATACTAATGCCACTTTTCCCATTATAAGATAAATTCTGTGGAGCAAGATTTTCATCACTGTCTAATTTTATAACATATTCAGTATTACTTACCGCATTATTTTGTAACCATGAAAATTTTTCAGTAAGAGTATCACCTTGTACCAATATTCCGGTATCTCCGGAAATATAACCTGATAAATCGCTTTCAATATCTGGAAAAACGGTATTAATTTTATAAAAATATATTGTGAATGATTGAACGCCGGTATCATTAAAACTATTGCCGGTTATTAGATTTGCATTTATTTTCTCAAAATTCCCTATTGCACTCTCCGAACGATAAACATTATATCCCAATGCCCCATTTATGATATTCCATCCTATATTTATATTATTTTTTGTCTTGCTAATTACCCGAAAATTCTCGGGTGGCAATACAATAAAAACTGAAACTGCATTTGACTGCTTGCCTTCGTTAGTTGCGTTACTTAATGCGCTTACCTTATAGAAATATGTTTGCCCTGACGCAAGTCCTGTATTTGTAAAAGATAGTTCTTTAGTTGTAGCAATCGGACTGTATGTTCCAAATTCTGAACCGCTTGTACGGTAAACACGGTAAGAAGTTGCGCCGTATACCTCGTCCCATGTTATCTGTACGTTGGGGCTCTTTCCGCCACCTGTAATTTGCACATTCTCAGGTATAGCAGGTGGAATAGTTTGTAATATTGATAATTCATCAGTAAGCGTTAAATTTATCCCATTAAAGGTTACGACATACACAAGCCCTTTTTTAAAGTTTGTTATATTGTCAGGAAAATCAATCGGATTTATAGTATTTCTCATAATTGAATATCTTGAACAAGCACCCGGGTAAACTTCATAAACAGCATTTTTTTTTGGCATAATGATTGATGTTCCGTCGCTGATGGGGTTTATTTCCTTCCCTTCCTCCTGTAATGAAATAGATATTTCGCTATTGTTTATTATCTTGAGAAATGAAGAATTAATCTCTAAAGCTTCTATTCTTTCGATTACCACCGGAGTAATCACATCAGTTTTTACCAAAGTAATTATAACCGGAGCGTTGTACGGAATTGTAATAACAGGCGAATCTAATATTTGAATAATAAACGTAGGATAAAATGCCGTTCCTGCGGAATTTGGATAATATTCAATTGTTTCTACACTATTTGCCGCTATTTCGGTTATTAAATCTTTTCTTAATGAATCACTGTATATTTTTACCGGATACTGTTCAAGATTTGTAAATCTGATTTGTGTTTTAGGATTATTAACTTCTTGTTCATTATCAGCAGGATTGTCGCAATATGTTAACACTACTATAGTAACAAAAAATAAACAAAATTTTGTTATGTTGTTGAAAAACAGCTTTTTAATTGCCATAAATCACTTTTCTCCTCATAGTGAACAAACTAATTCGTCTGTAAATTACCATTTACAATTCTTATGGTAAGTTCAAGATCATTCGCAATCCCTGAACGCGTAAAACTATCGCCTGTGAATGTACCATATTGTACATAACCAAATACCGCCGCTCCTCCCCACCCTGCCGTATTTTTTAACCCTGTAGCGGCATTATTCCCATAGATAATACCGCCGCCCATGAAGAAGCCACCGCTAATTGACACTCCGCCGCCGGCGGCAATAGCGGAATTGGATGCAATTTCTCCGCCCTTCATATAAAATATTCCGTTATTGCATACCCCGCCTCCGCCTAAAGTGTAAAAGAAACTGTCATTAAGGCTTGTATTCTTATTTATTGAACCGCCGGTCATAGTAAATACCCCGTTATTGCGAACATACACTCCTCCGCCACTGGAGGCGGTATTATCAGTGATTTCCCCTCCATTCATAATAAAGTTTCCCGTCATTACATGAACGCCGCCGCCGTCATCATCCGTAATATTACCAAATATTTTTCCACCGTTCATAATAAAATTACCGCCAACAACAGACAGACCGGCTGCTCTTAAAGAAGCATGGTTACCGGTTATTTGAGAACCGCTATTCATAATTACAGATCCGCCTTCAGTAACATTTATCAATGAAGCGTTATTATCGCTTCTGCCGACAAGTGTAACATTATTATCCAGGATCAACGTAACTCCGGCTCCAACTGTAAAAAGATTCCCTCTGGAAGACAGCGTGATATTTCGCATTGTTCCGCTTCCAATCAGCACTAATCGCACATTATTTTTATTGTTATACGTCAAAGTTTGCGGAACAAGATTTTCATTTGCGTTAATAACAATCCCATATAAAACATCGCTCTGTGCGTTAGTTCGTAACCATGTTAATTTTTCAGTTAGATTATTGCCTATAGCAAAAATGCCCGTATTTGCGGTTATATAATCTGATTGGCTTCTTTCAATATTCCCTACTATTGCGCTAACCTTGTAATAGTATATTGAATATTCCGTAAGCCCGGTATCAAAGTATTCGGTATTTTTTATTGTATTTATATTTATTTTTGCATATACACCGTTTTGGCTTGTTGAACGGTAAACATTATAACCGCTTGCTTCACTCACGCTATCCCATAAAATTTGTATACTTTTTGTAGAACTTGTTATACCTCGTATGTTATCAGGCACTGCCGTTGATGTTATAATAGTAATAAAATCTGACAATATACCTTCAAGACCATTATTGATTGTTGTTACCTTATAATAGTATACGGTATTCGGAGAAAGAGAATTATCAACAAAGTTTGTTTCAGTAATTGCAGCTACATTTACCTTTGCATATGCTCCATTTTGGCTTGTTGAACGATATACATTGTAACCATTCGCTCCGTTAACAATATCCCAACCTATATTACTGCTAATAGTAGTTTTGCCTATGATGTATATATTTTCAGGAAAAGACGATAATGTGTTCGCCGTTATTGTCGCTGACATTAAGCCTTCAACACCATTGTTTATTGAGCTTAACTTGTAATAATAATTTTTATCAGCCAAAAGCCCAGTATCATTAAAACTTGCTTCAATAATAGTATTAGTATTTAATTTTTCATACTCTCCATTAATACTGTCAGCCCGATATATATTGTAACTAGTAGAGCCCGCAATAGGTTTCCATTCAATATTAATACTTATTGTTGTCCGTTTGCTGATATTAATATTTTCAGGTATAGACGATAATGTATTTATGGAAAAAACGTTTGATTTTTTACCTTCAAAATCACCATTTATTGAAGTAATTATATAATAGTATGTAGTATCTGGATTAAGGCCAATATCGGTAAATTCTATCCCATTCAGTACATTTGAATTTATTTTTTCATAAATGCCGCTTTCAGTATCAGAACGATATATATTATACCCATTTGAACCTTTAACAGAATTCCATCCAATTAATATACTTGTAGTAGTTCTTCTGATTGTCCGTATATTCTCAGGTATAGGTGAAAGCGTAGTAACTTCTATTGCATTTGACTTAATAGTTTCGATATCTGAAAATATGGCACTTATTCTATAATAATAAACAGTTGCCGGTTGAAGATTATTATCTGTAAAAATTAAATCTGAAATTGCAGTACTATTTAATTTATTATATATTCCATTATCACTATCTGAGCGGTATATATAATAACCGTTTGCTTTGTTAACTTCGTCCCATTTGAGTGTAAGGCTCATCGTTGTTTTATCTGTTACATGAACATTACCGGGGCAAGTATAAGCAGATACTGCAATAGATTTACTTCCTTCATTATTTATACCGCTTACAGCACTAATCTTATAATAATATGTTTGTCCCGCCGTAAGTCCTGCATCTGTATAATTAATCATATCTGTTGTAGTCATCTGTATGTATGATCCGTCTATTGAACCAGTTGCCTTATAAATCTTATATGAAGTTGCGCCGTAAACGGTATCCCAGCTTATTCTTACAGAATCAACAGACACCATATCTAATCTTATATTGCAGGGAGAAACAGGGCGAACTGATTTTAATGACGATTTTTCTTCTACTAATTTTATATTCGTATCTGTATATTCAATAACATAAATTAAACCTCGTTTGAATTCGCTTAACTTTTCAGGAAAATCGACTGTGGTTATAATGTTTCTTAATAATGAATAGTTTGCAATAGAACCTGGGGATATCTCGTATGCGACAGTATTATTACTTTGAACAATATCCGAATTTGCTCCTAGAGGTATTTGTTTGTTGCCATTTCGTTCTAATGACAATGAAGAATTGCTATTATTGTTTATTATTAAATATGCATAATTTGTTTCAATATAGTCAAGTTTTGGTACTGTTACGATATTTATCTTATCTTTCTCAATTACATAAACAATACCGGTTTTATTATATCGAATAATAATGTTTGGAATATTTAAAAAATCAAGATGGTATGTGGGATAGAAAGCAGAACCTGCACGGTTAGCGATAACTTCTGCAGTCACTGAACCATTAGCAGGTATTTCAGCGATTATTTTATTTCTTAAAGAATCATCATACACAGTTACCGCATATTCCTCAAGATTATTAAATTGCGCAAGTATTTTAGAAGGTTTTATTTCTACATCATTATTTACCGTATTCTCACATGATGAAATAAATATTAATTCTAAACAGAAAAATAATAAAACTAAGCAACAAAATGAATTATAATTATTTCTTTTCATAACTACCACTTTTCGTAATCTGTAAAAATGAATTATTTGCCAATCGTAATTTAAGTAGCGGCTATATCATTGACACAACCGCTACTTTCATAAATCACCTTATCACTCGTAAACCTCAGAGCCTTGTTTCGGAGTTACAGTAGTAATACCGCTTGCATCAATGGTTACTTCGTAAACCATATTAATAGCCATTGTCTCATTTTGGGTAACATATTTTGGCGTTTCCCAAGCAATAGTACTGAAGTTTATCAAATTGGTATTGTCACCGGCAGTGAATCCAGATATTAATGGTTTAGCGCCGGAAAGAACGACAAAATCACCACCTATAGCGCCATTTGTCAAACGTGCCGTTGAGTAATAAACTTCCAATGTTCGCCCACTGTTATTCCTGAGTAAAACAGTTGGCTTTATACTATTAGACGGAATATTTGAAGTCACAAAATTTGACGTAAAAGTCGGGTACTGTGTTGTTGTTGAACATATATCTCCCTGGCTGCGAACTGATGTTTCAGAAAGCGCAATTACTTTACCATCATATTTCAATTCCTTGGAAAAAATAGGAATGAATGGATAACTCTGACCTAAGTTGATAGGTATTGATACGCGTAGTGCGTTAGGCGGCAAAACCGCATAAGTTGTGTTTCCATCGGCAGAATTCACTTGAATCCAATATGAAGTATTATTGTTCATTACCCAATTTGTATTTCCTGATGTGTTAGATGGCGTGACACTTGTAGTAAAAGGCTGAGTAAAGGAATAATAAGTAAGTGTACTATACTGCGATGATTGCCCGGCTTTTTCTTCAAAATTAGTTTTATCCACTGCTATTATGGTATAAAATTTTTGGTCAGGTAATGTAACCTTAACAAAGCCCAAAGCGTCTACTGTACCAATATAATTCACACCTTCAGCGGAATTCATAAACAGTAAAGCTTTAGAATTAACAGTGTTACGAATCGTTAATAATCCAGTTGAATTATTAACTCTGCCTGTTGGGTAGTTGTAGAAGTCTTTATAGACCGCTGGTACCTGATTCCCATTATTAGGTTTAGGATCATTATCACATCCAACTGCCATTGTACAGAAAACCAGCATTATCGCCAGAATTCCCCACAAATCTTTCCTTTTCATACAATACTCCTTAAAATTTGTATTTACAGGGCATACGCCCTGAAACCAGCTTCAGCCGGATATAAGCCATTTTTGTGGCTTTTCTATAGTAACTTATAGTATGACAAATTGTCAATGGATTATAGTAACTTTCAGAAAGTTGTAATAAATCCCTATTTTGTGCAAGTTTATACTCAAATACTTAGGCATTAGGCAAAATATAGGTTTACGCTGGGGTATGTTGAATATTAGGGAAGTTTTTGCTTCCAACTTAAAAAAACACAGACAAGTACGGGGATGGAGCCAAGCTAAATTAGCCGAAAAAACTGGAACTTCGGCTCATTACATAGGGATGCTTGAGACAAAATTCAAATTTCCTTCCTCAGAGATGATACATAAACTAGCAATCGCCATGTGTATTGAGCCAACTGAACTCTTTCTCACTGAAATACTCCCTTCAACTATCTTAAAAAACTCCCAAAAGGTTGCTTTTGAAAATGTTGGTGAGGCTGTAAACCAGTTCGTTTCTTCTTTTGTGGCGAAGAAAATCAAGGAACTTGACGTAGAATGTGGGAAGGATGGCGGTTAAAGATCGCTAAAGAGGTATCTTTATATTTTTGTTGTTATACCACAGACAAACTCATAACAAATATGAGTTATTGTATTAATGTCCTGTTTAGAATACAAACAATCCCCCATAATAGAAAAAAAATCAATAATCAACTATAATCCACCCATGAACAATAAAATCTTATCCACCATTTGGCGCCTGTTTCTGGTAACTCTCGCGGGCGTATTAATGTCATTAAATATTAAAACATTTGTCCATGCCGGAGAGCTTATTCCCGGCGGATTCACGGGGCTTTCCATTCTGCTTCAAAAAATATGCCTGCGTTTTGGAAACTTCAATCTGCCGTTCAGCGTGCCGTATTACATTTTAAACGCCGCGCCCGCGATATTTTGTTTTATATTCATCGGGAAAAGATTTACGCTTTATTCATTGCTCACCATCGTTATTACGGGCATACTTGCCGACTCCATGCCTTCAATGTTCATTGAATTAATTAAAGTGCAGGATACCCTGCTCTCCGCAGTGTTCGGCGGAGCCATAAACGGGTTATCCATCGCCCTGTGCCTTTATGCCGGAGCAACATCCGGCGGTACTGATTTTATCGCGATATATTTTTCCGAAAAATACCGTAAGGACGCGTGGAATTACATTTTTATCGGGAATTGCGTTGTTCTGTCGGTGGCGGGATTCCTCTTCGGGCTGGACAAGGCATTGTACTCCATAATTTTTCAGTTCACTACAACCGTCGCGCTGGAAGCCCTTTACCGCAATTATCAGCAAAGAACCCTTCTTATTATTACCAACAAACCGGATGTAATTTTCTCAGTGATTAACGAAAAAACCCATCACGGGGCCACCTGTTTTGAAGGATTTGGCAGTTACGAAAAGAAAAGCCGCACCCTGCTCTATTCCGTAGTAACTGCCAGCCAAGTCAAGGCATTAATCCCAGCAATAAGGCAAATTGACGAAGAAGCCTTCATCAACGTACTAAAAACCGATCAACTTAATGGCCGCTTCTATCAGAAACCCTATGATTAAATATAAAATAACAAATAAAAAATATAAAATAGGAGAGAATTTCTCCTTATTTGTTTTTTTTTATTTCATATTTCTTATTTTTTTTGTTTTTCCTATTGCATAAATTTTCAAATTTTGCTAATATGTCATTATAAAGGAAAAGAAGTTGAAAAAGGCGGTTAGACTAAACAGGCTTATTAACTCAAAATTTGGCGCGGCTCTAGGGCGCGTCCTTTCCTCTCTTTCTGTCATATCTATAGTAATTCTCGTAGTAATTATTAGCCGGTAAGGGCACGGGGTTCCTTTTTAGGAAAATCTGCAGCCTTTACCGGGTTTCTCAAGTTCTGGAGTGGGGGTCCCCACTAGGGGGAAGCCCATTGTGGGATTGGTATATAGGAGGTTTTTATGGCACGTATGTATTATGAAAAAGACTGTGATTTGGGGGCGTTGAAAAACAAAACCATCGCGGTTATCGGTTACGGTTCCCAAGGGCACGCCCATGCCCTGAATATGAAGGAGTCCGGGTTAAAGGTAATTGTCGGACTTTACGAGGGTTCAAAATCATGGAAGAAGGCGGAAGAGGCTGGTCTTCAGGTGATGACGGCAAAGGATGCGGCGCAGGCTGCGGACTTTATCATGATACTGATTAACGATGAAAAACAGGCAGCCCTTTACAGGGAATCAATCGCGCCCGCGCTTAAAAAGGGAAAAACTCTTTCCTTCGCGCACGGGTTTAATATCCACTTTGGGCAGATTGTTCCGCCGCCTGATGTCAATGTTGTGATGATAGCGCCCAAGGGGCCGGGTCATACGGTACGCGAACAGTACAAGAATGGCGCGGGTGTTCCATGCCTTATCGCGGTTCATCAGGACGCTGGAGGAGACGCGAAAACATTGGCTTTGGCTTATTCTGCGGGAATTGGCGGCGCGAGAGCGGGAGTTTTGGAAACAACTTTTAAGGAAGAAACAGAGACTGATCTTTTTGGAGAGCAGGCCGTCCTGTGTGGCGGAGTTTCCGCGCTGATGAAGGCGGGCTATGAGGTGCTTGTTGAAGCGGGCTATCAGCCTGAGAGCGCGTATTTTGAAGTAATGCACGAGATGAAGCTTATCATCGATCTTGTAAACCGTGGCGGACTTTCTTTTATGCGCTATTCAATTTCCGATACGGCTGAATACGGAGACTATGTTACCGGGCCTAAGATCATTACCGAGGATACAAAGAACACGATGAGGCAGGTGTTAAAAAATATTCAGAACGGAAGTTTTGCGCGGGACTGGATACTTGAAAATCAGACTAATCGACCATTCTTCAACCGCATGAGGGCGATTGAGGCTGAACATCCTATCGAGAAAACTGGAAAAGAGCTTCGCGCTATGATGCCCTGGTTAAAAAAGAACGAGGAAAAATAATTAAATGAGTAACCAGGAACAAGCGCCTTCCAACCTAATACCGCTGGAAATTCTTGATACCACTCTAAGGGACGGCGCTCAGGGTGAAGGGATAACTTTTTCCGTGCAGGACAAACTTGACGTGGTTCGCGCATTGGACGATTTGGGAATCTCATGGATCGAGGCGGGGAACCCGGGAAGTAATCCAAAGGATATGGAATTCTTTCGTCTTGCCGGAAACCTCAACCTTAAACACGCAAAACTCTGCGCCTTTGGCCCTACACGAAAAAAGGGAGTCAAGGTAAACGAGGACTCAGGAGTGCTGAGCCTTCTTGAGGCGCAGACTCAGGCGGTAGTGATCTTCGGCAAGAGTTGGGATTTCCATGTGTCTGAAGTGCTGAAGGTAAGCATGGAAGAAAACCTTGCCATGATTTCACAGACAATCGCTTTTCTTAAAGAAAAGGGAAAGCGGGTTTTTTACGACTCCGAACATTTTTTTGA